>MTKX01022031.1_pt2 | contig 21496 bp, 19 predicted proteins | sample 1042771 | NCBI WGS metagenome assembly MTKX01 (sample SAMN06212183, study PRJNA360534) | anaerobic digester metagenome | biome: Wastewater treatment plant; material: sludge; isolation source: anaerobic digester fed with sludge from wastewater treatment plant | place: Denmark: WWTP Randers ... | reverse complement strand
AAAGCGAGTAACAGCGAGTCTTCTCCCTGAGTTTGGCTGGAGCGAGATCGCCGGGTTATAATGGGAGGGGATGGAGATTGGCCAGATTAAAATTAATTTAGTAATTTTTATTAATATTAAAGTGAAGGATTTTTAAAGGATTTTTATTTGTAAGTAGGGAATTAGTTAAATCTATTAAAAGTTAAGGAGAAAGAAAAATTGATTAGATCCAATTCTTGTTAATTAATTAAATCGGGGAAACAAAGAAAAGCCCTTGCGGGGCTTCCCTCCGTTTACTTGATATTAGAGTAAATTTTCACCTTAAAATCTAACGTAGTAATTAGATTATAAGGTGAAAGTGAAAAAAAATCAATACTCAAAATTAGGTAATATACAGGGAACCCTTCAAAAGGTAATTGTTTCTACTTTGAAGGGAGATTGTTGTTATGAGCGTGGATATAAATGGTAATGAAATAAATTCTGAGGATTCAATAAAAAATGGTAATGAAATAAATTCTGAGGATTCGATAAAAAATGTTTTTAAGGAGAAATTAGGAGAATTTATTTCTCTTGATATAAATAAGATTCAGATCTCCGAGTTTAACACCAGATGTCAATTTCTTGATAATCTTCATGTTAAAACTTTGATGGATTCTATCGAGAAACGGGGATATATTCCTAAATCTGCTGTGTGGGTTAATGCTGTAACAGATAATGGAACTAAACAGGGGAATATAATTCAATACAGGCTTGTAGCAGGTCGCCACAGATATGAAGCATGCCTGAGAATTGAATTAAAGGAAATTCCATGCCAATTGTATTATAACTTAACCGATATCGAGGAGTGCGAATTCGATAGAATCGATAATGAATTAGACGAACATCATAAACCCTTTCATTTCCTGGATGAAGCAGAACATTATAAATATTTGAGGGATATTAAAGGCTGGTCTCAGAGACAGATAGCAAGAGCTAAAAATGTATCTAAAGGAATTGTACATTATAGATTAACAATTTCCGCTCTTTCTGAAGAAATAAAATCAATAATTAAAAGTGCCCACCATGGTGGGCACCTTGTAGAAAGATATATGAGAGAGATATTAAAATTAACCTCAATACCGCATCAAATCTTGGTTTGTAAGGAGATCATAGGGGGCGATAATAAATCACTGTTGGAACCAGCTGGTTCCAATGACCAAAAAGGGGTAGTTGACTTAAAGTGTAATTTAATTCAAAATTACACAACACAATCAGAATTAGAAGCTCGTGTGAAATGGTTGTTAGCTTTGGAAGAGCAAGGAAAGATAGCTGAAGAGGCTATTCCTTTTGTGAAAGATAAAGCTGAATTAGAAAATATCTTCTCAAATTCTTCTAATTTCCAGGGTAATAATTTAAATAGCAAAGTTAAAGAAGATGAAGTAAGCGGGCAGGTATTTTTTAAAGATTACTCTTCTGTTAATGATAACCCGGAGAGAGAAAGAAAAAATGAAAATCCCAAACAATCACAATCAAAAAAGACAGCAACAAGTAATAAACCGGCAGAAGAAAAGAAAGATAAACAAAAAGCAGAGCAATTGATTTTTGAAATATTTGCAATGATTTCTGAGAAGAGGGAGGATAATGGTTTAAGATTTGGGGTTAAACCTCTATGGATTAAGCATGTAGGTTTAGTAAAGGAGCTCTCCTGTGGTGCTTATTTAGTATTATTGGAATTAATCGAAAATGATTTCCGCTATAAACCAAAAAAGAAAGATTCTTTTTTCTTTTTAACCATAGATGATAATTATGCTGACTGTGTTGATTACCTTTCCCATGTTGGCGGTGTAAAGCCTGTTACACTGGTAAAGAAAGTATTTCCGGAACTGGAAAGATTTGTATTCTACAAGAAGAATGATAGATTGTATTTTCAGCTCAAGTGGGATAAGCTTTATGAGATCTATAAAAATAACGCCAATAGGATACCTTTTAATGATGGAGGGCTTAAGAATATACCATCAGACTATAGCGGCTGGATAAGGCCCACTCCATATCATGCGATTTACATAGAAAATGGAGTTATAAAAAAAATTGAAAAAAACGGGCAAGATATAACCAGCAATCAAGAGGTTAATAATTCACCTGCTCATGGTGTAAAAGTCGGTGAAGTAAAATCTCAGAATATAGAGGTTAAAAAGGCTGATGTATCTCAAGAGATAAAGAAAGAAAGAATAGAGCAGAAAGCTGAGGAGCCGGTAAAGCCAAATCCTGAGTTTAAATCAAAACAGGTTTCTAAGGCACATAAAGAGAAAAGCAATTCTCCTCTTGCTATTTTTCTCAGGGAACGTGGCATGGCAGAAGAGATGATAAATTTCTGCCTGGTGCGTGAGAGTGTCACGAAGAATGTTATTAAATTATTAAATGAAATAAGTCCTGCTCAAAAAGAAAACATTAAAAATATTCCCGGATATATTTATAAATTGGTCCATGACGGGTTTACTCCTCCAGAAGGTTTTGAAACAGTTGAGGAAGTTGAAGAGAGAAGAGAAAATAAAAGAAAAACTGAAGAATTCGGGGAAAAGATCAGGAAAGAGTTTGAGGAAGGAAGGATCAAATATTTCAATCCAAAGGAAGGTTTAAAGTATCCTTTGAGCATAATTCCGAATAATTTTCAGTTCTTGTATAAAAAATCCAATGGCATGCCTTCTGCCGATAATTTCAGTGAATGGATGGACGAGAAATTCTTTACTGGATGAGTTTGATAAAATCAAAATATAGTGAAACAGAATTTTATAAAAAATGAGGTGTTATATGTCGGAAGCAGAGAACTATTTGAATAAGCAAAAACTTACCCCTGAAGGGAAGTATTTTTTCTTAAAGCAAAATTTACTCCGGGGAAGTATAGAGTTTGAAGAGATGATAAATTTTTTCAAGGAAACTATAAGCGACTGGAGTCAGCTATCAGAGATAGAAAAACTTAAACATTTTTTGAGACTGTGGACAATAGAAGCAGAATTGACCTGTATCCTTGCAGAGGAAAAAGATGGCCATAGCAATATGAGTACCTGCTACAGAAACGGAAGAACCAGATCCATAGCTGACACAGAAGAGATAATTCATAAATTGGAAAAGAAAGAAATATAAAAATATATAAGAGAAAAGGAGAAATGAATTATGTTACATGAAAATTCTGGAGAATCAACAATTTTTTGTCCTTTATTAAAAAAAGATATATCTGAAACTTATTGTTATGAAATAAACTCTGTTCGTTTAAAATATGCAAAGCCTTCTCTTTTAAATGATGTAATAAGTCGAGAAGATATGGAAAAATTTTGTGTAACTTGTAAATATTGTCTTTATGAATTTTTACTGAAGGTTCCTGCTGGAGAAATTTTTAAAAAATTTTCTTCTAGTGTCAAGTAAAAACAAAAAAGGGCTTTTTTTATTTTTACTTGACGGGTAAGTAATGGAATCTATTGTCAAAGCTAGGTTTTATCGATATTAGCCATTGATTTTTTTGAGTTGAATTAATTTCAAAAATTTGGAACTAAAAAGTTCTAAAAAGTTCCAAACCAGAACTGGCCAGAACCAAAAAGTTCCAACCAGTTCCAAACCAGAACTGGCCAGAACTTTTGACCCCTAAAAAACCCTTACAGTACAAGGGATTGCGAACCCCTTATTTAAGACATATTTAAGATCTATTTAAGAACAACAAAGATCCCCCTACCCCCAATTTTTTTTGTTGTTTTTTTAAAGAGAAAAATTAAAGAGAAGAATTATAAAAAATATAAACTTATTTTCTAATTAAAATTTTAAGATAAAAGTTTGTTTCTTTTTTTACATTTCAGTTTGTCAGTAGGAAATTGGGAGGGTAATTTTTACTTTGGCCGGCGGGGCGGGCTCCGCCTGTAGCAGTTCCGAATTCCGAATTTTACATGGATCAGCTCTGAGGATCTGTGCCGGTAGAACCTAATTCCCCTGGGTCTTACCGGATCGGTGCAAGCAGGATATAACGGCTTCGGTTCAGGGAGAAGTCTCGCGTCGGTTTGCCTTTTGTACGCAGAACGCTTTATGCAGCAAGTCTTTGAGTTACTACTCAAAGATTTGCGTCGACTTTAGATGGAATTTGTAAAAGCGTGTAACAGCGAGTCTTCTCCCTGAGCTTGGTTGGAGCAATATCGCCGGGTTCTTATGGGTGGGTAGTGGGCTCAGTGGTGGAGGCTACTCCTTACCAGAATTTATACCAGGGTCTTTTTGCCTGTTCAAGTTCTTTTTTCCAGGCTTCAGAAATTTCAATTTGTTTTGCTTCTGATTCCTGGAGTCTGGCTTCATATACTCTTAGGAGATTTTCTTTTTCCTCTTCTATCTTTTGTAAAGCTTCTTTTTTCTCCTGTAGCAGTCTTGCTTCAAGAGCTTCTTTTTCTTCTTTTAACTTTGCTTCCAGTGATTTTATTTCTTCGTCTCTTTCCTCTATTTGCCAGGGTAAAGCTTTATATTGATCTATCTCCTGGATAAGTGTTTCTACTTTTTGTCTTAAGAACAGGTTTTCTTTTTCAAGTCCTCCAAGTCTATAGATGGCCTGCTCTTCAATAGGTTTCATTAACTGTGTTTGTTTTGTCTCGAAGTAATTATCTATACTTTTTTGAATTAGATTCGATATCGATTCGATATCGAGTCTATTTGTATTCGATGTAGATTCGATATCGATTCGATCTTTATTCGATATTGAGTCTATGTTTAGTCTGTTTGTATTCGATGTAGATTCGATATCGATTCGATCTTTATTCGATATCGAATCGATATCGAGTCTATTTGTATTTGACAATTTAAAAACTCTTTCTATATCTATCTTTTTTACTTTCTTTATTATTCTATTTCCATTCGATGTAGATTCGATATCGATTCGATGTGCTTTAATTGCATTATATATAGTCGAAATATGTAAATTATATATCTGTGCAGCTTCCTTTATTGTTAATAATCCATTATTACTGTTCATGTTTAATCCTCCTGGGAGAAATAATAAAGCAGGTGAATTGCCTCATAACAAGACATCTTCACCTGCTCTATTTTCTCCCTATATTCCACAGGTTAAGAAAGTTTCCTGCTTTTACAGGTTTAGAAGGATTTTTTTTAAAACAGGTGGAATAGGTCTTTAATTTATATTAAGGGAGGGTATCGTTATGACTATAGGAGATCCAGACTGGATAATAAAATTGGGCCCCATTACCAGAACCAATCATGCCGGCACAAAGAAACAGGCTGAAGATGGTGCAGCTCTTCAGGTTAAAGAAGATGTGAAGGTTATTATGGATACTGCAAAACCTCTTATACCTCTTCTTTCTAAAGGTGTTATTCTGGCCGGCGGTGCTGAGCATGTTGTTAAAGAAGAAGTCCCTGTTCCTGAAGTGGTAAGTTATCAGCTTCCGGACGGCAAGTGGTTCGCTATTGCTACTTCAAAAGTGTTCGGTGTTAAGCTGACTGAACCAAAGCCGAAAGAGGAATAAAACTCTCTATGTAGAGGGTTTTTTGTTTTTTGTGGTTTTTCCTGTGCCAGGTTTTGACGGGTTAAGTCGCCGGCGGATCTGTAATGATGTTCTGAAGTGGAGGATTTTTTTCTCCGGGATATGCACAGGGTTTCCTGTTGCCGGGTGAGTGGTTTGAACAGGAGGTTTTTCTGTTACGTTAAAAGTGCCGAGTCCTCTTATTTCGGATCTGCCGGTAAATACAATATCGTCTGCAATTATGTCTATGACTCTCTGCAGGAAGTTTCTGCCTGTTCTCTGCGGCAGTCCGAGTTCTTTTGATATTTTGTCTGCAATTGTTTTCTGTGTATGTCCCATAGATGAATATTTCGATAGGCAATATGTAAAATCCTTTGATACGGATAGATTTGGAGGTTTGCTATGAAGAAGAAAAAAGACTGGATGGAAGTTGCTCAGGAAGTGCTTGGTTCTATTAATTCCGTGCAGGATGAATGGCTTAGAAAGAAGGTTGATGTAGATTGTCCTGATATCAGGACAATGACTACAGAGGAGATTAAGAAGAGATTTCCCGGCAGATTTAAGCTGATACAGGATAACCAGAATAGTAAGTCTGACGGTGTAAATGATGCCAGATTAATAAGGACTTTTATCTGGCAGTTTTATCTTATGATAAAATCTGATGAACTTGAACCAATGAAAGGTAATATGAGAACTTTCTGGTACAGGGAACTTGGGCCTCTGCTTAAGTATCACGGACTTTATGAAGAAGACAGGTTTGAAGGTGAGAAACTGCCTGATGAGGTTCTGAGGATTATAGATGATTTTATTGATGATGATGTCAGGGTAAGGGAAATTGAAAGAGTATTTAAAGGTCAGGGGCGTGAACTTTATCTGCTGGATAAGATGAGCAAAAGTTTTGATGAATTTGTTTTGCGTGGTTTTTTTCGTTTTCAGGATGAATTTGAATTTCAAGACCCCAGGGAAGCTTTCAGGATAATAGGTGTCAGAAGGCCGAGGTATATATTTTTCACAGAGAAAGAAGGTTTATTCTGGCTCTGTAAGGAAATTGCCAAAACCTATGGCATTTCTGCAGTGGCTTCTCATGGTGAGCCTGGATATCTGACTATGGAATATTTTCATGATGCTCTCAGGGCTAAAGACGTGAGGAATGTTGAGATAGGTGCCCTTACCGATTATGATCCGTGGGGCTACAATATAGCCAGATCTTTTGGTGATAAGATGGAAAAACCTGTTTTCGGATTTGGTGTTAATCGTACATCTCTGACTTCCATTAAATTGTTCAGTGATTATGCTCTGGAGCATAAGAAGAGAAATCTGAATAATGTTAGTCCATCAAAGGTAGCACAGGTTGACGCCTGGATGAAAATTACTAATGGAATTCATGGAACAAGATATGGTATGCATGTAGATAATGCAGAAATAGAATTGATTAGAGATGCTGTTAAGAAGTGGCTGAAGAAGGTTGGTAAAAAGCCGTGGAATCTGTGACGGTTATGGCACGTTTTATGTTAGATTGATTCCTCCAGTAACACGGTATAGTAACACAGTATTACGGTCATGAGAATCTGGTATCACAGCCGTGAGAATCCTGGAGGATTAGAGGAATCTGGCAGAGGAGTAGAGGAATCCAGAGGAATCTTGTAGAGGAATAGAGGAATCCAAAGGAATCTGGTAGAGGAATCAGGGTATCACCCGGATTAACGCGTAAATATATGTTACGGGGTTAAAGTTTGTTAAATCCAGGTTTTTATATTCCATGTTATATGGTATCTGTTATTAAAAAGGAACCTTTTTGATAGTAGATCTATCTCTGGATAAAAACCTGGTTCGAGGAATAGAGGAATCAGGTAGAGGAGTATATGGTATAAAACGGCTCTGGATATTTTTAAGGCGTTTTAGTTTTTATGTTTTGAAGGTGGGTTAAGAACATGGATGCGTTAAGGCAGATGAGTGTTTTAAGTGATTTTCTCCATTGTAAAGTTGATGAGAAGGGCTGGAGTGTAAAGAAATTTGCTGAAGAAACTGGTTTAAGTGATAGTTATGCTTATGAATTGCTTGCTGAGAGCAGGAAGAAGATTCCTACTGATGAGGTTTTGAATAAGATAGCAGATGTTATGGGTTTTAGTAAGAATGAGAGAAAATATATACTGGAGCTTGCTCTAAAGGAACGTGAGACTGGTGGGCCTATTTATCCTCCATCTCCTATTCCAGTGCCAGAACCTGCTCCACATCCAGAGCCTCCAGTTCCTCCAGAACCTGAACCGCATCCGCCGGCACCACATCCGCCTGCTCCGCCTGTGCCAGTGCCAGGAGATCTGTTGCCCTGGTATAAGAGAAGGGATGTTATGGTGGCTTTGTTTGTGGGCCTGCTGATAGGAAGCCTTACAGGATGCTGCAGTATGTGGACTATTTTCCATATGTTTATTCTGGGAAAATATAACTGGGGGTTCTAATAATTTAGGTGACGTAAGTAACGATTATAATCGATACTTACGAGTCGTTCATCTATAAAAGTATGGAAATTTAAGGTCATACATCGATTGCAATCGATAGTTTAGTTACAAAATATTAGATGATTACATTACAAGGGATTCCGGACCCCTTATTTAAGACATATTTAAGATCTATTTAAGAACAACAAAGATCCCCCTACCCCCATTTTTTTTTGTTGTTTTTTTAAAGAGAAAAATTAAAGAGAAAAATTAATAAAAAATATAAACCTATTTTCTAATTAAAATTTTAAGATAAAAGTTTGTTTCTTTTTTTACATTTCAGTTTGTCAGTAGGAAATTGGGAGGGTAATTTTTACTTTGGCCGGCGGGGCGGGCTCCGCCTGTAGCAGTTCCGAATTNNCCGGCGGGGCGGGCTCCGCCTGTAGCAGTTCCTTTGCTCTTTTGCCTGCATGCTATGTGCAAATTCTGCCGGGGTACCATATCCGAATTTTACCTGGATCAGCTCTGCGGATCTGTGCCGGTAGAACCTGTTACCCTGGGACTTGCTGGACCGGTGCAAGCAGTCTATAACGGCTCATATCAGGGAGAAGTCTCGCGTCGGTTTGCCTTTTGTACGTAGAACGTCTTGTGCAGCAATTCTTTGAGCTACTGCGAAAAGATTTGCGTCGGCTTTAGACGGAGTTTGTAAAAGAGAGTAACAGCGAGTCTTCTCCCTGAGCTTGGCTGGAACGAGATCGCCGGGTTCTGATGGGTGGGTACTGGGCTCATTGGTGGAGGCTACTCCTTACCAGAATTTCCACCAGGGCTTTTTTGCCTCTTCCAGTTCTTTTTTCCAGGCTTCCGATATCTCAATTTGTTTTTCTTCTGCCTGTTTTAATGCTTGCTCCAGTTCTGCCCGGTGAAGTTCTTCCAGGTCTTTTAGTGATCTTTCCTTTTCCTTTATAGTAGCTTCATGCTCTTTTAAGACTGACTGGAAACTATCTTTTTCTTTAGCCAGTTCTTTTATATTATTGGCATTATCAAGTAAGACTTGATTTAAACCTTCTGCCTTTCGGGTCTGTTCATCTTTCTCCTTTTGGATGGTTTCTGCTCTAGATAATAAATCTTTTTTTTCTTTCTCCAGGATATCCACCTGTGCTTTATAACTGTCCTTCTCCTGCTGAAAGTCTGGCAGGACTTTTACCTGTTCCCTTAATAATTCGTTTTCCTGTCTAAGAGTTTCTTTTTCTGCCTGAAGATGTTTTACTTCATTTTCAAGAATTCCCAGTCGGTAAATAGCCTGTTCTTCAATAGGCTTCATTAAAGATGTGGAAAGATGTGAAAAGCTCTTTACAATGGCCTCCTGTAAGGTTTCTTCTGTTAGATGAAATTCACTGCTTTTCATATGAATTTCATCATGAATTTCATTGCTTTTCATATGAATTTCATTGCTTTTCATGTCCTCCAATTTATATCCTAAAAATCCTTCTAAATCCTCTCTTTTAACGTGAAAAGCATGATGAATTCCATCCTCTTTCACTACAAAAGAAGGTATTTTTCCTGATTTAATTAACCTGTAAATAGTGGTATTTGATTTCCCTGTAATAGAGGATATTTCTTTTATGGAAAAATCTTTTTTCATTGTTTACTCCTTCATGAATTTCAATGAAATTCATATGAATTTCATCAATAAAAAATAGTCGAATTGCCTCATAACAAGACATCTTCGACTATTTTTTTTGTTATATTCCACAGGTTAAGAAAGTTTCCTGCTTTTACCGATTTAGAAGGATTTTTTTAAAATCAGGTGGAATAGGTCTTTAATTTAATATAAAGGGAGGTAAATGTTATGACTATAGGAGATCCGGACTGGATCATAAAACTGGGCCCCATTACGCGGACCAATCATGCCGGAACAAAGAAACAGGCTGAAGAAGGTGCAGCTCTTCAGGTTAAAGATGATGTCAAAGTGATTATGGATACCGCAAAACCTCTTATTCCTCTTCTTTCCAAAGGTATTGTTCTTGCAGGCGGTGCTGAACCTGTTGTGAAAGAGGAAGTTCCTGTTCCTGAAGTGATAAGTTATCAGCTCCCAGATGGCAAATGGTTTTCTATTGCTACTTCAAAGGTTTTCGGCGTTAAGCTGGCTGAACCAAAGCCGAAAGAAGAATAAAACTCTCTATGCAGAGGTTTTTTTGTTTTTTGCGGTTTTTCTTGTGCCAGGTTTTGACGGGTTAAGTCGCCGGCGGATCTGGGACGATGTTCTGAAGTGGAGGATCTTTTTCTGTGATATAGTTACCGGATTTCCTGTCTCCGGGTGTGTTGTCTGAACAGGAGGTTTTTCTGTTATGTTAAATGTTCCAAGTCCTCTTATTTCGGATCTGCCGGTAAATACAATATCGTCTGCAATAATGTCTATGACTCTTTGCAGGAATTTTCTGCCTGTTCTCTGTGGCAGTCCGAGTTCTTTTGATATTATGTCTGCTATTGTTTTCTGTGTATGTCCCATGAATAGATATTTCGATGGACTCTATATAAAATCCTTTGATACGGATAGATTGGAGGTTTGTTATGAGTAATAGAAAAAACTGGATGGATGTGGCTCAGGAAGTTCTTGGTTCTATTACTTCCGGGCAGGATGAATGGCTCAGAAGAAAAGTTGATGTAGATTGTCCTGATATCAGGAAAATGACTACAAAGGAGATAAAGCAAAGATTCCCCGGCAGATTTAAGCCGGTACAGAATCCGCAGAATCCGAATGAACCAAATAATCAGGATGCAGGTGTAAATGATGCCAGATTAATAAGAACTTTTATCTGGCAGTCTTATCTTATGATAAAGTCTGATGAGCTTGAACCTATGAAAGGTAACATGAGAACTTTCTGGTATAGAGAGCTTGGGCCTTTTCTTAAGTATCACGGACTTTATGAAGAGGACAGGTTTGAAGGTGAGAAACTGCCTTCTGAAGGTGCAAAAATTATAGAGGATGATTCTCGTGATGATGAAGCCAGGGTAAAAGAATTTGAACGAGCTTTTAAAGGTCAGGGACGTGAACTTTATTTGCTGGATAAGATGAGCAAAAGTTTTGATGAATTTGTTTTGAATAGCTTTTTCCGTTTTAAAGGAGAATTTGAGTTTCAAGATCCAAGAGAAGCTTTCAGGATAATAGGTGTTAAAAAGCCGAGATATATTTTCTTTACAGAGAAAGAAGGGTTGTTCTGGTTCTGCAAGGAGATTGCTAAAACTTACGGCATTTCTGCAGTAGCCTCTCATGGTGAGCCGGGATATCTGACTATGGAATATTTTTCTGATGCTCTTAAAGCGAAAGGGGTTCGTAATGTTGAGATAGGAGCTCTTACGGACTATGACCCCTGGGGCTATAATATAGCCAGAACTTTTGGTAAGAAGATGAAAACTCCTATTTTCGGATTTGGTGTTAATACTACTTTTTTGACAACTCTTGATCTGTTCACTCCTTATACTATCGAACATAAGAAAAGATTTCTTGGTAATGTGAGTGATTCCAAGCTGAGTCAGGTTGAGGAGTGGGTGGACAAAACCGGTGGAATTAATGGAGAGCAATACGGAATACATGTTGATAATGCAGAAATGGATAAAGTTAGAGATGCTATTAAGAACTGGCTGAAGCAGGTTGGTAAAAAACCATGGAAGTTGTAATAGGCAGGACAGGTGTCATGGTTATCTGATTTAGTGCCGGGACAGTAGTATTTTAGCTGAGTACTGGAGTACTCTGGTCTGGTACTCCGTTGGAATTTCTCTGATTACCTGAGTACTCCTGTAAAATTGCTCTGGATACTGAGTACTCAGGGTAAAAGACAGGATAGAACAGGTGAATTAACACCTCATTAAATCTTTTAGGATATGATACCGGCTGATTACGGTGTATTTCTGTTCTGATTACGATAAAGACCGGAAAGGTTATCAGGCAGGATAAGAGTTAAATTTCAGAAAGAAGGAGCTGCAAATGGAAAGTTCTGGTTCTGAGCAGTTAAGTGTTTTCAGTGCTTATTTGAAGGAAAAGATATCAGAGAAGGGCTGGACTGTTAAAGAGTTCGGAGAGAAGGCCGGCTTCAGTGAAAATTACGCTTACAGGCTTGTTTCTCCTAAAAGAGATTTTGTTCCTACTGATGAAACTGTGGAGAAGATACTTAAGGCTTTAGAGTTACCGGAAGCACAGGAGAAGTATATTCTGGATCTGATATCGCTTGAAAGGAAGATTGGCGAGCCTGTTTATCCGGGACATCCAGATCTTCCTGTTCCTCCGGTGTCACAGCCGGTACCTCAGCCAGAGCCTCCGCAACCTGAGCCGCATCCGCCTGAACCTCCTCAGCCTCCGGTTCCTCAACCCGGTCCATCCCATCCGGAGCCGGAGCATCCACCTTCACCGCCGGTTCCACCTGGAGATACTGTGCCCTGGACTCATAAGAAGGTTTTTCTGGGAATTATAGTGGGGCTGGTTGGAGGACTTCTGATTGGGTGTTGCAGTAGTTCTGTTTTAATTCCTATTATTTGCCAGTATTTGAATGTTCAAAGTTATCCATATTTTCATGGATTTTAAAAAAAGGTAGTTATAATATTATGAAGCTTTTTAAAATTGTTATTTTTATTCTCATATCAGTAATTATCATAGTCTGGGTATTGAGTCCAAACATGATACATGAACATGCAGGAGGAGGACATATTAATATTTGTGAATCACATTTAAAAGAAATTGGGTCAGCATTGGAAATTTACTCGGCTGATAACCATGGTAATTATCCTGTCAATCTTGATAAGTTGCTGGAAAAAAACTTTGAAGGTAAGTATAAATACATGAAAACATTACCTGTCTGTCCTGGTCCTGAAGATGGTACTCCCTGGCAACGTATATTAACAGTTAGTTATAAAAGACAGCCTTACGGTTATAAATCAACTACTAACCCGGATAATTTTACTCTCTGGTGTGGAAGTCCTGAAACTCATATCAAAACAGGTAATGTTCCTTTTGTAGGTTGCTGGCCTCAATATTCACCGGGTATTGGGGTTTTTTATGGTTTAGAGAAATAGCTTTATTTTTTATGATTAAACTATCGATTGTAATCGCTAGTTACAGATCGTTTATCTATAAAAGTATGGAATTTTAGAGGTGTATTACGATTGTAATCGATACTTCAGTCACAAAATATTAGATGACAGGACCCAGGGAATTCCTCCGAAATATTCAAATGATCTTAAAAGACATCTTATCAGGGTCTCCTGCTTCTGGTTCTCGGTAAATTCCACATAGCTATAACGGCTGTATTTTAATCGAGCTGCAAAGAAATATATTGTCTTTCTTTTCTCACCACGTATAAACGGAAAGTCACGAACTTCGCCCCAGTCCACTTGAAGATATTCACCAGGTATTCCCTCAAATCTTACAAAGCTTTCCTCTCGTAATTTATCCCATTCTTTCTTAAATTTTTCTACACGTTTATAAAATGCTGTTCGGCATCCTTTGTAAGGTTTCTCTTTATCCTCTCTTGCAAGTTCTATCATTCTTAATATACTTATTTCTTGATCCAGCCATTTGAAGATATCTTCCTTATATATGTCTACCTGAGACGGCTCAAGATTTCCTTTTTTATAGCTCTTCTCTAATGGCTCTTCTAATATCTTTTTTACTGTTCTTCGGTCACAATTCATTTCTTCTCCTATTTCCGAATAGGTCTTTCCTCTTTTTCGTAAAGCTTTTATTGCACTTCTGTCCATATAATCATACATCTCCTTAACCCCCAATTTATTCTATTGGGGATAATATTCAACTAAATTTACTTTTTTACTTCTTTATTCCAATTTTGGAGATGTACATTTTTCAAGGAGATCTCCTGTACATTTCTATATTAGATTTTCCAGCAATCCAAAGAACTGTACTTAAATCGGTATTATTTTCAGCATTTATATCAGCACCATTGTCCAGTAAAAAATTTATTACTTCTTTATGAGTTTCATTAGGGGGGCAAATATTTCCCCCTAATGAAATATGTAATGGGGTATAGCCTTTACTGTCTTTAACCTCTAGGTTAGCACCTGCTTTTACGAGTAATTTAACAAAATCTATATATCCGTATTGACATGAGTAATGGAGTAAGGATAGTCGATCATCTTCTTCACCTTCTCCGGGACAAACATAATTAACATCTACTCCTTTATTAATAAGAAGTTCCATTACTTCTTTATGAGCAGTTTCACTCTGATTGATGACTTGACTTCTTATTATTCCGGATTTTTCCAGATGTTGACTTAGTTTTCCATTAATTAAACAAAAAAGAAGGTTTTCCTTAGAGCAATTTATATCAGCTCCCTTAGAAAGTAAAAGTTCTACTGCTTTTTTATGTCCTCCGTATACTGCTTGAGCAAGAGCTCCATATCTAGTACTGTTATGTATATCGGCCCCTATGTTTATAAGATATTCAGCTGTTTCTATATCCCCTTTTTGTACTGCTCCTTCCAGAAGAGGCCAATCTTTTTCATCTTTAGATTCTATTAATAAATTTTTAATTCCACAATTATCACAAATAACTGTTTCTACCTGGTTATAAACAGTTATAATTTTTTTACATTTTGTACACTTTAACTTTATATTCATAAAATCTCCTATTTAATTAATTTAGGCCTGATTCGACTTTGAAGAAAATTATAAAAATCATTTTGAGTTTAAACCGAAGCAATCTTCCAATATATTAGCTTATTATTGAGATTGCTTCGGCGTTTATACTTTTAATGACACAATTAACCGTAACCACTAATTATAAAAAAAATTATTTACAAGTGTAACTTTTACAAGCAGGACACCATTCTGTAGAGTTTCTACAATTGGGGCAAAACCAGTGTCCACATTTTGTACATTTTTTTAAACCTTGTGTATTATTACAACCAGCACATTTTAATGCCATGTATTTCACCTCCTTATATAAAATTCTTCAAAAAATTTCCTGTTAGGTAAAGAGACAAAAATTATTGTTTTTTCCAAAATTTGGTAAAAATCTTCATACCCTTACCTGAAACCCAACATACGTAAAAGAAAGGACATAGGATTTTTTTAATAAAGAATTTCTTATTTTTATTCATCCATCTACCCCTAACTTAAAAAATATCCCCCTATTTACAAAGAGTCAAAAAATTGTATTTTTTCAAAAAAAAATTAAAAAATTTTGATATTTTTTTCATCTCTGCAAAGGCTTTATATACTGTAAGAGCGTGTCTTAAAATACATGCTCTAAGTTAAACCCCTTTATTATCCAGAAAGTCTTCTTTATCTGTTTCTAATTATAATATTACCTGGACTTGCTGGTTCATAACCTTCTTTTACACTTTTCATGTCTATTTTAAAATCTGTATCTCCTACCTTCTGGCCGGAGGGTTTGGTGTAGCCGGTGAGTTCGCTTGACCAACTATCAATACTACGAGACCTTGTCCATTTAACTTCTCCAACGTTAGGAGCATACCACCTATAGTCTATTAAACTTTCCTGTGTATTATCAGACCATGTATATAGTAGATCCCATTTCACTTTATAACAATTAGTAAAATTTCCAGCAGGAACATTAACATTTTCTTGAGCTAATATTGTTCTATTACCTTTACAGATATTAATTTTTCCTGTAGTCAACTCTATTTGATTAAAATTATCTGACCATGAAGTTAGAGATAAAGGGTACTTAAGATAAGTCCTAAATGGGTCATACTTATAAGTATCTGTATTTCCTTTCCCACCAAGCCATATTACATCTGTACTTTTCTGGAAATACTCCTCTGTGACATTCCCATTGTCCCACTGCCATCTCTGAACAACAACAGAATTATTCTGAAAAGTTCCATTTGAATTAGTCACTTCATATGTATTTGTGGATGTTCCATTCGGATTCTGAGAGGTCTGTTTATAATTCCATTTCCATCCTGTGTCGAGAGGGAAATAGTCTGCCGAGGGGGTTGTAGTTGGTGTTGGAGTGATCGTTGGGGTGGGAGTGGGTGTTTGCTCAGTTGTTATTTGAATATTATTAGCCTTACTACTATTCGGATAATATTGTAGATAGGCTATTACTTCTTGTGAGTTGGGTTTATTTGGATCTTTCCAATGACTTACTTTAAAGCCTGTAGATAAATCATTAAAAGCTTTACTAAGAGTATCGCCATCATTCATTTGATCAAATAATCCCCAGGCACCCGATGTTCCTGAAAGATTGTCATCTGACCAACCTAAATATACTCCTACACCACGACTTTCCAGAGCCAATGCCATAGGTGATTTTCCAAGTGTAGAAGGCATCATCCCCCTACAACTACCGTTATAAAAAATTGAATTACTAAGAAACTGGCGGTTACTGTAATAATTTTCGAAAAATCTTTGTGTTACAGCCCAGAACTTTATCTTTTGGTTACCCCAATCAACTGTCATCATAGTAAAATAGTTTTTATGTTCAATCCACCAATTTTCATATCCCTGAGTAACTAATTCTCCTGTTTGTATTTCTGTTAATGCTGTACTCCAGCTAATCGGTCCAAAACTTTCCCGAAAACCTGCAGTAGCTCCATGTGCACAAACAATAATAATCCCATAATCATTAAGATTTTTAAATGATTCTATTGTAGCTTGTGCTCCATTTAGATAAATAACGCTATAACCTAAATTTTTTAAAAGACTTTCTATTCCTGGATGCACTATATTTTTAAAATCTGCATAAAAATCATTATCGTAAGTAGAATTAATAATTATAGCTTTTTTATTTCCAACTAAATCTGAGGAGTTTAATTTTTTTATTGAATTCTTTATAATTTTTAAATCAGGTATTGAAGGAGGTGGATTCTTAACCCAGGTATGAACACCACCAAAATTATATTCAACGGATAAGGCATCTCCATCAATAGCAACGGCTCTAACTCCTTGAATATTTTTTATTTGATTTGCCGCAGTATAAAAAGCATTTGGATCAGAAGAAATAGAATCAAGAGCTGTATCTGCGATTGGGTTTACTTGGGCTTCTAACTGTTGTATTTGTTCTGGTGTAATTGTAGTAGTTGGTGAAGGAATAATAGCTCCGGTACTGCTTTCACCTCCACAGCCTGAAATAGAAATTATCATTAATATTATCAATATGGCTATAGTCACAGTAAGGTAGTTTTTAAAAGAATATTTTTTCATGTTATAGTCCCCTTTCTATTTAATTAACAATTAAATTCAATGTTTTAGTATTCTTACCATTAACAGTGAAATTGAAACTTAGTTTTAAAATATCATCTTTTTTTACACCAGATACAGGCAAAAATTTACATGATATATGATAAATATTCAATTGATCGTTCATATTCTTTGGTCTCATATTCTTTGTATTATATCCACCTGAGGTAAGAATATTAAACTCATTACTCATATCTGGATTTGCCTTCAAACCTTTAACATTTATAGTTATTTTATCTACAGATAATAACGTTGAACTAACATTAATGTAAGAAAGACCAATCCCCGTTCCTACATCTCCATACCATTCTATACTAGGATCGTCAAATTGTTGATCTGAGAAAGCTGAATATAGATTATAAGCAATTCCGGAATCCCCTAGCCTCACAAAATATTCATCGTGATATCCTTGTGTAGTTACCACATATCGTTCTTTGGCCATAACAGATAAAATGTTCATTAATAAAAACAATATTAAAACGCCAGATACAATAAAAAATTTTTTAAACATAAATATTAACCTCATAATAAAATAAGGCCTACCGGGATCATTCCGACAATTTTCTACGTTAAGACCTCTTTCCAAGTAATATCAACATTTTTTGACCACACCATAATCCTTCAAACCCGCATGAAATCATAAAAAAGTGTAATCCATAATGATTAGTTGACCTATAAACCTTTATTCATAAGGATTTTGAGACTTTTCTACTATTTAATGTCTGTTTGTAAAGAATTTCTTGTTTTTATTCATCCATTACCTCCTGACTTAAAAAATATCCCCCTCCATATATAAAGAGTCAAAAAATTGCATTTTTCCAAAAAAAAATTAAAATTTTTGATATTTTTTTCACATCTGGTCTGCAAAGGTTTTATATACTGTATGCCAATTCGATAAAAAATTATTACAAAACCATCTCTCCCATCCTTTAGTATTATGGTATAATTAATGATTAAAGAAAAATGGTAATTTTTCAGAAAAGGCCACTCTGGACACTGGGTTGAAAGCTTGTGTTCCAAGGGTGGACCTTTTCACTTTATAAACTTTAATAATTGCAAACTCTAAACATAATATACATTCAACAGGACTTTTTATAAATCCTTCTCTTGAAGATTTTATTAAAACTACTATGTATCACTAATACTTAATTAGTGATACATCGAATAATGAAATAAAAAAAATGGCTAAATATAAGGAGATTATGGTAATAATTAATAATTGAAATAAAGGAAAAAGAGTGTTTTTTTTTATGTTTAAACAAAGTTTATAAATAAAAGAAACATCTTTTATAATTCCCTTTTGTATTCTGAAGTATAAAATAGGCTTTAAAATGAATTGAAGTTAAAAAAGGCAAGGAAATATAATTTCACTTTTAAAATGCTATGGCAAGAATATTTACCCTTATTTTTGCTATTCTGGTTTTATGGGTCTTTGTAAGGAAAGTGATCTGACAATGGATAACTATTTTACCAGGGAACTGGACTGAATTACCTTAATCATCATAACGGTTACGGAACGCCAAAAAAGCCAAAAACGTTTAATTATATAGAACTTTTATTTGCAAATAAAGTTACCTTGAAAAGTGAGTAAAACCCTTGCAATTACTAGATTTTTTTGCTATAATTAGAAGTATAAAGGAGGTGAAAAAGTGAGTAAAATCGTAAGTTCAATTTTAGTAAAAATTACATAAAGGGGTATAAAGCAAGAAGAGAGTTAGTTCTCTAGTTTGCGACTTAAAACTAACCCACCTTCTAGGTAAATCAATTCTACCATGAAATACCCCTTTCAATCAAGAAAGGAGCAAAAATCATGTTAGCAGTAAAAGAGACAAGGGAGAAGAAAGAGACTTCAAGAGAAGAGGAGCAGCAAAAGAGGTATTTTCAATTATCAGAAAGACGGGGATTCTTTACAGGTAAGCCAGTTGGAAGAAGAAGGAACATTCAGAGTAGATAACTCAATAACCGGCGGTGCTTATTTTATTACTTCAGAAGGACAGCAGAAAAATTGCAACTGTCCGGATTATGTAAACAGGTGTAAAGGCTTTAATCCTCCGGTGGAGTGCAAACATGTTATTGCTGTAAACAACTGGAGCGACTGGCAGAAGAGAGCAAAAGACAGAAGAGACGGGAAACATAACTTTGACGCTCACAAATATTTAATCAAAGTTTCCGGCAAAGATTACCTGGAAGTAAAATTCCGCCTGCACTGGTTCAGGTTGGAGCATGCAGCGTGGGATATCCGCACTGAGCTCGTACATCTGGATCTGGAGAAGGGAATTGCAGTAGTGAGAGCAGATATTTATGATGAAAAAGGCAATCATAAATCATCAGGGCTGAATATGGAGAGTAAACAGACTTTTGAGGAATATGTTATGAAAGCTGAAACCGGCGCCATAGGCCGCGCACTTGCAGCATTAGGTTATGGCACATTGCAGACCTTTGACCTTGAAGAAGGAATAGAGAAAGGGCGGATCGCAGATGCTCCTGTAAAACTGGACAGGGATAAAGGCAACGGCAAGACCATGAGCCAGACAGCAAAAGAGCAGGAGCAGGAACAGCAGGAGATCCGCCATGAGGATATCGGCACTAACGGGAGCAACGGGAATAATGGCGGTAATGGCAATGGCAACGGGACCGGCAAGGTAAGTGAAAAACAGTTAAGATATCTGGAGGACCTTTGCAAAGAGTTAAACGTGAAACCCGGCACAGACCTTTCAACCATTACGAGAGAGCAGGCCAGCAGGCACATAACAAACCTGGAAAAAATGAGACTTGCAAAAAGCAGGAACTAAATGAAACGGGCTGGAGCTTCCCGGCTCCGGCCCTGGGCCCCCGGGCAGCTGCTCCGCCTGCAGCTCCTGAATAAAATTTTCCGCACTGCTGCTGATTCGATTTTGACCTTCGCCCTGGGCACTGGTGCAGCACATCCGAGAGCTCCGAACCTCCGCCCCTGGACACTTGCCCCAATTAAAACACCCTTAACCAGCCTCTTTTTTTTTGCTGCTTCGGTCAGCAGGGCAATAATGATAAAAACAGATGTCAATTTTCCCGGCACTGGTGCAACCCATCCGAGATAGCCAGCCTTCCGCCCTGGGCAGTTAAAAGAATCGAAAAAGCCTTTAACCATGCTCTTCTTTTGCTGCTTCGCCCCTGGGCAGATAATGACAAAAACAGATATCTACTTTCCCGGCTGCTGCAGGCCATCCGGCGGGCCCACTTCGCAGCACTGGTGCAGCCCATCCAGCAGCCCGGCAGCTCCGAACCTTCGCCTCCGGGAAGTTGCCCCGATTAAAACCACCCCTGACCAGCCTCTTCTTTTGCTGCTTCGGTTAGCGGGGCAGTGATGATAAAAACAGATGTCAATTTTTCCGACATTTTTCCCGGACATTCGCCGGGCCACGCCAGTGCAGCATTGGAACAGGATAAAGACATAGCCGGGAGACCTCCGGTAAATCCAGACCTCCCGCCCCCCGGCAGCTGCTCCAATTAAAAACTCCCTTAACCAGCCTCTTCTTTGCTGCTTCGTTTGGCGGGGCAGTAAGGATAAAAAAATAACTGAACAATTTGAGTTTTTTATTCCGCCCGTCTGACACAGCACATAAAAAATATGCCTCATGGCGTTTTGCAGACCTGCTTTTTTGCCTTCTTAACCAGCTTTCTTCAGGGCAGGAAAAAGTCAATATGGAGATAAAAAAAATTTTACTAAATTTTTTTTATACTATATTTACTTTTTCGGGTGGGTAAATAATGAGGTAAGAAGGCAAAAAAGCCCCCGGTTAATGGTTTATGAGGTATTTATCATGAGTATGGAATAAATTGTCCGGCTTTATTGCAGTGCTGTTATAATTTCAGCCTGAAGAGGGGCAAATTTTCGCCTTCCCCACTGACAGAAAAATTTTGGGATACAATGGAAGGCGAAATTTTGCCTCCCCGGCTTCCCCCGGTTTAAGATGCAATAAGAAGGGATTTGCTTCCCCTGCTGCATTCCTGTTGTTATTTTTACAGGTGCAATATGGCACCTGCAATGTGAAAATTTTTTATTGAAGCAAATCTCTTCGCCTTAAAAGCCTGCTGCCTGGTTTCCCTGTGCCGGCTACGAGTGCTATTTCTCTTTGCTGTTTCACTGCCCGTTTGTCTGTATTTTCTTGAATGGCACTGTTCTTGTGCTGTGCTTTCGATTGCTGCTGCTTTCCCCGGCTCTGCTGCACTGCTATTTTTACCTTTCACTGCTTGCTATGGATTCGCTTTGCTGTGTTCTGCAAAAGTTCTGCTCTGCTAAAGCAGCAGTGGATTCATTGCCAGGTATCCTGCAATTACCGGTAAAACTTTATTCATAGGGGCGGGTGGGGATCGGGTCACGATTCTTAAACTTGATTTGCTGCCGT
>MTKX01002094.1_pt3 | contig 21511 bp, 26 predicted proteins | sample 1042771 | NCBI WGS metagenome assembly MTKX01 (sample SAMN06212183, study PRJNA360534) | anaerobic digester metagenome | biome: Wastewater treatment plant; material: sludge; isolation source: anaerobic digester fed with sludge from wastewater treatment plant | place: Denmark: WWTP Randers ... | reverse complement strand
GATGACCTAAATATCGATAAAAGGGCCATACCTTATTGGTGATCTTAGAAGAGGGGTAAATATATGGGAGTACTGCTGCTGGCAATAGCCCTGATGATGATAAAGTCGGAGATGGGGCCTCAGATAGAGGGGCAGGGCTCTTTGGTTCATTACAAATATAAGGCTCTGGCCAGCATGCTCTTTTTGACCTCCGGTCTTCTGGGCATATTCGCCTTCCAGCGGGAGGGGCTCATAGCATCGCCTTTAGGTTTGCAGGCCCAGGTACTCCTGCCGCTTTTGTCTGGAATATTCGGTGCCTCGTCGCTGCTCTACAGCCTCTCCACCGGCACAGAGATCCCGGAGCAGAAGGAGAGCCGGATAAAGCTGAAGCCGGGCCTTCTGGCCATAGCCCTCTTCTCCGGAAGCCTGGGCGGATCGGTGGTGGCCTGGATTCCCGGCGTCTCCCCATCCATTGCCGCCATCACCGCCCGCCTGGGCCGGCCCTCCAGCCCGGAGGAGTTCCTGGTCTCCAATGCCGGAGTGAACACCGCCAATGCCCTCTTCTCTCTGGTGGCCCTTTATGTCATCGACCGGCCCAGAAGTGGCGCGGCAGCGGCCATAAAGGAGCTGATGGCCCTGGATCAGAGCGCACTGGTAGAGATGGTGATAATAATGGTGCTGGTGGCGGCAGCCTCCTATCTGGCCTGCCTGGCAGCAGCCCGCCCGGCAGGAAAGGCTGTATCACAGATCAACTACCGGCTGCTCTGTCTGGGAGTTCTGGCCTTTCTGGCGGTCATGTGCTACGCCTTCACCGGGCTCTTTGGGCTCTTCATCTTCTTCCTCTCCACAGTGGTAGGGCTGATTGCTCCAATAGCCGGCATTCACAGGACTCACGCCATGGGAGTTCTGATGCTGCCGCTGATTGTGAGGTATATTTAGATTTTAAATAATCTATCTCCGAAAAATTAAAGAGAAAGAATGCATAAGGTCCATTTTATGTGGCCTGGATAGCGATTGAACTTGCTCTCAGATGATACTTCTATTTGGGATTGCCGGACAAGACATAACAGATTAAAAATATTAAAGCAACAACAGCATCATTTATTACTGGCCAGGGAAATGTGCTCCCATAACCAGACGACTAAATAGCTGCTGGAGGAAGATTACATAGCCTCGCGCAGACCTGCCCTGCAGGCAAGATCGGTTTATGCCAGAACCGATATGATGAGGAGAAAACTTATCTCCTAAGGCCAATGCGGCCATTTTGCCTGGATAAGCAAAAGGGCTATATGCAAGAGAGGACGGGTTGACGAGCCTCTATCAGAGGAATGGATGGGAAGGATATGCAAGAGGGCAGATGGGGAGAGAAGCCCGGCATTATCATGCAGGCTACCATATGGGTCTGGCAGAGGGAGATAAGATGAGGGGTAGGGTCATCTTGATAAATTGGGATGGAAATATGATAGGACGACAGAATTATTTTGAGGTGCTCTGACTTGATCGACCGCAGCAGGATCTTAGAGGTCTTAAGGGGATACGACCTCGATGATCTGCGAATCGGGATGATAGCATCCCACTCTGCCCTGGATACGGCAGACGGCGCAGTGGAGGAGAATTTTAGGACCCTGGCGGTCTGCCAGGAGGGACGGGAAAAGCCCTATGTCAAATACTTCCGCGCCAGCAGAGATAGATCGGGCAGAATTGTGGGGGGCATGATCGATGAGGTCATGATGCTGAAGCGATTCTCAGAGATAATAGAGCCTGAAAACCAGGATATNNTATTGCGGAATAGATGCGGTTGAGGATCAATTCTCTGTGCCTTTGCTCGGCTCGCGAAATCTGCTGCGCTCCGAGGAGAGGGGGGACAAGAGGGATTATTACTGGATACTGGAGAAGGCAGGCCTGCCTTTTCCCGAGCCTGTGGAGGCGGAGGACATCAAAGAGCTGGTCATGGTCAAGCTTCCTCATGCCGTCAAAACTCTGGAGCGGGGATTCTTCACCGCCTCCTCCTATGAGGAGTACTGCCAGAAGGCCGATGCTCTCTTGCGCCAGAATGTCATAGACCAGGATGGAATAGAGCTGGCCAGAATCGAGCGCTATATCATCGGTCCGGTCTTCAATCTGGACTTCTTCTACTCGCCCATCAGCAAGCAGATAGAGCTGATAGGCATAGACTGGCGCTTTGAGACATCTCTGGACGGCCATTGCCGGCTGCCTGCACCACAGCAGCTAACTCTAAACGACCTGCAGATCAATCCGGAATACACCGTATGCGGCCACAACTCGGCCACCCTGAGAGAGTCGCTCCTGGAGAAGGCCTTTGAGCTGGCGGAAAAATATGTAGCGGCAACGCAGGAGCATTACAGCCAGGGAATCATCGGTCCCTTCTGCCTGCAGACCTGCGTGGACAAGGATCTCAACTTCTACATCTACGATGTGGCGCCCCGCATCGGAGGGGGCACCAATGTGCATATGGCAGTGGGCCATCCCTATGGAAACGCCCTCTGGCGCACCAATATGTCCACGGGACGCAGGCTGGCCCGAGAGGTGAGGATAGCTCTGGAGAAGGGCTGTCTAGAGAAGATTGTAACCTGAGCCTTAATTAGAGCATCCGGAGATGAATCCAATGGCAGAGGATGGCGGGATAGAGGTTCCGGGAAAGCTTAAAAGAACGGTTAAAAAGCTGAATGCGGCAGGGGAGAGCCTGGTGCAGATCTCTCCCGCCCTTCTGCACAGCCGGGTCTCCCAGCAGATGCTGGCCATAGCCAGAATGGGCATGCTGGACAAGGTGCTGGGCTATCTGGTAACCACAGACAAGTGCGTTCATTTTGTGCGGCCAGGAATTGCCTGGGACAGCGTGCAGACCGTTCCCCTGGATGTGATCGATGACGTGGAGTATGTAGATGAGTTCCACAACAGCACCCTCAAGATCCGGGTGGGGGAGAAGGCGGAGAAGATCACCTTTTATGAGGATCAGGACGGAATTGCATTCTATCGCTATGTAAAGAAGGCTAGTAGCCGCAAATAATAGCGGGAGAAAAAGAAGATAATTTTGAGCTATTTTCCATCCGCCAGGCCATCTTGAAGCGCATGAGTATGCAATTGTCAAGCTTTTAAGGCTCAACGGAAGGCCGATCAAGACAAAATCCATAAATACAACCATAAGGAATTGTGCTTCCGCTAGAGGCCGCTATAATGAAAATTGCTCTTGTAGGAGGAACCGGAGACATCGGGACGGGATTTGCCGTTCGCTGGGCGGAAAATCATGAGATCATCATTGGCTCGAGAAAGGCCGATAAAGCCCAGGAGAGTGCCGGAGCCGTGCTGCAGAAGCTTGAACAGAAGGGCAATGTCTGGGGCACAGACAACGGCAGCGCCATAGCCGCATCAGAAGTGGTGGTGCTCTGCGTTCCCTTTGAGAGCCTTCCCCTGGTCACCGGGGAGATGAAGAACTCTTACGCCAGTCAAATTGTCATCTCCCCCGTTGTGCCCATGAGCTACAACGGCAGGTTCTTCCAGTATTCTCCTCCCTCGGAGGGCAGCGCTGCTCTGCAGGCCAGATCTTTGCTGCCCGAGGGCATCAGAATCGTGGCCGCCTTTCATACCATCTGCGCCGCCGCCCTGCAGGCCAGAGAGCGACTTCTCAAAGCGGATGCCCTTCTCTGCGGAGACGACCTGGAGGCTCTGGAGTGCGTGGCAGGCCTGACAAGGGAGATCAAGAGCCTGAGGCCCTTAAAGGCCGGTCCCCTGGAGGCCTCCTCATTGGTGGAGAGCTTGACACCCATGCTCCTCAACGCCGCCAGAAAAAACAAGATTAAAGACGCAGGAATTCGCATCATATCGGAAAGAGAAGAGGCATAAGCGGCTTGGTAAGTCTGAAACTTTTTTTCCCCGCCCAGAATGGGGCTCTTCCTCTCTCTATTTGGTCTAAATATCCTGACCATCGGCCCTGCGGCTTGCCATGAGGTAGCCGGCAAAGGCGGTCATCCATAATAACATGGGATATACCAGCATCCTCTCCTCGCCTCCCCGTCCAAAGAGCTGAAAAGGAGATGCAGTGCCGCTATAGAATGCAAAAAAGAGCACTACAAGGGAGAAGATGCCTATGGCAGGGGAAAAACATGCCAATGGGCCCTTGACCATGCGACTGGAGACTATGGCCGAGAGAGGAGCGGTGGTAAACCAGCCCAGTGCCACCAGGCCATGTATGGTGCCTGCGTCGCCGGGAAAGGCTGCCACACCCATGGCAAAGAGTCCGGAGATGCCGAATAGAATTGAAAATAGCCTGCTGCCGAATGAAAAGTGGATCAGCACCGAGCTGATGAGGCTCAACAGGCCGATAGCAAAGGTGGAAGCATTAAAGAGCATGGCGGAGGGTTGCATCGGCGAGACATTGGGGGGAATGGTAGAGGCTAAATCGGAAAGGTCATTGGCCCGGATGCTGTAACCGGGAAATAGGGTCTCTGCCGCCAGCACAATCATGAGCCATTGAAGTACACCGATGAAGAGAAGGGCTCCGGCAATCTGAGCTGTGGAGATGGATCTCAATTTCATAGGGGTATCACATCTGAAGTCATTTGCACTATCTCCATCTTCATCAACCTTTCCATAAAGATGAAATCCTCTGCAGACTGCACTTTATGTATTGTTTGGGGCTATCCTTCCAGGATATTTCGATGTGCTTCTCTGAATCCGGTATCCCTCATCTGGCAGGAGCATCTGCCCTTAAACCATGGATAAGAGGTCATATCCTTCCAGATCTGCTTGAGGCTCTTATCCTTGATATTGCCGAAGGAAAGAGGCATATAAGCGCAGGGAAGAGCCTCCCCGTTTCCATCCACATGAATCCATCTCCTGCCGGCGAAGCATCCGAACATCTGGGGGCCTAGCAGATAGGGCAGAGCGGTGACCCTGGGACCCTCTTTGTGGTTCTTATCCTTATGGAAGCGCTCAAGCCGTAATACATCCTGGTCGGATAGAACCTCACTCTCATGAGAGGCCCAGCGGCCTACAGCCACGATCTCATATAAAGAGAGTTCGTGAACCCCCAGATCAGCGGCCAGGGAGAAGGCCTCCTCCAGAAGGTCGATGTTATGAGGTGAGGTGACCATGAAAAGGTCCACCAGCAGCCCCGCCTGAAGGGCGTTATCCACCCCGGACAGGGCATCGCGATAGGCCCCCGCTCGCCCACGAAATCGGTCGTGTTCATCCTCCCGTGGGCTGTCTATGCTGATTCTCACTGCATACAGCCCGGCTCTCTTCAAATCCCTGGCCCTCTCCGCGGAGAGGTGGTAGCCGCTGGTAAAAGAGGTGGCCACTGCCCTATGGTCCACAGAGGATACCAGCTCCGGAAGGTCGCCTCTTAGCATGGGCTCTCCCCCGTCAAAGGTTATGAGATAGGAGCCCATATCCAGAGCCTGAGAGATGGCGCTTTTCACCAAACTGCTCTCCAGGATCTGGCCCTGGCGTGATGGAGCACTGCAGTGNNATGCAATCGTTGGGGCAGGCCTTCATCACCCCTATGGAAAATTGATCCGGAACCGGCCGGCGGGAGAGGGCTGCAACCTGGGCGGAGAGCATTCTCTCGAAGGCCAGGCTCGGCGCAGGAGGAATCCAGGTGGAGAAGATGAATCTGTCCGGACCGGTGGAAATGGGCTTCTCATCGGCGAAAATTCGGTTCATTCTCTCCAGAACCGGCCTGGCCAGAGGAGCAGCGGGCCCCCGTCCCTCCAGACGGATGCCGCTTTTCTCCTGGAAGGCCTCAATTCTCAGCAGAGGCTTCTCGGTGATCTGCATCTCTTGAGCCCCAAATGGGTCATCTCATCCACTATGCTCTCCAGGCGGCGGAGCATTAGAGCCTCTCCCGAGGAATTCCTGAGGGCATCTTTTGCCGAGCAGCTGTGCTCTTCAATGATCTTGATGCACATCTGCGCCGCAGCATCTTTTCCGTGGAGGGTATTATAGATCCTGGGAAGAGTGACCGAGGTCTTCATGGAGGACTTTCCTTGATCCAGCCCCAAAAACTCCTCCAAATCATCCAGGACCTGATATCCCAATCCGAGGTGCTTTCCATAGCTCTCCAGGCAGGATACATCCTGATCATCGGCGCCTGAGAGCATTGCCCCTATCTTGGCCGAGGCGGAGAAGAGAGAGGCAGTCTTTTTGGATATGCAATTATAGTAATCGTCGGCAGAACTGGCAGCAGAGAGGTCCATCAATTCCCCTTCCGCCATATCCATGCAGGCGGCGGAAAAGGCGGCTATGACCGGCTGGCGGTAATGAGAGATGAGCTCTATGGATCGGGAGATCAGCCAGTCCCCGGCCAGAAGGGCAGCCTCCGGCCCGAAACGCTCCAGTGCACTCTGGGTGCCCCTTCTCTCTATTCCCTGATCCAGGATATCATCGTGCACTAAAGAGGCGGCATGCACCAGTTCTACAGCTAAGGCGGCATTGGCAGCCACCTCTGCCGTCCCGCCGAAGGCCTCTGCCGAGAGCATGAGGATAAGAGGGCGGACCCTCTTTCCAGGGGAGGAGAGCACATAGCCTATGATCTCTCCCAGAGGAGAATCTGGCAACTCTATTACCATCTGAGCAAGCTGATTGTCTATGATCTGGTATTCATCCCCGCCGGAGAACATCGAAATAGTCTACTGCCTGATTGGCTATTTAGCTTTTGCTGAATGGAATAATTTGACTAGTAATGAATATAAAATCAAAGCCTTTCAGGCTGACAATAATTGCCAGAGGGCAAGCATAAACTTGATGATATTTTGCAATAACATAATAATATAAATGTTATTTTACCGTACCTGAGTGTATTTCTACTTTAAAAGCAAGTCAAGCTTCCCCTGGATATGTAGGGGTTGCATGCTTCTCATTTTTCCAATAAATCAAGACATTATGGCGGACTATCATCATTTTCAGGTCTATCTGGAATCGAGCTTATCCATGCCGCTGCAGCTTATGCACGTCGTTGCCAATTCAATTTATCATCTCCAGAGAGCTGGAATCCCCATTTCTCCAGCAGAGATCTGGCCTCTCCCTTGCCGTGCAAGAGGATCTCCGCCAGATCCTCCGGCCGGTCTATATCGCAGCCGGCCCGGAAGGACTCGTATACGGATAAGCGCAGGCCAATCTTCCTGGCGAGGTCTATGTGTCTGGGATAGCTCAGTCCCTGGTAGCAGGTACGAAATCTGGGGCTTCTGATCAGAATAATATTTGTTCCTCCCCCTCGTCCCGGGCAGAGGACCACATCGCCCGGGCAGCTTAGAATGCCCTCGATGTCTTCTTTTCCCAGAAGAGCCAGATCAGCCATGACTATGAGCAGGTCCCGCCTCCAACCCTGCTGGGCCTCTCTTTCAATAACCATATTTAGGGCATCGTTTAGTTCCAGAGGAGAGGGCATGACCATGATATTCCGGCTGGGCTGCTCCAGCCATCCATCTTCTCCCAGGCCCGATCCCGGACGGGTGAGGACGGTCAGCTCACCTAACTCCCCTATGCAGGCCAGGACATCTCTGAGCATGGCCAGGGCCATCTCTCTGCGTTCANNATGCTCACCGGTCTTTGCATATCGCTGCTTTCGGGAAGAGGCAAGGCTCTCACATCCTTTCTATTTTCTCAGGAGTGGTCTGATCACATCCCTGTCCTCAGGCATGAAGACGCTCTCCTGCCCGCAGCAGGAGAACCTCAAGCCACGAAAAACAACGGCAGGAGTCCCGTCTCCTGCTTCACCCATGAGCAGATTGGCTGCAGATGCGATCTCATCCACAACTGCCTCCAATGTGATCTCCAGAGGCTTGCCGTGCAAATCAATTTTGCCCCGCCAATCCTGCAGAGCGGATATGCCTGCCCAGCCGATAGCCACTCCGGTGACACCGGAGCGAAAAGGCCGGCCGCAGGTATCGGTGATTATCACCGCGCAATCCTTTTTCAGGGATCGGCGCAGCTTTTCAGCGCTCCGAGAGGGATTTTCGGGGAGGAGAAGAATGCGGCCGCCCCCCACATTGGATTGATCTATGCCGGCATTAACGCCTATATGGCCAAAATGGGTCTTTGTGAGCAAGAATGGCTCTTCCAGGAGAACATCATCTGACTGGTCCAAAACCGCCTGAACGAACCGCGGATCCTTGCTTACCCGCCGGGCTATCCTTTCCGCCTTCGGCGATGGTTGGTAGCTTTCCAGATTTCTAAACCTTCCTTCCGCCTTGGCCACTATGGTGCTGGCCAGGCAGATGATGTCCCCGTCCTGGAGGTCAAAAAGAGATTTGATTAATGCAGCTAAATCGTCTCCGGGCTTGATTACCGGCAGGCCTTTTATGACATAGCCCTGCAAGGACGGCCCGGCAGCCATAATTTTTTAGATGTGCGAGCCCTATTCCTTTCGGGCCAGGCGGTATAGCCTGGCCTGGACCAGCAGGTCCAGGAGATAGGAGTAGTTCTCGGCGACAATGGCGGCTTTCTCCTCGCTGATCTCCTCCCAGGGAAGACCGCGATAGCCCCTGGCATAATCCATCCAAAAAGCAGCGGGAGAGAACTCCAGTAGATATTTATCGTCCTCGGTAAATGTAAGGGTTATCGACTCTTCCAATTCTCACACCTTCCCCTTTCTCTCCACGACCTCGGCAAATGCCAGTGTTCCGCTGATCTTCTTGATCTTGGCCTTGACTATCTCACCTTTCACTGTGCTGGGCACGAATATGAGATACTTGTCCACCTTGGCTATGCCGTCGCCCTTGTTGCCCACAGACTCGATGCGCAGCTCATAAGTTTCACCCTCTTCCACCAGATCTTTTTGCACTGTAGCGGTGGCTTTTCTCTTTCGCACAGGTCGATGAGCGCCGCATGCATCGCATTTAAGGGTCAAGACCCGATCGCTTTTTATAAGGTGAGTATCAGGCAGCCGGCATTCGGTGCAGACCACATACTCCTCAAAATAGGACTCTATCTGGCGGGCGATGGCCGTCTCTCCAAATTTTCCTTGAAAGATGCCGCGCTGTCCCTCGATCTTTCCTGCCGTGCCCATCTCCTGGAGCAGATATTTCATGAGGTGCTCTGGCTCACGATTTAATGTATCGGCAATAGCCCCAAAGTTCTCCAGGACGGTGGTCTTTCCCTCATAAAAGACCCTTACCGCAGGTATGATGAACCTCTCCTTGGACTCCCGGGTGGCCGGCATCTTCTTTATGGCCCGATCCAGGCCCGCTAAATAATCATCCATCAAGATACCTTGGCTACTTTATCAGTTCCTGGCCCGACTCCACAACTATCTGAATCGGTGTTGGCAATTTATGTCCTGCCCTGGTCAATGCCACCTTGGCATCATTGAGATAGGTCAGTGGCACTCCCAGGGTGAACAGCTTCTGTCCTGCCTCGACCCTGGCTGCCGTTCCCACCGCCTTTCCGAAGGCCATCCTCATGCCGCTGGAAACGCGGTCTGCGCCGGCACCGGTAGCCTGCTTGTTCTCCCGGATGACATGATGGGGATAAGTTCTGAGCTTTAGATGGAAGTTGGTCCTGCCCGCCACCTTGAGAAGATAACGATTGGCAGCAACTCTGGCCGCCTCCAGGGCGGTGTGTCTGATCTGACAGGGCTCTCTGACCACCAGTGTGAGGTTTATGGGGAAGTCTTCCTGCAGATTTCCCATATCGTAATGTACCACTTTGCTGCCCGGAACGCCACCCATGTACTTTCGGCGGGTGTAGGGCCGCTCTCTCCTTCTATACATGCTTGCTGGCTTGCGTGTCAAAACTAATTCCTCCGATAATCCTGAGATTGGTGCACTATGCACCTTGCTTATAAGGTTTGGCCTAGTCTATACCGTGATCGGCGTGGAGAATGAGATCTCCCCGGCCAGAGGCCGGCCTATGAAAGAGGCGAATGAGCCGGGATGATTGGCCAGAAGCCACATCATCTTCACCAGAGCCACCTCGGGCAGCATATCTGCGCCCTCGATCGCCCCCGCCTGCAGCATATCCCGTCCCGTATCATATACCCGGTCGCATATCCTGCCCCGCAGGCATTGCGAGGCTACCACCACGGGCATGCCCTCTTCCGTAGCCCTCTTGATGCCCTCTATCCAGTCGGAAGCCACATGGCCGAGGCCGGTCCCCTCCAGGACTATTCCCTTGTATCCCTTGTCGATATAGTAATTGAGGATATCAGGATAGGAGCCTGGAGTATATTTTACCAGAGCGCATCTGTCCTCCATCCGGGCTTGCAGATCCAGAGCAGCCTCGCCGCGATGGCGATGGGGCTGGAAGGCCTCTACCTTTCGGCTGAGATAGTCCACCTTTCCCAGTGGCGGCTGATTTATGCTCTGGAAGGCGTCCCGGCGGGAGGTATGCATCTTTCGCACCCTGGTGCCCCGATGAATGGAGCAGAAGTCATCGCTGGTTGAGCCGTGCATCACCACGGTGACCTCGGCTATGTCGCTGATGGCCACGCTGGCGGCACAGACGGCATTCATGGAGGCGTCGCTGCTGGGCCGGTCCGAGCTTCTCTGCGATCCCACCAATACCACCGGCACCGGCGTCTTGAGCATAAAAGATAGGGCGGCAGCAGTGTACATCATGGTGTCCGTGCCGTGGGTGATGATCACGCCCTCCGCTCCCGATTCTATCTCCCGGGCCACTTTATTCGCGAGCTCTATCCAGTATTCAGCGCGCATATTCTCGCTCAGGATCTGGTAAATGACCCGAGCGCTGTAGTTGGCGATCTCCTCCAGCTCCGGTATGGCGGATATGATCTCCCCGGCGGAGAATTGGCTGGTGACCGCTCCAGTGCGGTAGTCCACCTTGCTGGCAATGGTTCCTCCCGTGGAGAGAATGGATACCTGGGGCAGGCCCTCTCTTCTCGGCAAGGCTGTCTCGCTCTTGATCTTCTGGCTCTCCTGCCTCTTTTGCAGAAGAGAGATCCTGGATTTGGCGGCATCAAAGCCTATGTTGTAGCCGTTGTCCAGCTTTATTACCACATAACCCTCTCTCCGAGAGGGCATGACTGCTCCCTCGTAGGTTGTGCCGCCCCTCTCTACAGAGATTCTGTCTCCCAGATCCATGATCATCTCACCAGATGTCCTTTAACCGCTCATCCCTTATATTGGATGACTAAAAACGTTGCCCTCGGACATCTTGCCTTGGACAATGAAAATTGATTAGCAGTAGACTATGAGCTTGCTGCGAGAAGCTTAGGCGAAAGAAGAGTTGATTTGATGATTTACTTTGTTACCAGCAATAAGGGAAAGCACGCTGAGGCCCGAGCCATATTTGGCGATCTGGTGCAGAAGGATATAGGCTATACCGAGATTCAGGCCGATACCCTGGAGGAGGTGGCGGCCTACGGCATCAAGGAGGTCGCCGCCAGGCTGGACCGTCCGGCCATGATCGAGGATGCCGGCCTTTTTGTGGAGGCTCTGAAGGGCTTCCCGGGGGTTTATTCTGCCTACGCTCAGAAGACCATAGGCAATGCGGGCATACTGCGGCTGATGGATGGCATAGAGTGCCGTGATGCTTATTTCAAGTCGGTGGTGGCCTACGCAGAGCCGGGGCAGGAGCCGGTCATGTTCAAGGGAGAGGTGCACGGCCAGATAGGCTTTGAGGAGCGAGGAGGGAAGGGATTCGGATACGATCCCATATTTTATGTGGGCGGGACCAGCCTGGGGGAGATGGAGATTGAGGAGAAGAACAGGATCTCTCATCGGGCGGCATCCATAAATGCACTGAAAGATTGGCTGGAGAGAAGGAGATAGCTCCGCCCCTGATTGTTAGTTTTAAATAACTCCCCGGTAGTAGGCCAGCCTCCTGGCATGAGGCCGGAATGTCTCCAGCAGCATCTTCTCCTCTGCTTCAGAAAGGGGCTGGAAGCGCCGACCGGTTTCCGCCAGGCTCGCCACCTCGGCGGGACTGGAGCAGCCCACTATGGCTGTGCTGATTGGCTGTGAGAGGGCAAAGCGCAGTAGCAGCTCAGCCGTCACGCCATGTTGCGGTGATATGTAGTGTGAAGCTCCCAGCACCTTCATGCCTATGACCGCCAGGCCCCGATCCATGGCGGCGGGCATCACCCGGTCCAAAAATCCGCCCAGAATAGCTTCCGCCGGATTTACCGGCAGGAGCACAGAGTCGACAGGCCAGTTCTCCACGGCGTATAAAAGCATACTCGGGTCATGGTGGCCGGTCACGCCTAAAAAGCGCGCCAGTCCGGACTCTTTAGCCTCCAGGAAAGCCTGGAGGGCTCCCCCCGGCCCTTCTATCTTTTCAATGTCCTGGCGGCTCCGGATATCATGGATCTGCCAGAGATCCAGCTTCTCCAGACCCAGGGTCCTCAGGGAATCCTTTAGATCCGCCCTGGCTCGGTCATAGCTTCTCTGCGCCGATTTGCTGGTCTGGAATATTGAGTCTCGAAGAGGAGCATGGCTCCGCCAGAATGAGCCGTAATAGCTCTGGCTGCCGGAATAGGCCGGGGCGGTGTCAAAGTAGGTTATCCCCTGGCCTGCCGCCTCTTCGATCACCGCTCTGGCCTCCTGGCTTCGCCTAAAGGTGCGCAGCACTCCCTCTCCGCCCAGGCCCACCTGGCTGATGGCCGGGCCGCTCTTTCCAAATAGCCTGGTAGCTATAGCCATGTCTTCCTCCCATCGACTTATGCTCTTAATGAAGATTAACTGGATGGTAGGAACTGAACCCGTCCAAAGAATTGCTCTTAAGTGGAGGAAATAGGAGGGAGGCAAAAGTCTTGTAGGAGGGAAGAATAGAGGTGCATTCGACTTTTGCCGATTACCTTATTAACAATAGACGATATTTAAGGCTTTCGCCTTGAATGGCTTTAATGAAGAATCGATATGCTCCCCCTTCACGCTCGCAAGACCCTCTGCCGGATTTCCTGGAATCACATAGAACGCATGGATATGAGAGATGAGATCCGCGGAGTCACACAACTCCTTTGCAGCTACCCCGGAAGAGGCAGACGATTCCCGCGGCCAGGATCACCGCTATCACCCCGGTGAGGAATATGCCGTCAAAGATCCCCGCCCCTCCTATGGACAGGACTAAAGGACGGTAATGATGCAGCTCCAGGGGCGAAAGCGCCGGCAGAACTCCCGGTGTGAGCAGGCTCAGGAGGTCTGCCCCCACCAGAGTTCCCAGGGTGCCGCTGATGTAAGCAATGGCGGGAGCGCGGCGAAAGCCCCGGGCCAGGAGGAGGCCCACCAGAGCGGCCAGAAGGGGGGAGAGCCAGACCGGCAAAACTATGCCCTCGCCGGGAATGGCGGCAGCCGCCTCATAGGTGATTATGGCCACTATGCCCACACCCAGGATCGCCTTGTTCATGCTCACCTGATGGCGAAAGATGAGATGGGAGGAGATGAGCACGGGAATTATGCAGCCGCCCAGGTTTACGGCCAGGATGAGGGGATGAAATGAAGCCGGAGCCTGGGAATTAAAGAGGCTCAGGATGGCAGAATACCACTGCGGATAGCTGGATATGGTTGAGGTAATGGGGATGTCCACCATGCTGCCCAGTATGGAGCCGAAGACGGCCAATGTGGCATGCCAGTGAGAGAATCCCACCATCTGGAAGGCGGCCCCGGAGAGGCGGAGAAATAGGTAGATGAATATTAAGGGCGCTATAAGTATCAGCAGCAGCAAAACAAGGGTCAAAGGCAACAGGAGCAGCTCAAACAAGGTCGGGGCACCTGAGGGCTTTATCTCTGCTGATGATTAATAGAGCTTTCCCGCCCACTCATCTGCATAATGCTTATTTGTACTGCCGGACACTGATGATGAATGAGTGGAGAGGCGATGCGATGATACGATGCGATGATGCTGTTTCGAGGTGTTTGATATGAGCATAATCTCGGGAGAAGAATTGAAAGGCCTGGTGGAAGAAATGATCGACAGGGAGGCCCAGACCCAGATGTGCGGCCTGGAGCTGACCCTGCAGAAGGTGGAGCGCTTCGCCTCCGGCGGCGGTCTGGCCTTTGACAACAAAGAGCGGGTGCTGCCCCAGACCGAGGCCCTGGATTTCGATTCCGATGGCTGGATCAGCCTCTCGCCCGGCTGTTACCTGGTGACCTTCAATGAGATTGTGAGCATTCCCAGAAATGCGGCAGCCATAGGCCGGGCTCGGTCTTCGCTTCTTAGATGCGGAGCGTCCCTGGAGACAGCCCTCTGGGACCCCGGCTACCGGGGCAGGAGTCAGAGCCTGCTGGTGGTCTATAATCCGGCGGGACTGAAACTGAAAAAGGGGGCCCGTCTGATGCAGCTAGTATTCCTGCGGCTGGAAAAGGATGCGGAGAAGGAGTACTCCGGCCGGTACCAGGGAGAGAACATCTGAAATATGGGACAAGCAGGAGAGAATTTTCATTGATTCAGGCTGAGGTGATTGATGATGGAAGAGGACTTCAAGAAGGCGGCCGAGTTTCATGGCCATGTCTGTCCCGGTCTGGCCATGGGCTACCGGGTGGCACGCTATGTAAAGGGGCACTATCCCCGGTCGGAGGATGAGGAGCTGGTGTGCATCGCCGAGAACAAATCATGCAGTGTGGATGCGGTTCAGTCCCTATTGGGCTGCACGGCGGGAAAGGGCAATCTGGTTTTAGTGGACAACGGAAAGCAGGCTTTCACCTTCTACTCCCGGGATCAGGGAAAGGCTCTGAGGATTTATTTCAAGGGAGATGTCTTTGCCGGGATGGATGCCATGCGCCAGAAGATGGCTGCCGGAAATCTCACTGCCGCGGATAAGAAGGAGATGGAAGGCATGCGCTCCCGGATCATGGAGCAGATACTCACGGCCAGGGACGAGGATCTTCTGGATGTGAAAGAGGCGGAGATACCAGAGCCGGNNTCCCTCTCTGGTCTGCCAGGAGTGCGGGGAGAGGTTCATGGAGATCATGGGCCGGACGGCGGATGGGAAGGTGCTCTGTAAGGGGTGCTTTGAGAAAAAGGTTTGCTGAAGGAGGAAAGGAAGTCTTCTGATGTTATTCCCTCAGCCTTTTTCTTATGCAAAAACCAAATTGAAAATCACGTAAGCAGCCTCATTGATTCGTCATCTTCAAATGCCGCCGCAGAATATTAGCCAGTCAATCTTATGCTTCTGGCGGTTACCGTTGGCTGCGGGATGGGAAGATTCTCTTCTTTCAGACCTTCCAGTTGGAATTCTATGGTATCCCTCATCAGCTCTGCGATTTCCTCCTCGGTTTCAGCTGCGGGCTACAACAACGGGCAGGTCCGGGCAGTAAGCAGAGCATCGCAGTCGCCTTTTTCGAAGGTAATCTTCATTTCCTTATATTCCGTCTTGGGAGAATAAGCCTATGCAGCCGCCCGAGGGCCGGAGCCGGGATCGCCCCTGCCGCTGTTTCCTCGCCGGCCGGGGAGGTAGGCTGCAGCCTGATATCTGGGGGGGCTAGATTAGGAGAGGGNNAAGTGGCCGGAATGCTTGCATTCTACTGGTTATTGGCAATCTTCAACAAAAATGATTGAAGCCTGTATCAAAACCAAGGCTGGTTAGGGATATATTGATCGAGCGCCTCAGATTCCTTTTGATGAATCATTTTTTTAAGATAACTTATATCTGTTATTGCGGAATCATTGTCTCCTATTTCTAATAGTCTTAACAAGCATTCTATTACCAAATTTTGGAATTCAAAGATATCTTCATCTTTTACAAAATTAAATCCTTCGTGGACAACGCGGCTTCTCACATCATATAGATATTTTACCCGTTTCTTTTTATCGTGTCGTTCTTTAGAATTATTGCCAAGAATATATGCACATCTCTTGGCCAAAGGGTTTGATTTTGAGTTATCCTCTTTATCTAAAAGAAGACATTCCAGTGCAATGGCAAATTTGATTATTTTATCAGTTCCAATGTCCTCATCTATTCCCAATCCAATCCATCTTACTGCAATGAGTATTTGTTTTTCAAAGTTAGAAAGCGAATTATATTCTTTGCATAAAAGATTATGTATATATTTAAATTTATAATTAATTTTAATCATTTCCAAAAATTCGTTGTCGAGGATGAGTTTAGGATATCCTGTTGCCCTCACTCTAGCTCCCCAGCCCTTTCCTTGCTTAAAAGAAACCATCATGTTCTTTGCATTATTTGCCGTTCCAGATATGCCTATTTTAATTTTAGGAGCACTAATTGGGGAATGAAATATTATGTTGGAATTAAAACACGCATATATTCTCAAAACATTTATTATCGGTTCAATTTTAATTATTGCAGCATTATATATCTCCTGTGAATCGTATTTTACTTCTATGCAAGCGCAGACTCTATTTTGAATTTCATGAGAGATGGTGGGAAAAAAAGGACCTTTAGATATATCTTTAAGAATTGCTGAATTATTAAATATCTTGGACACCTTATCCGGATTTAAAAGCACTGCATTTCCTATTTCGATACTTTCAATATCTTTTAGTTTGATATTCTCTAATGGTATTATCACATTCATTTCATTGACCCTCGATTCTAGTTTCGTTAAAAGACGATCGATTTCTCTCAGGATTTCGTCATCTTCTGTTCTATCCTTTTTAGCTAGATGCCCTATGAAGTCTAAGCAATAGGATTCTATTATGAATTGAGGAATGTAATTTTTTATCGAGATTACATTCAAAACAGATTTTATGAGTCTATCAAAATATTTGCTTTCATTAAGCATTGATCTTAGATCATCATTTGAAAGCTCTCCGTTTTTGCCACCATGTGGCAGATTTTGGAGATACTCTAACGATTTTTTTGTTAGAATTACCAATCCTTCTTTGTGCTGAGTATTTATCTTTTCAAGCTTTTTGATTCCGTTCATCATTCTTCCCTCAAAAACATCCCCACCAACCGAAACTCCCCCACATCCACCAGCCCCCGGTCCGTCAGCTTCAGCTCCGGTATTACCGGCAGGCACAGAAAGGATAGGGTCATGAAGGGGTCAGTCAGCCGGCATCCGAGCCCCCTTGCCGCGGCAATGCAGCTCTCCAGATCCTCCTGCACCTCCTCCAGCCTCGCCTCCGACATCAGCCCGGCCACGGGCAGGGGCAGGCGCGCCATCGTCCGGCCCTCCGCCAGAGCCACCAGCCCCCCGCCCGCCTGCTGCACAGCCTGAACCGCGGCCAGCATATCCGCGTCGCTGACCCCAACCACGGCGATGTTGTGCGAGTCGTGGGCTACGGAGGTGGCCAACGCCCCGCAGGCCAGGCCGAAGCCCTGCACCAGGGCCCTGCCTATGTTGCCCGTGCCCCGGTGCCTCTCCACCACCGCCATCTTCAGTATGTCCCGCCCGGTGTCGGAGACCACAAAGCCCTCCTCCACGCAGGGCTCCAGAGACAGCGATCTGGTTACAATCTGTCCATCCACCACCCCGATCACCCTGGCTGGGCCCGGTTGCGCCGCAATTGCCAAGGATGCGGGGCCCAGTGGGGCGATATTCATGCTGCGCCCTTTAGCTACTCTTGCCGGCTTCAGGGAAACGCACAGCCGCCCCTCCTCCGCCACCACGCTGCCATCCTTGATCACCTTCACCGGGCGCAAACTCTCCAGGCTGTCCAGGATAACCATGTCCGCCCGGTATCCTGGCGCAACCGCCCCCAGATGGGAGAGGCCAAAGTAGCGGGCGGCGTTGATGCTGGCCATCTGCATAGCCATGATTGGCTCCAGGCCCTGCTCTACCGCTGTCCGGACCATGAAGTCGATATGCCCCTGGCTTAAAAGGTCGGCAGGATGCCTGTCGTCCGAGACGAATAAAAAGCGGGCGGCATTCTTGGCTGTGACCAGAGGCAGCAGATCGCGGAGATTTTTAGCGGCGCTGCCCTCCCGCAGCATGATATGCATCCCGGCTCGCACCTTCTCCCTCGCCTCCTCAATGCTGGTGCACTCGTGATCCGAGCCGATGCCCGCAGCGATATAGGCGGAGAGGTCTCGCCCCGACAGCCCTGGCGCATGCCCGTCCACCGGCCGCCCCTCCGCCAGGGCCAGCTTTTTCATGACTTCCCGGTCCCGGAAGAGCACGCCGGGGTAGTTCATCATCTCCGCCAGGCCCAGGACCCGATCCTCCGTGAGGAGCGAAGCCAGATCCTCCGCCCCCAGGTGGGCTCCCGCCGTCTCCAGATCGGTAGCAGGAACACAGGATGGCAGCATGACATAGACATTGAGGGGCAGGTCTCGGGAGGAGTCCAGGATATAGCGTATGCCCGCCTCTCCCCAGACATTGGCCAGCTCATGGGGATCAGCCACAACGGTGGTGGTGCCCCTTGGTACCACCGCCCTAGCATACTCCGGGACGCTGACCATGCTGCTCTCAATATGCACATGCCCGTCTATGAACCCCGGAGCGATGATCCGGCCTTCCAGCTCCAGGACATCCCTGGCGCTGCAGCACTCAAATCCCACAACCCTGCCCCTATGCACCGCCACATCAGCCCGGTAAACCTCGCCGGAGAGGACATTGGCCAGCTGTCCTCCGGAGAGAAGCAGATCGACCTCGATCTCCCCCCGCGCTGCGGCAATCAGCTCCTCTCTCATCTGCATGATCAGGCTCTCCTGACCTTCAGCCTCTCCCCTTCCTTGGCCAGGATCACCACCCGCTCCCCCTTCTCCACCGGCTCCTCCGCCTCGGCCCGCCAGTACTCCCCCTGGAAGAGCACATACCCCTCCCGGTCCAGCCGGTCCAGGGCCTCCGCCGTCTCTCCCACCAGCCTCCCCGATGCCAGCGGGGCAAACCTGGCCTTAGCTACCTTGTACATGGCAAAGGCCACAAAGGCGGCCAATATCAATGAGGGCAAAATTATAGCCATGGCCATGGACCTCTGATAGCCTCCCGGCACATACCACTCCGGAAAGCTGGTGGGAACGAATAGAATGCTTCCCACCATGACGCAGGCCAGGCCTGCCAGGGCCAGGATGCCGAAGGAGTGGCTGTGCAGCTCTGCCAGTATCAGCCCCAGTCCCAGCAGAATCAGGAATATGGCTCCGACATTGACATTGAATCCCAGGCCGATCAGCCCCATGGCCAATGCCACCACTCCCAGAGCCTCCGAGCCCAGGCCCGGGCTGGACAGCCCGAAGATGAGGGCATAAAGGCCCACCAGCATTAGAATTCCGGCCAGGGTGGGATCCGACAGGGCTCTCAGCAGCCTCAGGTTCAGAGGCATCTCGAAATCCTCTATCCTGGCCTGGGAGGTATTGAGAGTGAGATTCTTGGCCCGGCTGCCGTTGATCTGCCCCAGCAGCTCCTCCGGCGAACCAGCCACATATTCGATCACCCCGTATTCCTTGGCCTGCTGGGCATTGAGGTTGAGATTGGAGAGCACAAACTCCCCCGCCGCAGTCTCATTCCTTCCCTGGGAGCGGGCCTTCTCCCGGATCAAGGCCACAATGGCATTGGTGGTCTTGCTGTCGTTGACCGGCTCCACCTGGCCCAGAGGAGAGAGCTGCACCGGCTGGGCGGATCCGATGATGCAGTGGGGGGCCATGGCCGCCACATCCGATCCTATCAGAATCAGAGTACCCGCAGACCAGGCCGCCGCCCCGGAGGGGTAGACATAGCCGATCACCGGAACCTTCGACTCCTCCATCAGCTTGAGGATCTCATAGGTCTCGGTCAGCCCACCTCCGGGAGTATCCAATAGCAGCATCACCGCGCTGCTTGCATCCCTCTCCGCCTCCTGCAGGGCAGAGGAGACGATGTCATCGCTGGCTGGGGTGATGGGGCCCTGCAGATCCACAGATAAAATGTCTCCTCTGGACGCAGAAGCAGACGGGCTGACCAGAGAAAAGAGAAGGATGAGTAGAGCCAAAAAAATATAAGCCGGTCGTACCAGCTTCATTTCCGGGATCATCTCCGCATCATTGCCGAGTCGCTCGCCGCTGCCTTCAGAGCATCCTTCCTGGCCTCTTCCTTTCGTTCGCTTTCTCTCTCGGAGAGCTCCCGGTTGAGGGCAGCAGTCAGCCCGGCCGTGGAGCCCGTCCCCACGTCGCCGCTGGGGGTGACCACAATGAGCGTCTTCTCCCTGGCGATATCAACCAGGGTCTGCAGCTCCCTGAGCTTGAGGGCTGCGGGAACCTCCTCATACAGCCTGGCTGCATCGGTCATGGTCTTGGAGGCCTGGAACTCGCCGTCGGCCAGAATGATCCTCGACCTCTTTTCTCTTTCCGACTCCGCCTGCTTGGCTATGGCCCGCCTCATGGACTCGGGAAGGGCCACATCCCGCAATGTGACTGCTGTGACCTTGATCCCCCAGGGGTCGGTGTGCCGGTCCAGTATCTCCTGAAGCTTCTTGTTCAGCTCGTCCCTCTTGGAGAGAAGATCATCCAGCTCAATCTGCCCCAGCACATCCCGGAGTGTGGTCTGGGCCAGGAGGGAGGTGGCCAGCTTGTAGTTTTCCACCTGGATCACAGCCCGCTCCGGCTCAGTCACCCGGTAATAGATGACCGCATCCACCTCCACGCTGACATTGTCCTTGGTGATGACCACCTGCTTGGCCACATCTATGGTGAAGACCCTCAGGTCCAGCAATATGACCCGGTCGATGATGGGGATGATGAAGAATATGCCCGGCCCCTTCACCCCGGAAAAACGGCCCAGACGGAATATGACCACCCTCTCGTACTCCCGAACGATCTTAATGGCCTGGTAGAGGATTAAAAATGCCACCAGGACGGCGATAATAGAAGATGAAGCAATTTCAGCCAAGTAAACACCATCAGGTAATTGAGCATCCTTTCCTTAAATAGATGCCCGGCGGGCAAAATAGAGCCGCTCTCAGCCCAGAAAGATATGGAGGGGTGATAGCCCCTCATCTATTTTTTGAACTCGGTGTAGCCGCACTTGCCGCAGCTCTGCCTATCGGCATGGGCCGCCAAAAAGACGCCGTTGCCGCACCTGGGACAGACCGACTTCTTGGACTTGATGGCATCCCCGGACAGCTCATAATATTTGGAGACACCCTTGGCCCCTTCGCTCTTCTTTGCACCCTTCTTGGCTGCCATTTAGCTTGCCTCCGGAGCAGCCTCTTCGGGCTTGGCAAAGGTGTTTCTCTCTATGATATGGGCTCGCTCTATCTGCTTGGCCCTCTCTTCCGTCTCATAGATCTTGGCGTATCCAATTGTCTCGCGCTTTCCGAATTCTGTCTTCAAACCATCCACATAGACTAGGCCGACCTTGGTGTTCTGGGTCGCAGCCAGCCTCTCCACAATGCTCTTTCTGGAGGGCGTAGCCTCATCATGAATGACTTTAAAAGAAATCTCCCGCCTTTTAAGGATGGGATTGTTCTTCTCACTAATTACCTGTATATCCAAACCTCATTCCTCCACAATCATGCGCTTGATTAATTCCTCAATATGCAGCTTCTTTTCCGCAGTAACATCAACCAGAACGCTTCCCTCATTGGGCTGGCCGTAGACCACAGCCGAGCCGGGAGGGGCATAGAGAATGGCTGGAAGCGTTGCCAGATCCTCTTCACCCTCCACTATGATCTTGATCTTCTCTTGGCCCTGCATGCTCTCTTTTATACGCTCCATGAGATCGCTGCTCAGAGTTGCCGC
>MTKX01009508.1_pt2 | contig 21523 bp, 20 predicted proteins | sample 1042771 | NCBI WGS metagenome assembly MTKX01 (sample SAMN06212183, study PRJNA360534) | anaerobic digester metagenome | biome: Wastewater treatment plant; material: sludge; isolation source: anaerobic digester fed with sludge from wastewater treatment plant | place: Denmark: WWTP Randers ... | reverse complement strand
CTATGTTCTCCAGAAACTTTGCTAGCTACGATACCCTCTTTTGCTTTGAAATTCGCACAACCTGTATTAGGATTATAGTTAACAAAATCAGTTAATGATAAATCAAATGATTCCATTATAAAATTTGTATTAACATCACTTCTGGCTACTTTAGCAAACATTTCATGTATTGGTAATATAACACAAGATTCTATTTGTATATCATTTGTAGATATATTCGATGTCATTTCAGCATTTCTATCAGATTGAAATAATACCCAATCTATACATGTGAAGAAGTTTACCATAACATATGGTGTACCATTTACATTTTGTATACTTCCCATAGTTCTAGTTGAACCGTTAGGAATTAAACCTTGAATCATAGCCTTGTATAAATGCATACCTACAGGTGTACCTGAGTCTGTTTGAACCTTAGATACCAAACGATTACCTTCTACATGTGGATTTAAGAACTTCCAAGCAGTTCTATCCATATCTATATTTTTTAATCTTTGAGGTGTGTATTTTAGATTTTCATAGAATTGAATTGGATGGTCACCTTCTCCAAACCAACCTCCTTTAGCTAGATAATGCTTTATACGCTCTGTATTTAAATTTTGTACAATATTCTGCATATTGTATCTTCTACCATTTCTATTCGTTGTGTCAAATGTCATTATATCCATATCGAATTCAGCATAACTTATACCATGTCTAGATATAAAACGACATTTATCTATAGAAGTATTGTTAGATGACTCCATTATAAAACAATATCCTGCATCTTCTTTGAATTTACTCATCTGTAACATCCTTTCTTTATTGTATTTTTTATAAAAATGTTCCATGTAGAACAATTCAATAATACGACATATTCAATAAGTAAAATTGTTATTTAATAGAAATGGGGTAATATTATGGATAAATTAGGAATAGACGTAAGTGTACACAATGGTAATAATATTGACTGGGACAAAGTTAAAGCTGCTGGAGTTGAATATGCTATACTCAGAGCAGGATATGGTAAACTTATGAGTCAAAAGGACTCAACATTCGAAAGAAATTATGCAGAATGTAAACGTGTAGGTATAAAGGTAGGTGCATACTGGTACTCATATGCTATGAATATCGAAGAAGCAAAACAAGAAGCTGATTGTTTTTTAAAAGCATTAGGTAATAAACAATTTGAATATAAAGTTTTTTTTGATATTGAAGATGACTCCGTTAGGAATATAGGTAGGAATCTATTGACCGATATAACTTTAACGTTTATAAATATAATGAAAACTAATAAATGGGATTGTGGCTTATATATAAATCCCAATTGGTATGAAAATGTACTATTAAAAGATAAATTAGTTGGTCTAGATATATGGTTGGCACATTACGGTGTTGCAGAACCTAGATATGGAAGAGACAAAACCATAGCATGGCAATACAGTAGCAGTGGCTCAATAGATGGTATAAATGGAAGAGTAGATTTAAACAAGATTTACTATGATTTTACGGATAGTATTAAAGCTAATGGTTTAAATAATACATCTAATGAACAGGCAACTGGTACTACTAATATCGAAACAACAGATGACACTTATCTTATAAACAAACTACCTATGCAGGTGCATACCTTATCGTTAAAGGAAATGGGTGATAGATTTATATCTCCACATTTCCAAGTTAAAGAATTTGCTTCAATCGGTTGGGTTGCAGGAAAACAAGTTCTATATAGTGATAAAATCATAGTAGATTTTAATCTAGTTGCATTACTAGAAAAAGCAATGAGTATTTTAAAAGCTAGTAAATGTGTATTAACATCTGGATATAGAACTCAAACACATGAAAGAGACATCAATGGTTCATCTGGTATATCACAACATAATTTAGGAAAAGCTGCTGATTTTGTAATGTATGATAATACAGGTAAGACAATACATGCTAGTAGATTATGCTGTTTATTTGAAGATTTAGGTATAAACGGTATAGGATATATAGGTCCATACACAACCCATGTAGATACTAGAGTTCCCGGGAATGGAGTATATAAATGGTGGGGTGATGAGACAGTCTCAGGGTTCCCATCAATATGGCAGGTTAATTCTAAATTTAAATCTTATTATGATTATTTTAGAGAAAGGTATAATGTGGTTGTTGATAAAATAGATATTAGTTCAGAGGTTGTCAAGGATAATATTATTGTACCATTGCCACCTGTTGCACCAATAACACCAGAATATATACCAGACAATAATCAAACAGTTACTGTACAAGATACAAATATTAAAGGTTCTATTATTAAAGCTAGTTACGGTACATATGTATATACCAATAAATATGATTCACATATAAAAGAACTACAGAGCATACTCAATAAACGTTCTGATGTAAATCCTAAACTGGTGGAAGATGGTATCGCAGGTCCCAAGACACTAGAGACACTAAAAGCTTTCACAATAGAAATAAACGACAGTGGACCTATAACGAAATGGGTACAAGAACGTTTAAATATGAAAGGGTATGGTACTGAAACAACAGGCAATGCCTCACCTAGAACTATGGCTAGTATAGAATTATTCCAAACGATACATAGATTAGGGTCATCTAAGAAAAACGGATATACATATTTAGGTGGATATAACGATTGGTACACTCTAATTTGGATTTAATTAAATCTTTTAAATCCCAGGATTTAGTCCTGGGATTTATATTTTATCAGTAAAAGGACATATTATTAAATTTAATAATCAAGGAGTGAATATCAAGGATGCTGAATGTAGAATCAATGATATCTAATAGTAAAGTAAAATTAAAAATTGAGAAACCTTTTCTCAATTCAATAATATCTTTTCTTTTAAAAGATACAACATTAAAAACAACAAAAATACTAAGAAATGTAAAAAAATTAATAGATTTAATAGATGAAAAATCATATATAAATAACCCCGAATTGAATATTAGAATTATATCTATAGATAAGATAATAGAGGCGATAATAGAACAAAAGTTACAAAATAGTGAATTTATCGTAGATTATGTTAGAAGTAATATGGACAATTGTGATATGTTTAAAAGTGTAGAATCGGATATTAATCATAAGATAACATATGATGAATGTAGATATGTACTAAGTAAAATACATGATAAATTACAACGTTCTTGGTTATTGATATTAAAGGAAAAATTCCTAGAAATATTAGACGAGATAACAGAGGATGATAATAAAACTGTAAGAGTAATGGAAAAAATGTTATTTAGATTAGCCAGAGACATAGTTGATATACAATATACAACAAAATTAGATGATGAATCTTGTTCTGTATTGACTTTAAAAACAGAATTATTTGAAAATACAATCATGGCAGCAATGGAACATTTAAACGACACCAGTAAAGTACTAAAAACAGGATGTTACATGTTAAATGAGATGTTAGGTCCCGGATACTTATCAAAAAAACTATACATATATTTGGCTTTACCAGGTGGTGGTAAATCTATAATTCTGCTTGAAAGTTTATTAGCTATAAGAAAGTTCAATAAACATGTTAAGCCTAAAGAAAATGGTAAATTACCAACAGCAGTATTGGTTTTATTAGAGAACCAAATAGAGGAAACGGTATTGCGTATGTTCAATACTTTGGTTTCATCAGATAATATAACTAATTACTCTGCTAAAGAAGCTATTAAAAAGCTTAGGAAAGATGGAGAATTAACATTAACAGAAGAAAATAATATAGACACATATATAGTTGTGTATAAGAATAATAGTGTTGATGCAGATGACTTGTCTAATATGATTAGAGACCTAGAAGAAGATGGGCGAGAAGTTATAGCATTGATAGTAGACTATTTAAAACGAGTTAGACCTATAAATAAAGGGGCTAATGAAAAAGAAGATTTAAAAAATATAACTAATGATTTTAAATCATTAAGTGAAAAACACGATATCCCTGTAATAACAGCACAACAATTGAATAGAAACACTAGTAGTGTTGTTGATAAAGCTATACTAGAAAATAAATCAGATATAGGAAGATATATTTCTAGAGATGGTATAGCTAATGCATGGGAGATACTAGAAAATGCAGACTGTATTATAATTCTTTATAAAGAATTAAAATCTGATGGTACATGGTGGATGACATTCAAATTGGTTAAACGTAGATATAATGCCTATGGTAAATTCAAAGACGTGTCATATTTCAATCAACCATTTGTACAAGATTCTACGATTAAATTATATCACGATGCATATGATGAAACTCCTGCAGGTGTATTATCTTTAGCATCTGAAGTTAAAAATGAATATAGTGGAATTCCAGCAAAGACCACAAACCTTACTAATAGAAAAATCATAGATGATACTAAAGGTACTTTAGCTGATTTTGTAGAGGGAAGACAGTTCCATTTAGATAAACCAAAAAATGATAATAATAAGCCAATATTAATAGAAGATAATAATAAAAAGAAAAAACCACACAAATTAGATTTCGCTGCTTTCAAAGATGAAGATTATAGTGACGTTATAGTTGACATATCAGCACTAGATTCAATTTGTAGTGAATATTTAACTAGCATCTCGGATGAATGAGGAGTGATAACATGAACAATATCATTGCTAATACTATAAAATATAAAATAGATAAATTTATAATAGTTATAGGTGACGAATACATAACTATAGTACCAGAAAATATATCATCGTTTATAATATATAATGATTACACCAATGCAATAATACCACTTATAAAGGTTACGTTTGTAACATCTGCAACAAATATATTTAAAGTTATAACTAATAAAGATATTGTTAGATTTTATGTAACTATGAATAGTTACATGGTTGATGAAACTGGTAAAAAGATAACGTTGAATAATTCTATGTATCGTAATGTATTTAGAACTTATATAGATGAAAATACACCGGATATAGATAAGGAACTTAGAGATGCTAAGTATACAGAAAGTGAAAAAATGAATAGTGATGTCATGAGTATATACTTGTATGATGTAAATATAGTAGAAAAATTATATACATCATACAATAACATATTTACGAATATATCGGTCTTTGAAGCCATGATGTACTATATGTCAAAGGTAATATCTAATTGTACATTATCATGTGATGTATTTGATAATATGGACGATAGACACAAATCTATGATTATACCAACGATGACTGTAAAGGATATAATATCATATATAGATTCGTATTATGGTTTATATGATTGCGGAAGTATAATATTTATGGATACAAATAAACAATATATGTTACGCTACGATTTAGCAAAGTCGGATAAAGTAATTACTATATACTTATATAGTAAATTGGATAATAAGTCTATTAAAACTGGTATGTATTATGATAAAAACAATACTTATATTGTCTCAGACATATATAATATAAATATAAACAAAATGTCTTTATCACAGGATTTGCTTTTAGGTAATAATATATATGTAGTAGACGGTGAAAATAATATCATAGATAATATAAATCTAGGTAAGTCTAATAGAGTAATACATAATGATACTCCTAATAAATTTGTAAAGGGAGTAATCGAATCTAAAGTTAGATCAATGGATATTGAAATAGATTTATCTGTAACCGGAATAGATATTACTAAACTTACACCAGATACTAAAATCAAAGTGGTTTTTGATAATCCGCAATTAACTAAAGAATATAGCAATTATTTTTATAGAATAGCTTCTGTATCAGCAGTTATATCTGGAGCAATAGAAAAAGATATCAATACCAATATAATAATAAACAGTATATGATTTATATATTATATTTTTAGTATGTAAATACAAATAATATTTTATGGAGGAAAAAGAAATGAATTTCAAAGTTAAGGCATATGTTGATAGGTTTTCAGAGGTAAGAACAAAGAATATCGAGGATCTAGCTAAATCAATTAGTAAGAACTGTGACGATATTAAAGCTGGTGAATTAATACAGTCATTAGAAGATTTATCAGCCGATGATAAAATAGCAGTTCTTGCTAAAGTAATAGAAAATCTATCTAAATAACATTTATTTGATTTAAATAAAGCGTGTTATAACACGCTTTATTTTTTAAAGAAAGGAAATATTGTATGAATAAATTTACAGTTAATGATGAAGGGGTTTTAACCGATGTATTTATTGATGAGGATTATGTGTTATTACCTGAAACAGTAAAATACATAGGAAGACAATCTATGTTTTCAACACCTGTAATTGAAGACAATATTGAAAAAGGTTACGATAAGCATAATAAATTATATACGCATATCAGGTGTATGATAAAAACCATAGATATTAGCAATACTAAAATAGAGGTATTGCCACAAAAATGTTTTCATAACATTCATTCACTGGAAACATTTATATCTAATGAATTACTAAACAACATACCAACAGAATGCTTCTTAAACAACATGAAATTAGAAAAAATAATCAACATGAAAAAAATAACACATATTGGCGACAGAGCTTTCTTCGGTTGTAAAATGCTGAAGAAAATAAATCTGAACGATTGCTTAGTTATAGGTTCTGAGTCATTTAGTAATTGCAGTTCTCTTGAAAATATAGCGTTGCCAAGTATAATAACTATAGGAACTTATGCATTTGAAAGATGCGTTAATATATCAAGTGTATCTATTGGAGATAAAATAACAGTGTTGCAAAATGGTGTATTTTTCGACAACGTATCGTTAACACATATAAAGATACCAAAATCAGTAATAAATATACGTAGAAATGCATTTGGATTATCGTCGACAATGAGCAATAGCAATCATGTCGATAGAGAAATTACATTTTTAACAGATATGAAACATATATGTATAGATGCAGATGCGATATCTAAATCATATAAATATCACGCAAAGGTGAGTTGATAAAATGACTGAATTACAAAATATACAAGGAATAAGTAAACTTGACGTCGATAATATAGATGTTATCGACGTCAAATATTTTAAAAAGAATAAAAAAAGAAAAGATGTATTAAGCATAATATTAAAAAATGCTGTAACAGATGAAAAATTTGTTATAAATATAGATGAACCGATTGTACCTGTATATATAGAAAAACCTGAATATAGGAATACACACTCACATCATTTAAGTAGCATCCCCATAGATAAATGTGACCGAATAATGTGTAAATATAACAATTTGGTTTACGGTATAGCGAATCATTTTGGTCCAGAAGCTGTTAAATATGTTAGTGAAAGGTATAGTAGTAATGATTATGAAGCCATTAAATATTTTTTAGTACATAAAAATGTATTTGGTTCTGACATACCGATAGAAACTACATATAGAATAATGCTAGATAAATATTTAAAAGCACATAGAAGTATAAAAGAAGAGAGTATACCAATGCCTATAAACAAAGGGCATTATGACATAGAGTTGGATACTTATGGTTGGAAAGGTATACTTAGTAAAGTAGGATTAGATTGTAAATTGAATGCCGCTACATATTATTCAACTAAGGCAAACACATCATATACTTTTTTATTGGTTCATTATGACCCAATAATGAGTCCCGATAATGAATATTATGATAAGACACTGGAAATGTATCAACGAGGTTGGGAACAACAAGATGCTTTTATGGATGATGTAGATGAGTTTAAAAAATATATGAAAGATAAATATTCTGAGGCGTATCCCGACACTTCATATAAATTTTATTTTTATGAAGATGAGCGACAAATGATTATTGACATGTTTATTGTTATAAAAAGGGATAGTCCTGATTTAGTAGGAATATGGAATCTGCCATTTGATATACCTACTATATTAGATAGATGTAAAGTTCTAGATATAGACCCCAAATTATTATTCAATGATATAGACGATTTGAATGATATAGAGCCTGTGTTTATAAAAGATAGAATGGCAAAAAAACCATCCGCTGCTAACGATACATTTATAACTGCCGGTACTACAATATGGGTAGATAATATGAAAATATACACAAATGTAGTATACGGTGGTTCTAGCTTACGTTCAAATAAGTTAGATTATGCAAGTAAAAGAGAACTAGGTACATTGGGAGCAAAAACAGATTATAAAAAAGTAGACAAAAGATTAACTATAAAAAATATATGTCATTTAAATTTTAAATTATTTGTAGAGTATAATATCTTGGACGTTATGTCTATGCATGGAATAGAAAATAAGTTCTCAGGTATCGATACATTTTTTTCTATGGTTCAAAGTATGAGGATAAAATATTCTGATAGTACAAAGATGTCTGTTTTATTAAGAGCGTCTCAACATGAATTTCATCTCGATAATGGAGAAATTGTAGGGGGTAATATAAACCGATTAATCAATGCTAATAAAGAGAAAAAGAAATTTACAGGTGGTGCAGTAGCTAATCCAGATTTAAATAATCCTAATGGTGTTAAATTATATGGCGATAGACGAACAAACAATATATTCAGATATGTAGTAGACAACGATATGGGTGCATTTTACCCATCATCTATAACATCTCATAATATAGATAAATGTACATTGATATTTTCAGTACGTATACCTACTATGCAATATATAGATAATAAAATACCACTATATACAATGGATACTGAAGATATAGGTTTGGAAGCATTTGATGATTTTAGTACAGGTGATTTCTTGTCGTTAGGTACTAAGATGTTAAATTTACCTAGTATAACTGATATGATAGAAATTATGGGGGATGATTTATAATGAATATTTTTGAAATGAAAGATGCTATAACTGAAATATTGTGTTTAGAGGATAAATGTGAAGATGTAGAAATACCGAAAGAATTAATGACTACAATAAATACGATATCAAACTATACTATAATATATAAAGATTTATGCATAGTTTATAAATGTAAAGAAGATAAAGTTTTTAGTAGTTCATTTTGTTTTTTTAAAGCAGATAAGTTTAATACGGATAAACCTATAGCTATTATAAACGAAATAGAAGTAGAAGATTTTAATGATGAAGAAGAAGATGACGATGGTAACGTAGAAATCGTTGAGGAAGTAGCAAGCAAATCGAAGAAGAAACAATATATATACTTTCTAAAACATAGTATACAATATGATGATGTATATAATATGTACAATAAGTATATCGAAGAATTAGAAGACGATAAGATAGATATACGTGAAGTTAGTTATAGTGAAGATGACAACTCTGAGTATGATATCGGAGAATCATTTATATCCAACAATCCGATGTATATAAAGGGTGAGGATGGGTATAAATATTATTTCATAAAAAAAATGTTTCCACATATAAAATATAGAAAACCTGAAATTCTATTAGATATTGTATTAACCAAAATAACAGATACTTGCATATCTATTATTTACATAGTACCATATAAGAAATTAAGAATTTATGTTTCTTATTTATATGTGAAAATATAAAAGAAAGGTGATATTATGGCAGGAACAAACAATAAAAATAATCCATTTACGAGATTATTTAAGAAAGCTAGTGTCAATATTAATAGTCAATACGATAGCCTAGGAAAAGAATTACAGCTAACACCGAATGATGATGAGTTAGACATAGAGTTTAAGAAATTAATAGATGCTACCAATGGGGGTTCGTCTAGTACTACTTTTAGTAGTGAGATACTCGGCAGAAAAGTTGAAGATGGTTCAACAATATTTGATATGTTAACATCAGATAATAAAGAAGTAGCTGAGATGGTCGATGACGACACAGATTTAATTAAGTTTAAAAATATAAAAATATTATCACATAAGTTGATAGAATTAAAGAATATAATACGAATACAATCTGGGGCTATTGTAAATAGTGATATAGTCAAAGGTACTTTAAATAGAACACATGGTTTTGATGTTGCCAATGAAGATGAACGTGAAAATTATATTAAAGAAGTTGAGCGTATAGAGAGGGACTTAAAGTTACATAAACATATTAAAAAATCGATAGTTCCAAATACTTTAACTTATGGTGAATTCGCTGCTGCTATATATCCAGATAATGAGATATTCGACAGAGCAATGCAGATACAAAAAGATTTAAAGGATGGTATAATTAAAGAATCTACCATTGAAAACTGCTTCAATCAGAAGACGCTATTAGAATTTGTAAATGATACAGAACCGAATAATTTATTAGAATTTGTAAATGAGTCAACATGTTTCTCAGACAATGTTAAAGAGTCTGAGAAAAAGAAAATATTAAAAGACAATAACGCATTTCTAGAAAATGTATTTAGTAATATTGAAGTATCTAATGATGCTGATGGATTATTTTTTGAAGATGAAGGTGTAGACGCAATAATAGAATTAATTAATACTAATTATTTTGATGATATATTAAATAATAGAATTGATATGATTAGTGAAGGTGCCAAAGGTAAACCAAAAACTAATAATATTATGAAAGGGTGTCATATAAAATATATTAATAGACTAGACTTAAAGACAATAGATATACTTGGAACTACACTAGGTTATTATTATGTATTTGACCCTATTACGAAAAATGGTATCAGTAAAACAAACAATACAAATATTCGTTCAGGTAGTAATTTAATATATAATAATACATTTGATAGTAAAACCAGTTTAAAAGACAAAATAGTTACTGAGCTTATAAAATCATTTGATAAGAAGTTCTTATTACAGAATATGAAATTTAGAAGTCAGATAATGGATATATTAGATTATTATGATATTACTAGAAATAAGTTGAAGTTTCAATTTATTCCTGCTGATAGAATAACCATATTCAAAATAAATGATGATGAGCAGAACAAGGGAACGTCTATATTAGATGGGTCGTTATATTATGGAAATCTGTATTTAAGTTTATTAGAATTTACACTACTAACGTATTTTAATAATGGAAACGATGTTAAATATCATTACGTTAGACAAACCGGTTTAGATAGTAGAATGGCATTTAATAGAATAGAAGAAGCAAAAAGAGAAATACAAAATAGAAGTATAAAAGCACATGAGTTAACAGATGCTACATCTGTATTGAGTAAAGCAGGTGCTGGTACGGAGAGATTTATTCAAGTAGGTAAATCGGATATTAGACCAATGGAAACTGACATAATACAAGGACAAAATGTTGATTTTAATTCAAATGCTTTAGAATGGTTGAGGAAGTCAACTATTGGTACTTCAAATACTGCTGCAGGTGTACTTAATTTAATAGATGAACCTGAGTTTGCACGTACTATAATGGCAGCTAATACTAATGCTGTAGAAACAACTATAGATTTACAAAGTGATTTAAACCCATCTATAACTAAGTTTTATAAAATGATAATGACTATATGTACAGATATACCTGAATCGGTTATAGATACATATACGTGGTCATTTATACAACCTAAACATATAAATGAAAATACTGTATCTGATGAAATGTTATCGACTGCTATTAGATTAATAGATACATACGTTGCGTTATATTATGGTAATAAACTTGACGATGAGGGGTATGCTGAAAGCGTCAAGAAATTCAAGATAGCTTTAATGAAATATCTAATACCTCATCTAGACCATGATAAAATAAAGGAAATATTCGACGATGCATTTTTGTATGTTCCTAGTGAGCAGATAAAAACAGATGTTGGAGAAGTTGAATAAAATATACAGATGTGGACTTTTAGTCCACATCTGTATTACGTTTAAAAAATCGTATATTTAAAATGCATAATTATATGTTATATCGGGTAATTGAATAATAAACTTAATATACCTATCCCAATTAGTAATTTAATTGAAAAATTAAGAGGGGATTTAGAGTATATTAATATCTATTATGAAATACCTAAGGAGTAAAATTTACTATGCTCCTTAGAATATAGACAACCAGTAAGTCTTAAAATACTGGGAAAGAGGTCAATTATGAAAACAACAACAAATACAAACACAACACCAGTAACAACAGCAGATACAACAGCAACAACAGTAATGGATGTAGCAGGAGCAGGGGCAATATCCTTGCTTAAAACATTTGCCGGATTGGCTTGGGGGGCAGTAGCAACAGCTGTTACTGCAAAGGTACTAAAAACTGGGACATCGCAGAAAGCATATGAGGAGTTACTAAAAGAGTTTACTTCTAAGTAAACTCACCTCCTCAAAAACAAAAAATAAATATCAATCATATGATTGATATTTATTTTTTTTATTTTACATAACCATTATTACATTTTTTTTAGCACGGCTAATAGAAGTATAATCCATTTTGTCTAACTTATCTTTACTAAAAGAACCATGTTCTTTTATGTACATTATATCATTGTATTCTGAACCTTGATTGGAATAAGCAGTTGTAGCATAACCGAACTCAAATCTATCTTTAAAGAAATTACTATTCTCATCTGAGTCATCATTTACATTACTAAACAAAGGCTCATACAAAATATTTATATTTTTATATGGTTTCTTTAAAAAGTCTGCTTTGAAATCTATATTTAATGTTTTACCATTAAATGAGCATCTATCTAAATATTCTAATTTACCTAACATACCGTTGGTCATAAAGAATTCCACATCTCCAACTTCTATAGCTTTACTCCAATTATTTTTTTTACATACTAATTTTTCACCTATAGTTGGTAGTGGATAATCTTTATATCTTGAATTTATACCCTCTCTAAATTTACTTATTATTTCTCTTCTTAAGTTATTTGTACAAGTAATCACCATATCTCTGTCAAATAAAGTTTTTTCTCTAACTTGTTCTTTTTTTATAATCTTTACATCTCCGTAATCACCATATTGTAATCTTTCTCCTCTTAATATTTTTTGACAAGCTACAACTATATATGAGTCTAATGCTTGTCTCATAGGTTTTAATAATTCTACATCTGGGAATTGTAAAAAGTATGGATTGCCAAATGGCGGTGGTAATTGGTTTCTATCCCCTACGCATATAATTGGTATTCCAAATGACAATAAATCTAAAGCTCTGTTAGTTTCTATAGTAGGTGCTTCGTCTAATACAATCATTTTAATATTTGGGTCAAGATGTTCTTTTAAGAATCTTTTTAATTCTTTTTTAACGCCACCACCCGATTTATATATAGGATTACCTTTATCATCCAAAGATACCACATATCTATAATCATATATAGCACTATCTATAGTCTTAGCGTTTAATCCGCATTCCATCATTCTAGATACTACTTTGCCCATAAATGACATATATAATACTTCCTTTTTACTAAAACCTAAATTCTCTATTATGTATTTTAAAATTGTTGTTTTTCCCGAACCCGGACAACCTGATATTTCAAATACTTGTTTTTTTCTATCTTGTTTCCATTTATTATGAAATATTTCTGCCTTATATATAGCTTGTAACTGTTGGGGTTCTAATATAATTCCACTCATTTTTAATCTAACCTTTCATTATTGATTTAAATGATAGTTTGGAAAGATATAAAAATATAGTGATTTATATGTTATTACAGTATAATAATTAATCAAAATAAAAACTTTATTATAAAGTTTTAGAAAGAAGGTATTTAAATGGAAAGAGGAGACGTATTCCAATATAAAACGGTATTTAGCGTACCGAGAGAAGGATTTTTAGATAAAGTCATTTATAATCTACATGACTTTAACAAAAAAGATTATAAAGTTCTTATGTTCCTATTATCCGTATTAAACGGATGGAATGGAAATAAGAATAAAGGGAATGATGGAGAAGATAGATACATCACTCTGGATTTCTCTAAAATAGGAGAAAACTTAGATCTTGACAAAGGAGATGTCAAGAAATCTGTAAAGACCCTATGTGATTGTGGTATAATCGAAAAGGGTTCTAATTCTGTATCATCTAAAGCGTATAGGTTTACATTTTAGATGAATACAAATGAAAGACGAATAGTATTTCCAATACTATTCGTTGATAACCAAAAGAAACCCATAATCATAAATAATACAACTCCATATTATTATATGATTGTAAAAGGGTCTATTGTACATATATTTAATAAATATATAATAGTAAATACTATTATATCTTTATTACCAGATTTACTATACGACGATGTTATGAACATGGTAGAAGAATACTTCAACCATGTAAGCAAAAAAAATAAAAAGTACAAAAACAAATATATGAATATCATAATAAAGCATAAAATAGTGATATACTAATAAGGAGGTTATAACATGGAAGAATTAATGAAAGAGCTAGAGATAGCTCTAAATAAAAAACATAAATTTAAAGGAATTTATGAAACAGATAGTAAAGCGGAAAGAACAATTGAGAATTTCGTACGTATGAATTATCATACGTACTACTCAGATGGTAGCCTCACTATAGGTACTGAACGATATATGGAACATGGGTTCCTAGGTGTGAAGAGTATATACGTGCACGTTAAAATAACTGATGACAAAATAAAAGTCATCATCAAATCTGATAAGTTTTTGATGATGTAATTCCGATTAAAAAATAAAGGAGTGATAAATATGATTTTTGTTGTAATATTATTGGGCATAGTAATCGGTATAGGTGTATCAATAGCAACTTTCATTTTTAAAATGAACAAAGAGATGGAAGTAATAAAAAAATACAGTAATGATTTAGATATGCAAATAGAAAACATAAATAAAAAATAATAAATTTCATCTTTAATATGTAAAGATGAAATTAAAAATATATACTGATAAACATCAGTATATATTTTTTTATAAACAATCACACATACCTATAAATTATAAGAAAAAGGAGACATAATAAATGGCTGCTAAAAAAACGAATAAAGATAATGTAATGACTCCGAGTACATTACTAGAAATGATGGCAAACGATACTAAACTTGCCAAGTATACAGAGATGTCCGATATTAATGAAGTTGGATATAAAACAGGAATAAAAATATTAGATTACGCACTAGGTAAAATAAAAACAGTATATAATGAAAATGATGAACCAATACACGAATACGTTTCACTTGGACTTGCTAGTGGTAAATTGGCATTGGTTATAGGAGGTTCATCAACATACAAAACTACAACGACTATACAGATGGCATACAATATAGTAAAACAATTCAAGTCTAGTGAGGTACATCATATAGATGTTGAGCGTTCGACAGCTGAAGATAGACCTCTACATATTACTAAAGAAAAACCATCTATTTTAGCAAAAAAATATAAATTAATACAATCTATATCAACAGTTGCTCAATTAAAAGAATATATTGCTGCAATATATGTTACAAAGATGAACAATATAGATGAATTGTCATATAACACTGGGTTGAAAAATATATATGGGAAAGAGATAATATTACTAGAACCTACTGTAGTCCTAGTTGACTCAACATCTCAATTTGCAGTTACTGATTCCGAAGCATTTAAGGATGTTAAAGATGGTGGTGGTAATACTGCAGGAATGCGTTATGCTGCTGAATATACAAACTTCATACGAGAGATAACACCTATGTGTCATAAAGCAAATATTATTTTTTTAGGAATTGGTCATATATCTGTAAAAACTCAGATGGGCTTTGCTCCTGAACCTGCAGAATTAGCATACTTAGACCAAAATGAACATATCGCAGGTGGTAAAAAACAAATATATATTCTTAATACATTGATAAAATATAAAGCAACTACTGCAAAGGCCAATGTATATACTATGGAAGAAGATGGTATCGACGGTGGTGATGTTAATGCTAAAATAGTAAAATGTAGGTCAAATATAAATGGTAGACAAATCAATATAGTAGTTGATAAACGTAATGGTTACGATAACGTTCGCTCTTTATTTAAATTAGCATTAGATAATGACTTGGTTATGGGTAATGCTGCTAAATATTATTTAGCTAACGATGTTGATAAAGAGCACCCTTTTAAAAGATTTGAAATGGATAAATATTTTAAACAAAATAGAGAATTATATAATAAGTTAATCCAATTAACTGACCCGATTTTATACTCAATGTTATCACCAGCTGTGGTGATAAATCAAGAAGAGAATGAATTTAGAGAACTAGAGTTAGATTATTAAATAAAAATTAAATATGTATAAAAGATTTTTTATATTTCTTTTATACATATTTTTAGTTATATATTATATTTTTGTAGTGTTAAACAATGCAAAATATAATATTAAAGGAGGAAAAAAATTGATAGACAAGTATAATCTACCGCAGGAATTATTAAAGGCAAACGAAAAATTTATTGACGAAAATGGAGATTTAAAACCATGTTTATTTGGTAGTTCAGCATTAGGAAATCCAGTTAATAACAATGGTAGTAGAGTTACTATGAACACTGCACATATAAAGCAGTTGATGGACCCGAAAAAACCAGAATTTCCAAATTACGCATCTGGTACAGAAAATATAATGGGCGAGTATTCCGATGGTTACGAAAAAACTATTGGAAATTATAGGATTATACGAAAAATAGAGAAGTTCAAAGATATTATAAATGGAGACGTTAATATATATCTATTATTCGTATGGGATATCGATAATAATATCTATAGAGTAATATCTAGGGAACCAGTTGTTAATTTATCAGAGAACTTTGGTTATGAGATAAATAACGATGTTATAGATTCATTTAGTGAATCTGATATAATACCCAAAGATATAGTTTTATCCAGGGCATCAGCATATGACGAATTCATGAACTATAGATATGGAGTGAATGCAAATATTATATTCAGCGACACAGAAGGGTCGTCTGAGGATGCTGTGGAAATAACAGACACTTTACAAGAAAAAATGAAGTATAGCGAAGTAACCACAGTACATGTTGCTGTTAATAGTAACCAATTTTTAAGTGGTATATTTGTGGATGATGATGATACTGATTATAAAACATTAGCAGATATAAATGCACCAAACGACACACATATTATATGTGCATTAAAAACATTACATAAAAATCAACTACTAGTTGATTTTACAGATGAGAAACTAAAGAAGATATCGGCATTTGATAAAGTTTATTATGGTAATGGAAAAATATTAGATATAGAGTTATATGTGAACGATGAGCTAGAGGATAACGTGTTTAATAAAAAACTAATAACTTTAGTAAACTCGCAAAGAGTATATTATGAAGAAATTTATAATATAACTAAAGAAATCATAGAGTCTGGTGAGAAATATGAACAAGATATATCATATTTAAACCGTAGAGCAAGTGACTTCATAGTTAACGACGGTTCAAAATGGAAATCATCGACAGCTATATTTAAAAATATAATGTTTTCTGTTACTGTATTAGCAGTAAAGACACCTACTGTTGGTAATAAGATAGCGGGTAGACATGGTAATAAGATGATAATAAGCAAAGTTGTAGGTCCTGAGGATTATCATTATACTGAAGATGGTAGATTGATAGAGATGTATGCATCAATTAATGGTTTATCCAACAGAACTATAGCTGGTCCATTATTAGAATCCGCTTGTACTTTTATACACGCAGTTACTGCAGAACTAATATCTAAAACAAAATCATTAGAAGAAAAAGAAGCAATATTTTTCGATGTTATGTCAACAATCAACCCTAAACAAATGGATATGTTAATCGAGAAAAAATACAAATACTATTCAAGAGAAGAAAAAGAAGAATTCTTTAATAGTTTAGGAGAATATGGTGAAAATATGATTTCTTTCTATAATCTATTGGATAGGTCAGAACCTATGTTTCATAGATTTAGAAGAATAATGGATAAATATAAATATGAACCATATAGGATATTTACAAAGAACAATTATGGTGAAATAGTTGAATGTATCAATAAAGTATATTTAGGAAAAATGTACACTATGATACTTAAGCAAGATGCTAAACGAGGATTTTCTGGTAGAGCTTGTGGGGCTATAAACCGTAAAGGTTTACCCGAACGTTCTCATGGAAATAAAGTACATATAAAACAGTATAGTGATACTGCTGTTAAAGTTGGAGAATATGAAAAACTAAACAGTTTTATCGTATTAAGACCACAGCAAATGGCATTATTCGATGCGTGTTATAGAACTAGTATACAGGGTAGAGAGTTCTTAGTACAAAATATATTTGCTAATGGTGAATTAGAAATGCCTTATAAATTTAAGAATAGAGCAGTAGAAATGTTCAAACCAATACTATTCTATCTTGGATTTAAATATGATTTGGTTAGAGATGCAGATATGTTTAAAGTGTTGGACGATAATCAAATTAAATATGAAGAATTCGATGATGGTGAAGTAGCCATAGGTACTGAGAGAGATATATATCTGGCTAAGATTAAATTCGATATAAGAGTAAAAACAATGGCTGAAAAATTACTAGTAGATAACGATGATCTTGATAAGATAATAGAAGATGAATTAGAAGATAGACAGTATGTTATTGGTACAAAATCTACCGATAATATAATAACATCAATAGTAAGTACCATGAATGATTTAAATAATTTAGGAGGAATTTAATATGGATTTTAAAAGTATGGTTGTAGACAAGGATGCTAATATAATACGAGTTGAAGAAGGTAGACTTTGTACATCATGTAATAATAACGTACAGATGAAAATACTAGCAATATCAAATGAGGTAGTGGACGAAGAAGATAAATTATTATATACACATGATGTGTATTTCCCAATATGTGGTGATTGCTACGCATTGAATATGTCTGATGTGTATATTCAGGAGAATTTAAAATCAGCGGACGACGCATATAGAAAACATTTCGATATAATAAATATAAGTGAAATAAAATCGATGGTCAGTACATTGTCAATGATTCCATCGATACCGATTATTTCAAAATTATTAGGATTTCACGAAGGATTGTTGACCAAGTATATGGCGGGACAATCACCTACAAAAGAACACAGTGAATTAATGCGTTCCGTTAAAAGTCTAGCGGATTTAGAGAAAATTGTCATGAAGAGAGAGAAAAAAACAATAGAAGAATATGTAGACACATATCTAGGAGGATTATACTAATGAAGTTTAAATTAATAAATACTATCAGTGGTCTTGATATTGCAAATGGTACAATAACTATTGAAAACTGTAATCGAAAAGAAGATTTGGCTGAGCTATCCGATATACTTACAAAGGAACCTTTCTGTGTTCCTAATAGCGATATATGTAGAGTATCTAGATATATCGTACATATAGCACATGGTACTATAAAGGATAACGCTGTAGTATATGGTGACAAAGCGTTGATAAGAATTTAAATAATATAAATAGTGTAGTTTTAAAACTACACTATTTAATTTCCGGAGGTGTTACTGTGATTTTCAATAAAGATAAAATAACCACAGCATTAGAAAGCTCAAATTATAAAAATTTAAAAAAGAATAACCTATTATTCTATCAATTTGTCACAAGTAATCCAATTATCTATGGAGGTTGTTATGTATATCTTAGTGATGATTATGCAGACAATGATAAAATACGGCCAGTGTGCAAATTATTATATAAAAGATTGCATGTGAGTGAAGATGAAAAAATATTTATAGTGTTGTTATTATGGAATAAAGAGCAACAAGAACATGTGAATTCATCGGTAGAAATAATAGTAATATCTGAGGATAATAAAGTATTATGCATGGATTCAAATTATGAATCTGAATCCATACGGGATGAGTTTGTTAAATATATATATGAAATTAAGATTAGAATAATTTATAATAAGGCGGTAATAAAATGGATCAACCTAATTTATTAAAATTGATAGGATTATATATGAATGATAATTCTAATGATAATATTATTAAAATATTATCTGACGTATCGAGAAAAATAATAAATAATGCCAATAACTTAAATAATGGTATATTAACAGAAGAAGATAAATTATTTTTACATGAAATAGTAAAATTGGCATTATATAATTATGAGAGAGGTGTGCCTACAGGATTAACTGATTTAGAATATGATGAAATTTGTTCTATATTAGAATTGAACGGAGTAGAAGAAACTCTCTCATCTAATGTATTACTAACCGGGATTAATTATGTATCTCATCCGGCTACCAAATATAGAGGAAGCATAAGAAAAAATAAGGATTTGAGTACTAAAAGTATTTATAGTTTAATCGGAAATAGTGGAACAATAGCAAGTTACCCTAAATTTAATGGAGTATCTGTTCAAGGCATTATTGATAATCATGATGTTTTTGATATAAAACAATTCGTATTAAGAGGTCATTTACAGACAAATATGACTATAGATGTAACTGATAAAATGAAAAATATACCATTCGAATACATACAAGACTTATATTATTTTAAAGATTTAGAATATGTACAGTTTGAACTAATGGTAACCAATACTATATTGAAAGAAAAATATCCAAAATATGAAACATCATTAGAATTGGTATCTGCATATTTGAATAGACTAGATGATGACATAGATCCTTTAGACTTAACTTTAATTCCATTACGTATTGGTAATAACAACGAATATAAATATTTGGTAGAGCCATTGAATTTCTATGAAATAACTGATAAGATAGGTGATGAATTAAATGAAGCTAAGAACAACTGGGAATTTATATATAATGATTTTGAATTAGACGGAATTGTTATTAAATTATATCAAGACAATTATACCGAATTTAATAGTGAAACTGGTTATTATAAAGGTGAATTAGCATGGAAGTTTCAATATAATACCAAAGCTATTAAATCTAAAGTAGTAGGTGTTGAATTTTCTTTGGGTATGTATAACATAACACCTGTGATATTAATAGAGCCTATTATCATGTATAATAAAACAGTACGTAGAATAAATATGTATAATATAAATACATTAATAGATAATAATGTTGCAATAGGAGATGAAATAAAGGTTAATTTTAATACAATACCATATGGTTATATTGACGATGAATGTATTAGAAGCGGTAATAAGCCGATAGCCGTACCAGAACACTGTCCATGTTGTAATGCACCACTGGATAATTACAGATGTATTAATGAATATTGTTCATATACAGTAACTAAATCTATAATACATTCATTAAACGCGTATGGTTTTAAAAATATAAAATTCAAAAATATAAAAACTATTGTAGAAAAATATAATATTAAAGATATATTGGATTTCTATATTGATGATAAAGATAGATAGTAATAATATTGATAAATATAAATTAACATCAATAACTATACCTAAATTATTTGAATTATTGAATATAAATAGTATAGGATACATGAATAGCTTGAAGATACATCAATCTATGATTGAAAATAATATATCAATAAACGATATTATAAATGACACAAATAATAGTGTATCGAAACTATATTCATTGAATGATAATGTGATATCTAATCTTATTAAATATATAGATAGTAGACGTGATAAAATATCTATGTTCCTAAGTAATATAGATATAATAGAACCCAAAACTATGCCTATAGTCGCTAATGTGTATTTTACATCGTTTAGAGATAATATGCTGATGAATGTTGCATTATCAAAAGGATATAATGTTGAAAAATCGTTTAATAAAAGGGTGAATATATTAGTATATAAAGACAGTATGGAGAACAACAAGAAAGTAGAAAAGGCA
>MTKX01009313.1_pt2 | contig 21538 bp, 15 predicted proteins | sample 1042771 | NCBI WGS metagenome assembly MTKX01 (sample SAMN06212183, study PRJNA360534) | anaerobic digester metagenome | biome: Wastewater treatment plant; material: sludge; isolation source: anaerobic digester fed with sludge from wastewater treatment plant | place: Denmark: WWTP Randers ... | reverse complement strand
CTTATAATCAAAAAGTGTAACCCATGTCCTGTAACAAATTGTCACCTATGTGGTGTCATACACGAGCCCCCTCCGTACGAAAAGATCCTTCAGCGGCTAAGGCGTGCTAAAATCCCAGACCTCAGAAGCCACCCCAACCGCGTATGCATTCACTGCTTCAACGTACCAAATGTAGTTTTTGCCAGGCTGCAACGTGCGGGTGCTTTGAGTATCCGTCAATTCCACGAGATACCACCAAGAGCCCTCTTCCCGGTACATAAGTTGATAGCTCTCCGCGCCAACTACTGGATTCCACTGAAAGGTAACTGATGTTGAGTCTGTTGTGCTCCCGTCGGAAGGGGAGAGCAAAACAGGAGCAGGCAGGATTACGCCACCCGAACCGCTGGCGAAAGTCCTGACCTCAGAGTAAGCGTGCGAGGAACTTCCGCACTTGGTCTCAGCGCGCCAATAGTAAGTTGTGGCGGGTGCAAGGTTGTAATTGAGCTTCCAAGTAAATTCGCCACCACCTCCAAAATATCCAATGGAATATTCCACGGGCATGAAGTTGGGGTTCGCTGAAATTTCCAACCCAGCCCCGGTCACTCCCCCAGCGATTGGGACTTCAAAGTTGAAGGTAGGGATAAGCGTGTCCAGTTGGGCTGCATCCACCGGAGAAAACAATGTCGGTTTTGGGCAGGGTACGGAAATCATCGGCAGGTAGACGGCGTGGACTTCAACCTCTCCTAAGGCTGGTGCAGGAGAAGCAATAAGTAACAATAATATTGTGGAAAATGCCAGGAAAACACGAATTGTTTTCATACGCACCGCCTCTTTTTTTGATTAATTTGGGAACTATTAGAGTATAGCAAATTGAGTGCAAAATACAAAATCCGAACAGGAAAATGTGGTTTGGTAACAAAACCGACCTGACGATTTCATTGCCTTTGTGGTTTCATTGGGAAAGCCATAAGAAACATGCTTTGGAGATATGAGGCTATCCAGATCAGCCATTCCATTTACCCCACGAAGGATATTGATTCCTGAGCCCGGGTGTTGTATAGTCTATATATCCAATCCATTCATTCGTAATTTTTTTCACCAGCATGAATCAAGTGGCTTCTGCTGGGGAGGGAAGCCTCGCCAGGCTGGCGCCAACGTTTCCTATTGTTCCTTCACAAACAACATCAAGGAGGTCCATGATGAGCAAGAAACGCCTTTTTATACTGGCAGCCATTTTCTTATTTGGGCTATTGCCATTCAATCGATCTGCCGCCGTGAACCTGTCGGCGGTAAGCCCTCAAGCTATCACCTATGCCCAATTGGATCTGGGGTACGCCCACACCTGTGCCATCACAAACGCTGGCGCAAGTGTTTGTTGGGGTTACAACGAAGAGTACTACCGGCAGTTGGGTACCACCACCCCAGAAGAATTCTTCCCCTTCCCAATTCGCCCGCTGGGACTGACTGATAACGCTCTTAAAGTTAGCGCTGGTGACGATCATGGCTGTGTGATCAACTCCCTTGGGGAGACATGGTGCTGGGGGAGTGGTTCCTACGGACAGTTGGGGGATGGATTGGACGATCATGACGGATTACCCGTCCATGTGGTCAACTTTGCCAATCCCTCCCTCATTTCTGCCGGTGGAAACACAACCTGCGGAGTTACCACGGCAGGACAGGCGTATTGTTGGGGTCTGGGTGGTTACGGGCAAATGGGGAATGGCACGGACACAAATGAAAATTATTCACCTGTCACGGTCACGATTGGCACCGTTTCGAAGATCTCGGTGGGTGGGGCCAGCCAGGTTTGCGCCATCACCACAGACGGGGCAGCTTTCTGTTGGGGCGCTGACACGTGGGGGCAGTTGGGGAATGGGGCGCCGCTAGCCAACAGCAACCTGCCGGTGCAAGTTACCGGGCTAGTGAACGGCACGATGGCAGATATCGCGGGTGGGGGACTGTTTACCTGTGGTCTGACAGTTGGCGGTGGCGTGAAATGCTGGGGATACAACGGGGATGGCGAGTTGGGGAACAACAGCACCACAAACAGCCCGGTGCCCGTGGATGTGAGTGGGCTGGCCAGCGGCGTCTCAGCCATTGCCGCAGGCGATTACCACGCCTGCGCGTTGATGGCAGCTGATGGGTCTGTGAAGTGTTGGGGGTATAACGGTTACGGTCAGATCGGGGACGGCACCATTGACACTAACCGGCTGGTTCCAGTTCCGGTGGTGGGGTTGAGTGCGCCAGCTGTTGCCATTTCTGGGGGAGGCAACCACACCTGCGCGGTGTTAAATGATGGCAGCATGCAATGCTGGGGCTACAATTCTGAAGGGCAGCTGGGCATTGGGGATGATGACCCGGATATCGCGCTTACCCCAATGACGGTCGTTGATGAGATTGGTTCGGTGATGGGGACGGTCACTTACTTTGGAACGCAGCCCAACTGGCACAAGATTTACGTCACGCTGCACGCGAACCTGGTGGATCCACCCTTTGAAAGTTACTGGATTTACAATAATAACTTGTATGGTTTTGGGGGACTCCCGGACGGGAACTTCTACATTGCTGGGTTCATGGACGTCGATAATGACGGCGGTGGACCACCCGACCCGGGCGAACCGAGCGGTTGGTACGACGGACCCGACATGGGCAGCGAGCCTGACCTGGTGAGCATTACCGGTAGCGCAAACCTGTATGGGCTTGACTTTGAACTGATTGACCCGATGGTGTCCTATGGTGTATTTTTACCCTTGATATTGCATTGAAAAATTTACGAGACGAAATGAGTACCGTGCCAAGGCAACATAAGGGTGAGAAACACCCGCAAGCTCCGCCATTTGAGAATGCGATGGAAATTCAAGCCTTTCTTGACCGGCCGCTTTTGGCAAGATTTTGCTCCATGAACGAGGATGGATCCATTCACGCCACGCCGATCTATTTCCTCTATCAAGGTGGGGAGTTTCTTTTTGGAACGCAGGTGAGGGCGCACAAAATCCAAAACATCCAGCGCGATCAGCACGTCACCGTGCTGATCGACACCAAGGAGCCAGTGCTGCAATCCGTGTTGGTGTATGGCGAAGCTGAGCTTGATTTTGAGGATGTGCTCGAAAAGCGGGTCAGGATCCTGGAAAGATATTACGATGATCCTGCTCAAGCCAGGGCGTTTGCGGAGAGGTTGAGCAAAGCCTGGGAGACGGTCATCATTCGCGTGCGGCCCGAAAAGATGGTCACGGTTGATTACAGTAAACCGTTTTCGATTGAATAGGAGAGCGATCAGTAATTTTTTTTGATTGGGAAAAACTGGCAGCAAAGGTAGGTTTCTAACGTCAGGTTGAATCCCGCAAAAATACACGGGGCAGGCTGCGCATACTCTTTGAGTACGACGACTTGATTAATAAAGATTTCGCTCCCACCTTCGCAACACCCCCACCGTAGGGCTGGGCCTTGAGTCCAGTTGACATGCGCAATCCAGCCAATAACTGGCAGTCTTTTCGTAGGTTGGAATGAGACCGCTTCAAATCCTCTATCCCTATATCATCTCTCGCGGGCTCACTCCGACACCATCTTTGAAAAGCACGGACATTGATCAAATGATCGGATTGTTTGAATCCTGTTATAGGCGGAGTGGTGTACTACGTGCCATTCCGCCCTGCAACTATGTCCAGCTTACTGGTGGTGGTATCACGAAGCGGATCAATTAATGAAGGCTGATGTGCCTCGTTGATGGAGAATCTGGTGAAATTCACAACCTTGAAATAGATGAATTTCGGTACAACAAAAATTTCTATATGCTAGAATTCCTTAAAGGAAAAAATAGTATCTTTGATGACAGCAGATGACTTGATCAAACTTAAGACATCTACCTCCTGAAATGACTGAACAAGAAAAGGTGGAATTATGAAGGTGTTATATGTCGCTGGCAGGTGGGACCCACGCTCGCAAAATGAATACAGTGGTAATGATTTTGGAGCGTACATGGCACTGGATAAGCAACCTGATATAGAGCTGGATCTGGTCGGTCCAATGAATTTTCCACCCTTGCGGCATGAAAAGGCTGTGATGCAGCTTTATGGTAAATTTTCAAAAAAGCGCCTGATCAAGTATTCCCACTCATATATTCGGAAAAGCGCGGATATCATCAACGCCGCAATTCAGAAAACAAAGCCAGATGTCATATTCACCAAATATAGTGCGCCTTTAGTGGACGTGGATGTAAGTGTTCCCCTGGTTTATATGTGTGATTCGATAGTCCCTTTCAGCAAAGGGCTGGCCGCAGAATTTTCACGCGTGGGTTATCGTTTGATGGAGAACTGGGAAAGAAAAGTCGTCAACAAGGCCTCCAGGATCATAACCTACAGCCAGGCAAATGCTGATTTGATTGTTAAAGAGTACGGAATACCAAGCAGCAAGGTAATGGTTTTTCCGATCCCAGCTTTTGTTCCGGCGGAGAGTCTCCATGATAGTGGGATGGAACAAAAAGAGTTAGTTGCTCCCTTGAGGTTACTCTTTGTAGGGAAACGACCATACCTGCGTGGTGTGGATATCGCGATCGAGACCGTAAATGAATTGAACGCAGCAGGGATTCCTGCAGCACTTAGAATTGTCGGTATGAAAGGTGAGGATACGACTCATACCCGGTTTATGGGAGTTTATGATAAAGAAAATCCAGAAAAACTGAAAGAATATTTCAGTAATTTCTTGTGGGCGCAACTCCTTTTGCATCCCTCACGTTTTCATGCGGCAGGAATTGTTATCAGTGAAGCAGCTGCATTTGGCGTGCCCACCATTACCAACAATGTAGGGGGATTGGCAACGACCGTTGTCCACGAACAAACCGGGCTGGTGCTCCCTGCTGGAAGTAACTCCAGTGCCTACTATGGAGCGATCAAGTCTCTCATGGAAACCCCAGAGCGATACCAATTGTTTAGAACTAATGCGCAACAACGTTTTATGCAGGAACTTAATTGGGATAGTGCTGGCAAACGACTGGTCGAAATTGTTCGTGATGTAGGGAATATTTCTTGATAGTGCTGGTTGTTTGAAATCTGAGTGACTAAGGTTTTCTCTGACCCTTCCAGACCACTTATGAATAAGTGATTATCGTCATTTTTTATTTTCTTTTTCCGGTTGCCCAGATTCGCGCTCAGCATCCTGACCGTCATCGGACAGATGAGTGCTGGTGTCCGCAACGAAGCAGGGGAGCAGTTGTCCAAATTCGAGAAGCGAGGATTTGAAAGTGGTGAAGACTGGAAGTCAAAAAGTTAAAAATATTGATTCAGATTACAAAAGAAGTTTATAATAGTAGATGTTACCCTAAAGACACTAATCCATTTTCAGCCAGGAGTGGACTGATTTTATAAGCCCGTCTCCTGGTCGATCAAAGCCTGTCGATTTCTTCTGTTGATGCCAAACGTTCAAAACTGAGGGAGGTATCTGCATGAAAGCCAAGAATGTTGATTTGGTCGTCCTTGCGCTCGCAGTTTTTCTTTTTGTCACCAGTGGCTGGAATAACGCTTTAGCCAAGTCCACCAATTCCCAAACCCAGGGTGCGATCCGTTACGTCCTTCCGGTTGCCAGTGGAGATTGCTCTGCCTGGACAAATCCCTGTAACTTGCAAACTGCGCTCAGCCTTTCCCAAGCTGGTGACCAGATTTGGGTTGCTGCGGGAACCCACAAACCCACCACCGGCACCGACCGCACAATCTCCTTCAATTTGAAAGATGGTGTCGCGATTTATGGCGGCTTCCCCACGGCAGGCGGAAATTGGGCATCCCGTAATCCATCGACCCACCTCACCACCCTCAGCGGGGATATTGGCACAATCGGTCAAAACAGCGACAACAGCTATCGAGTAGTAGTCGGGAGTGGGGTTGACGCTAGTGCTATTGTGGATGGGTTCACCATTAGCGGGGGGAATGCGAATGGGTCCATTCCTTATAATTTTGGTGGTGGGATGTCCAATGAAAGTAACAGCAGCCCCACCCTGATAAACTTAATCTTTTCTGGAAACTCAGCCATTTTTTGTGGTGGGCTTGGCAACAACTCAAACAGCAATCCCACACTGACACGGGGCATCTTTTTTGGAAATTCAGCGGAATGGGGCGGTGGAATATGCAATGCAAGCAACAGCAATCCCACGCTTGCCAATGTCACTTTCTCGGGAAATAATGCGACTTCTTCTGGCGGTGGAATGTTCAGCGAAAACAGCAGTCCCACGCTGAATAATGTCACCTTTTCTGGAAACTCGGCCTACATGGGAGGTGGAATGCTGAATTACAACAACAGCAGCCCCAACCTGACGAACGTCACATTTTCTGGGAACGCAGCTGATTATGGCGGTGGGATAGGCAACACTGGAAACAGCAGCCCTATTTTGACGAATGTCACTATTTTTGGAAATTCAGCAGATACCAATGGCGGCGGGATTTACAATTATTCTAACAGCAACCCCACACTGACTAACACAATAATTTGGGGAAACAACACCGACCAAATCTTCAACGACACCAGCCTGCCAACGGTGACCTACAGTGATGTAATGGGTGGATACGCCGGTGAGGGCAATATCAACCAGGACCCGCTCCTGAGTCCCCTGGCGAATTATGGCGGCTTTACAATGACGCATGCCCTGGGTAGCGAGAGCCCTGCTATTGACGCCGGTGATCCAGGCAATTGTCCCACAACAGACCAGCGTAATTATGTACGTCCTGTTGATGGGGATGGTGTGGACGGTCCGCGTTGTGATATGGGTGCGTATGAGTATGGGGCTACCGAACCAGGATTTCCACTTTACTTACCGATGATCCTGAGGTAGTGTTTTTTGCTTCAAAGTAGGGATGGGCCTTGTGCCCATCGGCGTTGGTTAATGGAGACCTGGCGGTCAAATCCCGCGCACGGCCTGGAGGCCGGCGCGATCAGGACTAACCCTTTCCAAGGGTCAATGGAGGGATTTACCGGAATCGGTTTTCCACATCTGGAGCAAGAAGTAAGCGAGGGCAAGGGCGATCGCTCCAAAAAATATCGCGGCGAAGAACAGTTGATTTCTGTCTCCGACAGATAGCGATTCGGATGCAAATCTGACGGACAGGCTAAGCACGATAACCGCTGCCAGAAAAATATAGAAGGAGATGGATGTTGCAACAAGGTTGCGGCGATTGCGATCCGCTAGTCCATCCTGGTCGTTGAAGGCTTGCGGACGTTCTGCTTCGTATTCCATCCGCCAGATATGAGCACTCGCCATGCAGCCAAGGTACTCCCAACCGAATTGCTCGTAAGTTGGGATGTAATCTTTGCGAGGTGAAACCTGCGGATCGTAAACGAAGCGAACCTTCTTTGGAATGCCTCGCTGGAAGTTCATGTAGACCGAGTCCCACTGCCCTATGTGATTTATGTGCCACCCTTCTGCAGCCATCTATTCAAGCCAGTTTTCAAAATCGGCCGGCACTACGTGGCGAAATGCTGAAAAGAATACCGTTTTTTTGTTGCTCATAGCTGCTCCTTTACGTTATGAAAAAGCTCTGCAATCCGTTCAGCTTCTTCATGAAGAATTTGATCACCCAAAGGTGTGATGAGGTAGATGATGCGCCTTTGTTCTTCCCGTACGCTCTCAATCAGCCCGTCTGATTCGAGCTTTCCCAGGCTTGAATAGGCAGTGCCTGCTCCAAGAGTGATGCGCCCTTTAGTCAGCATTTTGACGTGCTGCAAAATGCCATAACCATGCCGTTCCTGTTTTAGTGAGAGAAGGATGTAAAACATCGTTTCGCTCATTGGTATGTACCTTTTTCGGGCTCTATCAAGACTCATAAAAACTCCTTGCGAGATCAAATTCATCCCTTTGGTGTATCACAATGCGATATATCACGATGCGATATATATGTCAAGATGAATCAAATCAATTCTCAGGTTGTTGGGGATGCTGAAAGTCTCTGACCGTTCCTGTTACGCGATTCCAAGCCATTTTTTTCGGGCAATGGTCAGCAAGTGAATTTTGATAATTACAGGCGACTTAATTTAGGCGCGGTTGTTTACTTCAATCAATTTTCAACAATCTGGCGTTGATGGAAACAATGATCGTGCTAAGCGACATAAGTACTGCTCCAAGTGCCGGGGTAATGATGATACCCTGTCTATAAAGCAATCCCGCAGCCAGGGGAATTGCCAGGAGATTGTAGCCGGTTGCCCAAAACAGGTTTTGAACCATTTTTCGATATGTCGCCCGTGATAACTTTAGGATGTTGACCACATCCAGCGGCTCACTTCGTACCAGGATCACATCTGCGGTCTCGATCGCAACATCTGTTCCAGCACCAACTGCAATACCCAGGTCTGCTTTCGCCAACGAAGGCGCATCGTTCACTCCGTCACCTGTCATTGCCACTATCCGGCCTTCGGTTTGTAATGCTTCGATCTTGGAGCCTTTGTCCTGCGGCAGCACCTCGGCAAAAACCTGGTCTATTCCGAGCATATCACCAACATAGCTGGCAACCTTGCGATTGTCGCCGGTCAGCATGATTGCTTCGACTTCCATCGTCTTGAGGGTCTCAATTGCCTCATATGATGAATTTCGCACAATATCTGACAGTGCGATGTATCCCAACAACTTCTGGCCTGAGAGAACAAAAACAACTGTTTTTCCCTGTGCTGCTAAGCTTTCATAATGTTCTGTGTCAAATTCAATTCCTTGAGTCCGGAGTAGTCCAGGGCTGACAATCATTATCTCCTTACCGTCTACGACAGCTTTTAACCCTAAGCCGGTCAAATTCTGATAATCCTTGACATCCAATCTCGAAAGGTTCCTTTTCTCGGCTTCTTTTATGATCCCTTTTGCGATGGGATGTTCAGAGTTGAGTTCTATCGAGTAGGCAATAGTTAATACTTCGTCTTCGGATGCCGCCACACCTTCAATGTCTGTTACTCCAAAAGCGCCTTCGGTCAGTGTCCCTGTTTTGTCAAAAACAATTGTATTGATTTTGCGAGCGTGTTCGAAGGAGGCTCTGTTTCGTATCAAGAGACCCTTGCGAGCCGCAATATTTGTCGACACGGCTGTAACAAGCGGCACCGCCAGACCAAGAGCATGCGGGCAGGAGATCACAATCACAGTAACAGCTCTTTCAATAGCGAAATTGATATCCCCTCTTATCAAAGTCCAGGCAATGAAGGTAATTGTTCCAGCCACCACAGCGATATAGAACAGCCACCTGGCTGCCACATCCGCCAAACGTTCCGTGTTAGATTTTGAGGCTTGTGCATCGCGTACCAATTTAATTACTTGTGAAAGGAAAGTTTGGTCTCCAACTCGGCTAACTTCGAACTTGAGAATCCCCTCACCGTTGATGGAACCTCCGATGATTTCATCGCCATTTTTCTTGTCAACAGGCACCGATTCACCTGTGATCATGGATTCGTCCACAGATGAAGCACCGTCAAACACCCTTCCATCGATTGGGATTTTTTCTCCTGGCTTGACCAACAAGCGATCTCCCATTTTCAAATTCTTTACAGGCACATCAGTCATCTGGCCGTCTTTTCCGATCAGGTGCGCGATTTCGGGCATTAGTTTGATCAGTTCATCGAGCGCTTTGGAGGCTCCCTGGACCGATCGCATCTCGATCCAATGCCCAAGCAGCATGATAACGATCAAGGTGGCAAGTTCCCAGAAGAAATCATGACCTTGAAGGACGAATACCGTCAGCGCGCTGTAGACGTACGAGGTTGTGATTGCCAGGGCGATCAGCATCATCATTGCCGGCGATTTTGCTTTGGCTTCCTCCCGCGCCCCTTTCAAAAACGGCCAACCGCCGTAGAAGAAAAGGATGGTTGAGAGCCCAAACAAAATGGTCCTGTCTCCTGTAAAACGGAGATCAATCCCCAGCCAGTCCTGGATCATCGGTGTGAGTAAAAGAATGGGAATCATCAGGATCAGTGACACATAAAACCTTTTCCGGAAGTCAGCTACCATCATTTGATGATGGTCGTGGTGATCCCCGCCCTGACTTTCCGAATTTCCGTGGTCAGTGTGTTGATGGTCCATTTCTTCATGCTCCATACGTGCGTGATCCATTTGTGTACGTTCCACTTGTTGGTGGCCCATCTGCTCATGATGCATGTGCGAATGATCCATATGTTCGTGATCCGTTTCCTCGTGGTTCATGGATTCATGATCCATGTGTTCATGGTTCGTAGGATTTTGATCAAACTCATTCAATTTTTCGTTATTTTCCTGCATATCAAGCCTCCTTGGGCTACCAACACTAGAAAAGGTTCCAGGAATCTTGCGCCTGTAATTTATGTTAATCCAGTAACAAACTTCTTCACACGTAAGGTTATACATGGCTTGTTTCCGGTGTCCGAATGTGTGCGTTAGCTTGAACCGATTCAATTTTGGAAAATCTTCTAAACTCTTGCTCTATGTGTAGCAGAATCTGTCGCCGTAAACAAAAGCCAGCCTCACCGGCTGGCTTTTGTAGTTTGATAATTAAGATCAATTCAACTTAAGGGGGGTTGTTAAACAGGTTTCGCTGTCCGCGAAGGTCGAGATAGGTGCACTGGCGACCTTGTCGTTATAGTGCACCGTAATGTTGAGATTCATGTTTCTGGGCAGCCAAACGCCAATGAAGCCGTTATCCATGGTTTCCAATTCCTCATCCAGTATCACTGCGCCCTGCGTATCGGTGATCAAAACATGGACAACCACATTCACCAATTCTCCCCTGCAGCCGCTGAGACTATGAAATCCACAAGGATGGGTCGAATTCTCGTAAGGGGCGAAAGAGAGATAGAAGCTGTCTTTAGGAACTTCCAAAACTACCTTACTTTCTCCATCTTGCAGCGTTAGATATTCGCCGCTTATTGAAGAGCTTAACTCCTTTGGTTCGTCAACACTGCTATCCAATTCTTTCACGATGGCTTTAATGTCCAAACCTAGGAGATCATACTTCTCAAAAAATGCAGCCTGAACTCTTTGGGTTTGAAACGCGCTGAAAGCGAAAATCAGCGCAACCACGAGAACCCCTCCCAGAATAACCAAAAATTTTTTATTCTTCTTCTTCATCTCTAATACTCCTTATAAATTTATTCGTTCCAAGCCGGCACACACAGGGATTCCCAGGTGTTCATTGAAGATCTTTTTGCATTTGCCTGAATTGTTCCGCGGTGATTTCCCCTCTCGCGTATCTCTGCTCAAGGATTTCTTTGGCAGTAGAGGGAGAGTGCTCGCCTTCATTCCTGCAGTTTGATCGAAACAATCCTTGTGCAGCGAATACGACCAGAACGATCAGTGCGATCCAAAACAACAACATTCCACCGAACATTCCAAAACCCATCATTACACACCTTCCTTAATGTCCCAGATCCGACATAATCTGTTGGTATTCCTCACGACTAATCTCTCCACTTGCATAGCGAGTGGCTGCAATTTCCCGGGCAGTCTGCCCATGCGCATCCGGCATTTTTGATTGAATGTTGCCCGCGCCTGAACGTCTAATAGCCAAAATAGCCAACCATACCAAACCAACAAATGCGCCGATAGCAAATATCAGCCGAATTATCATCACAATCCAACCAAAATTACCGTAACCGAACATCATATTTGCCTCTTTTTCTGACAAAATTTGTCTAAATGCGTGTTTGATTCTTACTCCAGGAGGATAACGTGGAAGGATGAAGATGCGGCAAAGCGAATGTAAAGTTTTCCTAAAGAATTTACTTTGATTGGACAGGCAGCGCGAAGCTGAAAGTGCTCCCCTTTCCTTCACCACTGCTCTCCACCCAAATGCGCCCGTGGTGGGCTTTCACTAAAGCCTGGGCGATGGTTAAACCGATCCCACTGCCGCCGCTGGCACGCGCCCTGGATTTATCTGTGCGGTAGAAACGATTGAATACCAAAGGTAACTGCTCAGATGAAAGACCTATTCCGGTGTCAGAAATCGAAATTACGATCTCAGATTTTTCCTGTACCGCGCGTATAGTAACAACTCCACCCTGGGCCGTGTACTGCAGGGCGTTGCCTGCGAGGTTTGTGAGGACCTGCAGGATGCGATCTTTGTCCACCAGGATGTGGGGAAGGTCCTGATCCATTTTTACTCTGAGTTCTATGCCTTTGTCTTCGAACTGTTGGCCAAGATTGCCCCGAACGGTCTCAATCAAACTTACAGGGGAGATGAATACTGGATTCAGTTGGAATTCTCCACCTTCTACGCGGCTGAGTTCCTGCAGGTCGTTTACCAATCGCTGTAAGCGGTCAATTTCCACGTTAACTTGTTGGAACACTTCCGGATCTGACGGCAAAACCCCGTCTATAAGCCCTTCCATGTAGCCTTTGATCGCGGTCAGCGGTGTGCGCAACTCATGCGAGACGTCACCGATCAACTGCCTGCGCATCACCTCGGTCTTGTCAAGCTTCTCCGCCATCTGGTTGAAGCTAAGGGCTAATTGATTCAATTCATCCAACTGGTCAAAACTCGCCTCCGGGGAGATTTCCAGCCTGTCTTGATAATCTCCTTCTGCAATGCGATGGCTGAGCTTCATCATGCGCTGAACCGGATTGACCACTTGACGGCTGATGAAAAAACTGGCAATCATTGCCGCGATCAGGGCTGCAACCGCTGCCAGTGAAAGCGCTTCATTGACCGATGCGGAATAACTCGTGAACAATTCCTGTTCCATTGCGTCGGCGTCTCCCAAGACGTTTTGACCTGCCATCATGGCAGACATGCCCGCGAGGTGTCGATCGAAAGCTGCTGGGAATGACAAGCTGGTCGCAGTGGCGAGAACCACCAGTCCAACCAGAACTACCAATAAGTAAGATAGAAACACTTTCCAAATGAGGCGCGTAGGCACTAGTTTCAACATGCGGTTACCCTCTATCCTCGAAGCGATATCCAACTCCGCGGATGGTTTCGATTAGCTGGGCATCCCCCAACTTTTGTCGAATATGGCCAATATGCACATCGACGACGCGCGTGTCACCAAAAAAGTCATATCCCCAGACTTTTTCTAACAACTGCTCCCTGCTGAATACCATTCTCTGGCTTTGGGCAAGCGTAACGAGCAGATCAAACTCAATCGCAGTTAGATCAATTAGCTTTTGCTCCAACCACACTCGCCGCTCGGACAGGTCAATTCGGAGATGGGGAAAAGTGAGCGTGGATGCTGCCTCAGTTGGTTTCGCATCAGCCTGCAGCCGCCTGAGTGCGGCTTTGATACGGGCAATCAATTCGCGCGGACTAAAAGGTTTTGTCAGATAGTCATCCGCTCCGACCGAAAGCCCAACGATCTTATCGACCTCTTCTGTTCGAGCAGTTAACATAATGACATAGACGTTCGACTCTCGACGCAGAGTTGCCAGCAATTCAATCCCATCCATCCCTGGCAGCATCACATCCAAAATGATGATGTCCGGTTTTGACGAACGCGCGGCTAACAGACCTGAGGGTCCATCCATGGCTGAGAGGTATTCATAGCCTTCAGCTTCTAAATACGCGGAAACAACCGCGTGAATGGATGGTTCATCATCAATTAAAAGAATTCTGGCAGCAGGCACGTTCAACTCCTGGTTCGTCGCTTGATAACTCTATTTTACATACAAATAGGGGTCGATTTTTAGGCGACCCCTACAACTTGGGAATTCATACTTATTCAAACTCTTCGATGAAGGTTCCATGCCAACTATGGAAGAAAACACTTCCGCTAAATCCATTCACGCTGAGCATCCCAGTCAGTTGGCCATCTTTTAGAATGTCAATGGTGTAATAGCCATAAAATGGTTCCGCGTCTTCTGCAGTCGTGTAGCCCGGAAATTCTTGATCCAGGTATTTCTGCGCTGCCTGAAGCGCTTCATCTGGCGAGATGGTCATGGTTGCGTCGGCAAGGTTAGGGTAATTTTGATATCCGCCCATCATTCCTCTCATTCCGCCCATCATACCGCCCACATGGCCATATTTCAGGTTCCACATCATATTGGGACCATACTCCGGGAACACAGCTTTGCTCGAGGGGTCGACAAGTAATTCCATCGCCCCAATGCCAGTGCTTTTTTCGGCAATCCTGGCATAGGCGTTATTGTCAAAGATCATTATTTCCTCAAGCTCCAGGTCGGAATTACCCAAGTCTTTCAAATATGTTTCCACAGCTTGTTTAGCCTGGTCAATTGTGAGTGGTTCGGCATTGGTGGTGTTGCCTGTGAAAAGTCCGCCCATCATGCCGCGGTTAGTCCCCATCATGCCGCCCCACCCAAAAAAGTTGCGGTCATTTCCCAGGATGGGATTTCGCTGGTTACGGTAATTCCAGTTCATCATAGACGATGGACCAAAAGAGGACAATCCGCTTGTCGACCTACCCGCAAGAAATCCAATTCCAAATATTAATACAAACAGGAAAATTCCTGCAACAACCAACAGTACGATACTTAACGACTTGTTCATCTTAGTTTCCTTTTTTTTTGATTTACTCAGTTTTCCAACCTGAAGATACAGGTCTTCGGTAAAGCGTGAGTGAAGCCTTCCTAAAGTTTATGTAAAGTCCGGCATTCTTCTTGGTGGGTGAGATCATTTGCTGATCACGGATTTGACCGGCTACCATCCTCTCAAGAGGGTGTTTCCCAAGGGGCTCCTCGTACAGGACAGTGTAAGGAGACCTGGCGGTCAAATAACTCGCACGGTCCCACAGGGAGGATACACACTGAGGACACCGGCGAGATCAACAGTTTTTGGTAGAGGAACGGCATGCCGTGCCTGCTCAGCTAACCATTGTTACCTTTGGGTAATGCTTGGTTTAATTCAGCTCTTTTTGTAGTTCGGACAAAGTGCCCTTTAGGGTAATGAGACCGCCCCATACCCTCCGCCTGATCCTCACCCCTCGCGGTCTCACTCCACGTAAGCTTTGAATCACGTGATCTTTGGCTACAACACCTTTCTGTCTATAATTTATTGGCAGATTGCCACGTCGCTACACGCCTCGCAAAGATCGGCACTTCCACCGTAGGGATGGGCCACTGGTCCATCCGCATAAACTAAGGGAGACCTGCGGTCAACGACCTCGCGCGGCCTTTAACCGCCTGAATCGATATTAGGAAACCTGTTTAAGGAGGTTTAAAGAAACAATAAAAACACTCTACAAAAGCTGTACATATTTTTGCATGTTTATTTAAGGCAGGATATATTCAAAACACGACCCCCTTGCTTGTCAAGAAGTCTAGAGCTTGCATTCATATTCTGCAAGAATCAAAACAAGGGAGACATCTTAATGAAGACCAAAAAATCGGTTTTGATCACCCTCATTATCACAGCAATTCTATTTTTTAATGGTGGTTGGAGCAGCACTTCAGCTTCTTCCGTCAAGTCTCAAATCCAGAGCAGTATTTTATACGTCAAGCCGGCCGTAACAGGAACTACCTGCTCCTCGTGGGCTGACCCTTGTACGCTCCAGGCAGCCCTCGACATCGCCACAGATGGCGATCAGATCTGGGTGGTGGAAGGGACCTACAACCCCAGCGTTCCAGCTGGCCGTGAGGCCACCTTCCAGCTAAAATCTGGCGTTGCCATTTACGGCGGCTTTATCGGGAATGAAACCGACCTCAGTGAGCGCGATTGGGAGATTAATGTCACCACACTGAGTGGCGATATTGGAATTGAAGGCGACATCTCTGACAATAGCTATCACGTGGTCACTGGCAGTGGAACAGACGCCACAGCGATTCTTGACGGATTCACAATTAGTCATGGGAATGCGGATACAGGATCTTCACCTAATATTTGGGGTGGCGGGATATACAACTACAATTCCAGTGGTCCCTCGCTTACCAATCTCATCTTCAGTAACAATTCGGCAACATCCGGCGGTGCGATGTACAACTGGTTAAGCAACCCCAATTTAACCAATGTTACTTTCAGCGGGAACTCTGCGACGGTCTGTGGAGGTGGGATGTTCAACAATCAAAGCAGCCCCACCTTGACCAATGTGACTTTCAGCAGCAACACGGCAAACTGCGGAGCTGGAATTACAAACTATATGTTCAGTCATGCCACCATGACGAATGTAACCTTTGTTAGCAATACGGCATTCCAAGGCGGAGCGATTTACAACGACAATTCCAACCCCACCATGGCCAGCGTGACCCTCACAGGCAACTCCGCGCAAAGTGGGGGTGGTATGTACAATTTGTATAGCAATCCCTCACTNNGCAATCCCTCACTCAGCAGTGTGAAATTCAGCACAAACTCGGCAACAATTCGCGGTGGTGCGATATACAACGACGATAGCAGCCCGCAACTCACCAATGTAGCTTTTGCTGGCAATACAGCAGTTACTTCTGGTGGGGCGGTGTTCAATGAGGATAGTTTTCCGATCTTCAATAATGTCCTCTTTAGCGGTAACACAGCCACTGGCGATTTTGGGTCAGGCGGTGGGATGTCCAATTCCTATAGCAGCCCGACCCTGACCAATGTCACCTTCAGCGGCAATTCTGCCGTTTACTACGGCGGTGGGATGGTTAATGATGACAGCAGCCCCACTATGACAAATATCACCTTTATAGGTAATTCAGCAGGTAATGGCGGCGGAATGGCCAATTTGTACTCCAGCACCAAGCCGGTGATGACAAATTCAATCCTCTGGGGCAACACACCCGACCAAATTTTCAATCAACCTCTCAGCACCGTCACAATTACCTATAGTGATGTCCAGGGTGGATGGGCAGGCACAGGTAACATCAACGCGGATCCGCTTTTGGGTCCCCTGGCAGATAACGGCGGCTTCAGCTTCACGCATGCATTAGGTGCTGGCAGCTCTGCGATTGACGCTGGCGATCCTTCGAACTGCCCNNGGGTCCCCTGGCAGATAACGGCGGCTTCACCCTGACTCACGCCTTGGGAGAAGGCAGCCCCGCAATCGACTCCGGCGATCCAAATCCAGACAACTGCCCAGCCACCGATCAGCGCGGCTTCCCCCGCCCGATCGATGGGGATGGGGTCGATGGACCTCGTTGTGATATGGGAGCTTATGAGTATGAAGTCGTCATGCAAATTGATTTTCCAATCTACTTGCCGATGATTGTGAGGTAGCTATTCTCTGTAGGCCGGATTGAGAACTCAATCCGGCTTTTATGTTTTTTATAAGTGACGATCTCCCGCTAAAGCTAAGAAACTATCTTGTAGGGAACAGGCCTGTGTGTTCCTGGATTCAGTGGTCGAGGCGTCTCTCTAGGAAAGGCTTCGCCCTGCAGACACCGGCAAGATAGGAGATCAGTTGTGTGGGGAGAAACACGGGTTTGGCATTCCAAACCCCTACCATGCGAGGCCCCACTGTAGGGATGGGCCTCTGGTCCATCCGTGATTGTAACCGGAGACCTGGCGGTCAAATCCCGCGCTCGGTCCCACGGGAAGGCTGCGCACTGAGGACGCCAGCGAGAACATCAGTTTTTGGTAGCGGCACGGCATGCCGTGCCTGCCGGGACAACCTGGGTTCGTAACCCTGAGGCAATGAAGGAGACCTGGCGGTCAGAGACCCAGCGCAGCCTGTGCACGCAACGGAGTGGAGGGTATCTGGAAACCGGCGAGAATTGAAAGTTGTGGACAGGCAATCCGCAGGGGCCGCTTTGGACAATTTATTCCCTACGATGGTTTTATGCACTACCCGTACCACATTCATCCCTGCAACTTTTCCGCGTTTCAGCTTGCATATTCTTTAAAACCCCCTTATTTCCCTCAAATTCATTATCTAAAATGATAGATTGGTGTTAAAATGAATATGTCACCAATTTGCGTCAATCACATAGGAGGGTTTTGCGATGAAGACTCTAAAATCCCTGATCTTTTGCCTGGTCTTTCTATTCGGCATGCATTCCAACGCTCTGGCTACACCAAATTCTCAAGCGACACTCGATATCCTCTATGTCAAGGAAAGTGCCACAGGCGATTGCTCATCCTGGGCAAACGCCTGCGACATGCAGACTGCCCTGACCAATGCCGGCTACGATGACGAGATCTGGGTGGCAGCGGGAACATACAAACCAACTGTAGAAGCGGATCCGAACGCTTCCTTCCAACTCAAACCTGGCGTTGCTATCTATGGCGGCTTCCCGGATGTTGGCAACCCAACCTGGGCAGACCGGGATTGGGTTGGCAACCCCACCATCCTGAGCGGTGACCTGGCAGGAAACGATGGGGCTGATTTTGCAAATTATGAAGAGAACAGTATCCACGTGGTGACTGCAAGGCAAGCATTCGCAACGCCAGTGTTGGATGGCTTTACTATCAGCGGAGCCAGTGGTGGCGGCATGTACAACGAGGAAAGCAGCCCCACACTGACTCATATGACCTTCAGCAATAACCAAGGCGGCGGGATGGCCAATTGGTTTAACAGCAACCCGATCCTGACCGATGTGACCTTCAGCACCAACACGGCAAGCTCTTATGGCGGCGGGATGTTTAACAGGTACAGCAGCCCGATCCTGACCGATGTGACCTTCAGCAACAACACTGCAGCAAGTGGAGGTGGGATGTATAACCACTCGTTTAGCAGCCCCACCCTGACCGATGTGACCTTCAGCAACAACTCGGCCACCTCAAATGGTGGCGGGATGTATACCTCCACACAAAGCCACCCTATCCTGACCAATGTGACTTTTGACGGAAACCAGGCAACCCAAAATGGCGGCGGGATGTATATCGATAATGGAGGAAGTTCCGTTACTGTCAGCAGTCCCACCCTGAGCGATGTAACCTTCAGTAATAACACTGCAAGTCAAGGCGGCGGGATTTACAACCTTGGCTGCATTGCCAGTCTGTTCAATGTGACCTTCAGCAGCAACTCAGCCACCTTAAGCGGCGGTGGGATGCATAACGATGGTGGAAGCCCCAGCCTGACCAATTTACTCTTCAACGGTAACACTGCAGGGGAAGGCGGTGGGATGGTTAACATAAACGGCAGCAACCCCTACCTGAGCCACGTTGACTTCAGCGCGAACATGGCGACTGCTGAATTGGGTCATGGCGGCGGGATGTACAACAACAACAGCAGCCCTATCCTGAGCGAGGTAACCTTCAGCAGTAACACTGCATACAATGCCGGCGGGATGTCCAACACAAACAGCAGCCCTTCCCTGACCAAGGTGACTTTCAACAAAAACACGGGAACTCATTTAGGCGGTGGAATGTCCAACGAGACCAACAGCAGCCCTTCCCTGACCGATGTGACCTTCAGCGTTAATGTGTCAAGCGATGGCGGCGGGATGTTTAACTTCAGCGAAAGCAACCCCACCCTGACCCATGTGACCTTCAGTGGGAATTCATCTAACTTAAGAGGCGGTGGGATGCTCAACTATACAAGCAGCCCCACCTTGAGTAACGTAACCTTCAGCAGTAACACGGCAGGGTCTCTGGGCGGCGGGATGGCCAACCTGTATAGCAGTCCCACATTGACCAATGTGACCTTCAGCGGGAACACGGCAACCACTAATGGCGGCGGGATATCCAACGAGAATAACAGCAGCCCCACAGTGACCAATTCGATTTTTTGGGGGAATTCCCCTGCCGAACAGATTTACAATCTTTCCGGCACACCAACGGTCACTTACAGCGTTGTCCAGGGCGATCCAGTGTATCCTGGTGCAGGCAATACGAATTCCGATCCGCTTTTGGGACCCCTTGCGGATAACGGCGGTTTCACCTTAACCCACGCGCTCGGAGAAGGTAGCCCTGCGATCGACACTGGCGATCCGAACAACTGCCCCGCAACCGACCAGCGCGGCTTTCCCCGCCCGATCGATGGGGATGGAAATGGAACTGCAAGCTGTGATATCGGCGCCTATGAATACGGCTCGAGCCTTAGCCCTGCGTATTTGCTTTATGTCAGGACCACCGGAACCCCGGATAACTCATGTTCCACCTGGTCTGACGCTTGCGATCTGCAGACTGCCTTAGCCTTTTTTGCTCCAGAGTATGAGATCTGGGTGGCGGAGGGGACCCACACACCAACCACTGGTACGGAGCGAACAGCCACCTTCCAGCTAAAAACTGGCGTTGCTATCTATGGCGGCTTTCCGGATGTTGGCGAGCCGACCTGGGAAGATCGGGATTGGGTTGGCAACCCCACCATCCTGAGCGGTGACCTGGCAGGAAACGATGGGGCTGATTTTGCAAATTATGAAGAGAACAGTTTCCATGTGGTGACGGCAAGCGGTATGGACGCAACGGCTGTGTTGGATGGGTTTACCATCAGCGGCGGCTATGCCAAAAGCGAAATCGAACGGGATTTTTGTGGCGGCGGCATGTACAACGAGTTTAGCAGTCCCACCCTGACTCATCTGACTTTTAGTAACAACTGGGCTGATAGGATGAGTAGTGGCGTCGGCGCATTTGGCGGTGGAATGTACAATCGGCTCAGCAGCCCCATCCTGACCGATGTGATTTTCAACAACAACAAGGCTGGACCTCTTGGACAAAATCACGGCGGCGGAATGTACAACTGGGTCAGCAGCCCGATCCTGACCGACGTGACCTTCAACAATAACACTGCACTTTATGGCGGTGGGATGTATAACAGAGACAGCAACCCTATCCTGACCAATGTGACCTTCAGCAGCAGCACAGCACAAGCTGGCGGCGGGATGTCCAATTGGTTTAACAGCAACCCGATCCTGACCGATGTGACCTTCAGCGAGAACATCTCATCCATAGGTGGTGGGATGTTTAATAGATACAGCAGCCCGATCCTGACCGATGTGAGCTTCAGTACCAACACGGCAAGCTCTTCTGGCGGCGGGATGCAAAACGAGGGCAGCAGCCCCAGCATGACCAATGTGAGTTTTAGCGGTAATACGGCAGATAGCACAGAATCTACAGGCGGCGGGATGTACAACCAGAACAGCAGCCCCAGACTGACCGATGTGACCTTTAGCAGGAACTCTGCAGTTGACGGCGGCGGCATGTACAACGAATCACATAGCAGCCCCACCCTGACACGTGTGACCTTCGACAGGAACTCTGCAACTGACGGCGGCGGAATGTACAACTATGGCAGCAACCCCACCCTGACCGATGTGACTTTCAACAGGAACACTGCAACAACTGGTGGCGGAGGGATGTATAGCGAGTCCACCGATCTCACTCAAAATATAAGCAATCCAAGGCTGACCAATGTAACCTTTAGCAGCAACTTGGCACTAAACTGCGCAGGGATTTACAATGGCACCAAAAACAACCCCATCCTGACCAATTTGACCTTCAGCGAGAACACGGCAACCAATTATGGTGGCGGGATGTGCAATTCTGCTAACAGCAGCCCAACTCTGACCCATGTGACTTTCATCGATAACGAGGCACTTGAAGCCAACGCGATGCGAAACGACGCAAATAGCAACGTCACGGTGACTAATTCGATCTTCTGGGGTTTTGATAACGACCAGATCAATGGACCAGCCACAGTCAGCTACAGTGTCATCAAGGGCGGGTTTGAAGGTGATGGAAACCTTAGCGATGACCCGCTTCTGGGTCCCCTGGCGGATAACGGCGGCTTCACCTTAACCCACGCCTTGGGGGAGGGCAGCCCTGCGATTGACGCCGGA
>MTKX01003697.1_pt4 | contig 21622 bp, 20 predicted proteins | sample 1042771 | NCBI WGS metagenome assembly MTKX01 (sample SAMN06212183, study PRJNA360534) | anaerobic digester metagenome | biome: Wastewater treatment plant; material: sludge; isolation source: anaerobic digester fed with sludge from wastewater treatment plant | place: Denmark: WWTP Randers ... | reverse complement strand
GGATTGCCCAGAAGGGCCTGGGCAATCCCGAGCCTTTGGCGCATTCCGCCCGAGTAGGCTCCGATAGGTTTTTCTCCGACATCGATCAGGTTGACTTCTTCCATAACGCGCTCAATCTGTTGTTTGTGGTCNNNGTTTTGGGGATATCTTTTAAAACGCAGATGTATTCCAGAAATTCCGGCCCGGTGAATTCCTTGTAAAAGACCGGACCCTGGGGCAAATACCCCACTTTGGCGTTAAATGTATCTCTGCTCTTCGCCAGCGACACGCCTTCAAAGAAGATTTCTCCCTGGTCTGGGCGCAGAGCACCCATAATCATGCTCAGAAGGGTCGTTTTGCCAGCACCATTTGGACCGAGCAAGCCATAAATACCGTTATTAAATTGAATGTTGATCCCATTAACGGCAATCTGTTTGCCATATTTTTTTGTAAGATTTTTTACTGATAGCATAAAAGCTCCTTGTTAACAAGCTGAACGATTTTCCCAAAAAATGCAATTTAAGGTATGGTGTACTTTAAAAGGCGAATTTGACGATCATTAGACCACTCAGAGAGAGCGATGAAAATAGAATCTTCCATTGACGTATAAGTCACATTGGGAAAACCACTAAAGCTTCCATTGAGGCTTATTTCCTTCCGTATCGCCATCGTATTCATATCATAAATACGGAGGATAAAGCTTATAAACCCATCACTTCGAGGGAGGGCTTGTACTTGGCATCCGGTTAGATATTGTCCCTTCGGTGAAATTCTAATTGTAAAACTTTCACGATAATCTTCTGTGGCATCGTGTGTAAAGCCAATCAGTCTTTCATCTTGCTTCGCCAAATCAAATAAAAGCACACTGCCATCGCTACTATTGAAAAAGTGTCTTTTTTCCACAAAAAGCATTTGAGAAGACGAGACTTGAATTAATAGTTCATTCAAATTGGTTTTAGAATTCGTGAAAACAACCCGGTTCTGATCCAAATCAATTATTCCATAGCTTGTCTGATCCGAAGATGCGCTACCAGCATCGTAACCAACAAATGCCAGGAATTTATCATTACCCCCAAAAGCGAGTGACGAGATTCTAAAACTTATTTTTTTAAATTCGTTGGAAATATCAAATGTATTCAGTCTTGTTCCAGTGTCTATATTTGCAACAATTACTGATGTAAAGCTGTTATCGAGGCAAGCCAAGATCTCACCAGACGCAGAAATCGCACATGTGCCACTAAAAAACTTTTCGATCCCAAGAAGGCTTGCTGGGTTAATTTTTTTTATTTCCTGAAGATCGGAATCAAACAGGCGGACGTGCGTTGTATTAGCAACAACATCTGTTATAGAAATGGCTATCCCATCCCGGATTTTGTAATATGACGTAAGACTTGGAGATGGGAAACCGCTTGGAATGGCTTTCAGGATTTTACCGGAATTGGCGTCAATAAGTAATAGTTTCTCAGCAGTTGCTAAAAACAAACTTGAATCACTCATGTTGGAAAGATATTCAATATCTCCTGATGAAATATGATTGTCTATCAACCCGCTGCTCAGATCTTGTAATCCATCCGGAGAAAAATGACTTTCGATTATCGTTCCCGGGTTTGACGTTTCTTGCCCAGGAATGGAGGCGCGCGAGAACTCTCCTGCCCATGGCGCATCCTCGTTTATCAATAAAATGGATTTGGTTTTGTTCCCGCTTTCAGGATTCAGAAGATAGCCATCACCAATTGGCAAGATGGTTGCGTAAAGGCTGTTGAATCTTGGCAACCCCTGGGCATCCAACTCGAAGTTGTATGTTACAATCTGGTCATAAGCTGATTTGATGATGAAACTTTCGTTTCCCTCAATCATTACTGGATTATGGTTTACAAAAACCGAAACCCGATAGGAAGCTTCCACACCGCCACCGATTTGTATCCTTAGATTTGCTTTGCCATTTTTCAGAAATAATCTGGCAATATAGTCTCCGCTGCCATCATTAAAATAGTAAAAAGGATTTTGAACCCTGCCTGTCGGATTGTCTTCACTAACCCTTTTTAAGCTTTCAGGAATAGGTTGCGATTCAACCTGAACGTCTGGACTTTCTATCTGGGATGGGGCATCTTCAAGGAATCTAACTGTTCCATAATCATAAGGATGGGCATCATGCATGATTCCAAAGTATTTGTCTGGTGAGTCTGGCAAGTATGAAGGGTAAAGCATCACCATTTGATTAAAGCTCAAGGTTTGTCCTTTTTTTCCTGTAACTGGTATAAAGCGGATGGTTACCTCAATGTGTTCATTTTTTTTCATTTTATGGGTACTTAAGTATTGCAGCTCATCAACCGGTCGTAACCCTTCGGACGATTGTGTCGACTTGATGACCTGATGGGGTTGAATTGCGCCATCAATGAAGATAGCCAGTCCAAGTTCGATTCCATCACTGTTTCCATTGTCTCCCAAACCAAAGACAACTTCAATAGGGTCTCCTGAAAAATTTATATAACAATCTCTGTTATCGTGGTTGCAATTTTCGAATCCTGCTATTGGCCCTCTATTATAGGAAAAATGGAAGCTTGGGTTAGAAACGCTTTCTTCAGTGCCTGCTCCAGAAGAGGTTCGTTCAACAAATGGATTCGGGAGGAGGGTGGGTGAGTTATTCAATGTGTCCTCAGCTGGTTTCTGCGAACATGCAACCAGCGATAAAAGAGACACGATAAGCAGTATGGTTTTAATGTTTTTTTTCATTTTTCTCCCAAGAAACGAGAAAGAGGTGATAGAAACAAAACTAATTAATGTTTCCCGTGATTCGGTTTAGGGCAAAGTGTAATAAAATGCTTCACAGCTTCCATTTACACAGTGGTTATGTGTCAACCATAACCGGGTTGGCGACGCTCCTGTCTTATTTGAACAATAAGCATAGGCTTGGGATGCACCGTAATATCCCCAATCTGCTGCGGTGCTAATTGTAGCGCCAGCGTTGTTTTGAAGTTCACAGTTCACTTGGGGACGGTAGGCTGACCCAGGGGAGAGAACCCGAGTTTTTCCCCAGCCTCCAGCACTGTTCAGACCATATGTATTTTGAAAGTTAGCATGTTGGATACCACTTGCAGAAAAGACTGAACCAATCACTAATACAGAACAGACGAGTGCAAGAAGAAATGCTGTAGATATTCTTTTTCGGTGTACCATCATTTACTCCTTTTTGGCGGTGAAACTTGGGCCACATCTTTTTTTTGTGTCAGGTGTTCACCACTTCTCCACATTTCTAGTGTACTACGGTTTGGAAAGCAGGCGTTTTAGGGCCACAGGTACCGTGTGCGTTTCAAGAGGTCGTTGTAACGTAGATTGAAACTTGTCAAACTACTTGATTCTTCTCCTATTAAACGATACAAACAATTCGTTAGATCCGAACCCATCTAGGGGATACTGTACTTCAATAGACGAACTTGCTTATTCCACTCAGAGAGTGCAATAAGAACTGCATCTTCATTGGCTGTAAAACTCACTTTTGGAACCCAGGCAAAGTACCCCTCAAGGGCTATTTCCTTTGCAATTGCCAGAGTCCTCATATCATAAATGCGCAGGACATACTTTGTATGGGTGAAACGCTCATCAACAATATCGCCGTAATGAGTTTCAAATCCAGTGAGATATTGACCAGTGGGTGAAATCGTTACTGTAAAACTTTCCCGTTGATCCACATGGCCGTGTGCAAAGGGTATGAGTCTTCCCTCTTGCCTCATCCAATCATACAAAGCCACATTTCCGTCACTATAATTGAAAACGCCTCTTCTTTCAATAAATAGGAAATGAGAGGAGGAGTCTTGAATTAAGTATTCATTCAAGTTATTCTTAGAGTTTGTGAATAAAACCCGGATTTGATCCAAATCAATTATTCCATAGCTTGTCTTGAATGAAGATGATTGATCAGCATCTATACCAACAAATGCCAGGAATTTATCATCACCCCCAAAAGCAAGTTTCTGGATTCTGAACCTTATATCTTTAAATTCATCGGAAATATCGATAGTTTTCAACCTTGTTCCAGAGTCTATGTCAGCAACAACTATTGATGTAAAACTGTTATCGAGACAAGCTATCAACTTACCGGATGCTGAAATTACACACGTATTACTAAAAAAATCTTCGATTCCAAGTAGGCTCGCTGGATCAAAAGTTTTTATTTCCTGAAGATCGGAATCAAAAAAGTGGGCTAGGGTTGTGTTATTCAATGCATCTGTTGTTAATATCGCTATCCCATCCACAACTCTGAAACATTCAACTGATCTCTGGCTAAAATCGAATTTGCTAGGACTCTCTTTATGAATCTTACCGGAACTGGTGTCAATAAGCAGTAGTTTCTCATCAAGTGCTAAAAAAATGTTCGAACCACCCATGTTCGTTAGGCACAAAATATCTCCAGATGAAATGTTGTTGCTTATCAATTCGCTGCTCAGATCTTGTAATCCATCCTGAGAGAAACTACTATCGAATAACATACCCGGATCCATCGTGTTATTTCCAGGAGTGGATGTTTGCGACGCCTCGCCTAACCATGGGGCATCCTCGTTTATCAATAAAATGGATTTAGATTTGAAACCACTTTCAGGATTCAGAAGAAAACCGTCACCGGTCGGCAAAATGGTCGCATAGAGGCTATTGAATCTTGGTAATTCATGAGTATCTAATATAAAATTATATGTGACAATCTGGTCATAAGCTGATTTGATAATAAAGCTCTCGTTTCCCTCAATCATGACTGGTTTATGGTTTATAAAAATTATTACTCTGTATTCTGCCTCAACTCCACCACCCATTTGGATTCTGAGATTAGCTTTGCCATCTTTTAACATCAATCTATTGATATAGTCTGCACTACTGTCGTTAAAGTAATAAAAAGGTCTCTGGACCCTCCCTGACGGGTTGCTTTCACTGACTATCTTCATGCTTTCCGAAATAGGCTGTGACTCAACCTGGACAACAGGACTTGTTAACTGGGATGGCGCATCTTCTAAAAATCTGATCGTTCCGAAATCATTTGGATGCGCATCTTGAATGTTTCCGAAGTGCTGATCCGGAGAGTCCGGCAGAAAAGAAGGATAGGGCATGACCATTTGGGTGAAACTCAAGGTTTGGCCTTTTTTACCTGTGATAGGACTAAATCGTATCGTTATTTCAATTTTTTCATTCATCCTGACTTTATGGGCACTGACATATTGGTTCAAATCAAAAGGTATTAACTCACCCCCAACTTGCGTTGACCTAATCACTTGATGGGGTTGAATCATCCCGTCTATGAAAATAGCGAATCCTATTTCAATATCATTGTTTCCTAACGTTTCAATCTCATAAGATAGTTCGATCGGACGACCCTCATAGTTTATTAGACACTCGCTCGGCTGATTGCAACTCTCAAAACCTGCAAGAGGAGCGAATTTCCAGCCGAAACGCTTACTTCCTTCAGGGATGACAACACCAGCTGTTTCATTGGAAGAAGTCACACTGGTGAATGGATGTGGTAGCGTTGTCGAAGAAATCCCTGGATTTACTTCAGTTGGTTTAGCTGAACAAGCTACAAATGTGAAGATAATCGCCATTGACACCAAGTACAGGTAGATTTTTTTCATAGGACTCCTGATCATTTTGAGAAAGAGGTGGCAAAGATTGTTAACCTAAATCTGAGCAATTAATACTCCACTAGGGTAAGGTGTCGAAATAAGTATACACAGTCGCGTTTACCCATTGGTTGTGTGTTGTCCAGAGGCGGGTAGGAGATGCTCCGGTAGTGTTGGGACAATAGGCATAAGCTTGAGATGCACCGTAAGTACCCCAATCTGCTGCTGTGCTAATTGTAGCGCCAGCGTTGTTTTGAAGTTCACAGTTCACTTGGGGACGGTAGGCTGGTCCAGGGGAGAGAACCCGAGTTTTTCCCCAGCCACTACCAGTGCTGTAAAGTCCTAATTTGATTTCAAAGTTTGGGTGTTGGATACCACTTCCAGCAAAGACTGTACCAATTACTAATACAGAACAGACGAGTGCAAGAAGAAAAGCTGTAGATATTCTTTTTCGATGTGCCATTGTTTACTCCTTTATTTTGCGGTGAATAGTAATACACCTCTTTCTCTTGTCCGCATAAGCATTCACCTTAAACTTAGCGTTAAAAGCATTATATAAAAAGAGATGTCAAATCCGTGTCAAGATTTAGAGGTTTTAGTTGTTGCATTTCAATGATGTACACAGAAAATTTCCAATGGGTTCTGTTTCACTTTTAAACACCCTCAAAAAATATTTGTACAGGATCTGATAGAATTAATGAAGAATTAAAAGAATGTGAATAAGATGATGAGACTACTCTTGATTGAAGACGATGAGGATTTCTCCAGGCCACTTGCCATTGGTTTGAGAAAAGCAGGTTACATCGTGGATGTAAACGGGTCAGGGGAATCTGGGCTGCATTATGCTGAAAGCTTTGATTATGATTTGTTATTGCTTGACCTCAATCTGCCGGATTTAGATGGAATAACCATTTGTAAAAAACTAAAAGCAAACAACCCTGACTTGCTAATTTTCATCATCTCTGCGAGAGACGCGGTCAACAAAAGGGTGGAAGGATTAGACAGTGGTGCGGACGACTATCTTACCAAACCATTTCATCTGGATGAATTGCTTGCTCGAATCAGAGCTTTGTTTAGGAGAAAGTATCTCCAGGGAAAGAATCAAATCGAGGCTGGAAATTTACGTCTTGATCAAGTAAAGCGTGAGATTTATATCCAAGAAACTTTTGTTCAACTGACCGCTAAAGAATACTTAATCCTTGAGTACTTACTGGTTAATTTTGGGGCAATTATAAAACAAGAGGAGCTAATCTTACATACGTGGGGTGAGGAAGATGCTCTATTTTATGTTTCGTTACGAACTCATGTATATAACATTCGAAAGAAACTGCAAGCGGCGGGTTTGAGAGGTGTGGAGTTGGCAAATATTGTAAATCAAGGATATTGCATCCGAAGTTTGCCATTTTAATCCTTAACTTCACACGAATTTGACATCCAATCAAGTAAACTATCAAAAGACTTCCATCATGAGAAATTAATAGTATGTTAGCAAAAAGAAATAATCCTACCTTTAAATCACAGTTGTTAACCCTAACGATGTTTCTGCTGTTGTCGCTTGGCACTACCTTGGTAATAACCTTATCATTAGTAAGTGGTTCAGTTATTAAAAGTGAGATACCTTTGTTTTATCTAGAACCCGATGAAGATACTGTCATTATAGACAACGACTTTTCTGGTAAACATAATCCGGATATGCCTTTTTCCACGGAAAGCGTTCAGCACAATATTGTTAACAGATTGCAATTAAAACTGCTTCGATGGTTTATTATCATCACGGCTGGATTTATCATCGCCTTTCTTTTTGGAATGAGCTGGATTAGCCGTCTAATCACAGAGCCGATTACAAAGTTGACCAATGTAATTTCAGATCCTCAACCTCTAAACAGCATGAAATTATCCACCCCTAAGCATATAGAAATCGCGAATCTACAGGAAGCGGCTTTGACAAAAATTAAACAACTCGAAGATTTAATCTTGCAACAGGAGGAGTTTGCCCTAAACACGACACATGAATTTCGATCACCTGTTGCGGCAATTCGGATGAATCTTGACTTGATTTTACAAGAAAAAGCGGCATACACATCTGAACTGCTCGACAGCCTAGTGTCTATTGATAATTCTACGATAAGGCTGGAAAGCCTTATAAAGCAATATGGATTTTATTTGTACAAAGATCAAATTTATCGTCCTGAGATGATAGAGTTAAACGCTCTTTTACAAGAGTGCATAAAAATTCTACATGAGAAAGCAAAAGATAAAGGAATAACAATTAGTTATGACACTAATCAAATGAGCACAGTTTTTTCAGATCGTGCCATCTTACAAACAATTCTGATAAACCTGCTTGATAACGCGATTAAATATAATCGACAGGCAGGTAAAGTCAGTATTAAGACATGGGCCCACCAGAATGGATATGAATTTTCTGTAGAAGACAATGGTATCGGGATATCTCAAGAAGAATTACCGTACATATTTGACAGATTCTATCGAGTGGATACTTCTAGATCCCGAAAGACTGGGGGAAGTGGCTTGGGGCTTTCCATCGTCAAGACCCTTGTGAAATCCGCCTCAGGAACTATCAGTATCCATAGTGATATTGACAAAGGAACTATAGTCCGGTTTTATATTCCAAATAAGGATACTATAGCAGTTTAAGATAAGCACAAAGGAGCTAAAATGAAAAACAGTACTTGGGACTTTATCAAAACTCTTACAATGGTCTACGTAATTCTGACCAGCTTTTTTTCAACGTCTTCAAGCGTTTATGCGAACGCTGCCACCCAGTCTGAAATCTTTTTTAATTTGAAACCTAGTCGGGAAAGCAGAAATAATTGCTTCGTTCTCCTAGAGCCAATTAGAGAAGATGAGGTTGAATCAAGAATAATCGAAGTAGTTTGTGGTTTGACAAATGTCGAGCTTGAAACAAAGTATCGGACATCTTCTTCTTATGTAGTCTTGCAATTTTACGATGATACAAACTACAATAATTTGATAGTAAATTTTGCTGGACCACAAAGATGTTCAGCTACGGTTTCTTATAGTGTTTCCAGCATGCCTACAAGTGTCAACAATAGAGCCAGTTCTGGTTCAAGTTATTCAGGATGTTACAACATAATGGTTTTTGATCTCAGTAATTTTGCTGGTGATAGTTACTCTTGTCAAGATAACTGTCCAAGTTTTGGCGCGCTCAATGATCGCGTAAGTTCGTGGAGGATTTCTAATTAGCCATCAAATCATAAAATCAAAGGCAACAGGAATAAGAACGTTGCCTTTGATTTTTAAATACTGTGCATTTAACTATTCCTTGATTACAATTTGGCATGCTGTGTTTAAGGAATAAATCATTCATCAATTGCTTTCTGTAAAACAATCCCAAATTTAAGCCTTAATACAAATTCTAGAATTGACGCTGTGTCTCGTTGAATCGGCGAGTTTATTTAGCCATTAATCGCAAGAAACGTAGAGTGAGAATATGTCTTCGATTTAAATGGTCATAAGTAGGCTGTTTTTATCCATAAGACATATCCTTTTTTGGCAAATTTTCCACGGGGGTTGTTTTAAGAAGCGAAAGGAGATGACATGATCCCTGAATCCTTTGAATTAGGTGTCTGTTACGCGTTTGATTCTTATTGCAAACGGACATTAAAGAACGAAGCGATTAATGCTCACAAAGCGCTAAACAGACGAAAAAAAAGAATTCTCAATTTTTCAGATCTAGCTCTTGATGAAGAGTATCTGTTCATCAATCCTGACCCTATAGATATCTTGTCCGAGTATCGAATTAATGAATTGTGGATAAGTAACGAGCTTTTAAAAGCCGTAATCGAAAACCTACCTGAACATTTACAGCAGATCATCAATTTATATTATTTTGATGGTCTCAATGATCGAAAAATCAGCGAGATAACAAAGATTCCGAGAAGTACTATCCAGAACTGGCGGGCTTCTGCTTTAGAAAAACTTAAGCATGATTTGGAGAAAATCGCTCATGACTGTCCGGGCATTTGAAGACGATCCTATACCAACAAACAGATTGATTCCGTACCCAGTGATTATCTGTGCTGTACAGGGAGACCCGACTGCAATGGATCAAGTTATCGTCCATTTCAATCCTTACATAGCATACTTATCAAGACGAAATGCAAGAGATGAAGAAGGTTTCTTAATCATGATAACAGATCCTGAAATAGAAGCTCGGCTAATCTCACGGTTAGTCCGAGCCGTTGTCCGTTTTAAAATCATAACTGAAACAAATCAATTGAAATGAACACCAATATAGAGAAATCTAAACCAAAAGGAGCATATACCCTTATTAGATACAGCTTTCAATTAGCTATGCCGAACAAACATTTACAGCAAAGGAAGATACTAGTTACCTTCAAATTGTACTAAGCCTTGTCAACATGAAGGGAGATGAAATATTTAGTAAGAAAAAGTACCTTAACAAAAACGCCAGGAGGATAATGCCTGGATGTAATACAACAATCCGGATACGACAATCCATCACTGATCACAGACGCGAGACAATCCTAATAATAAACGAGTGACAAGCGTTTTCGAGAAGATTGATATGGCAAATCAACTATGAAGTGAAGGGCATAATGATACTCCTCTATAGCCACAGTCCGAGCGTAGACCCGCCGCAGGCAATGGGTAGAGCTGTCCTGGTTGAACAGGGGTGAAACTCCCGTGGGCAATGCCAACTGCCATCCGGATTAAAATAAAAAAATTGAACAGCAGGCTGTGAATGAATAAAAAACCTTGCTCTCAATCATTGGCAAAATTTTAAAATAAATTGTTTAAATGGTTGAAGCTTGATTTAGCCTTGGAATGAAAAGAAATAAGTGAGATTGAAAAAAATGTCGATAACAAAAATAAAAATCCCACATAAAGTGATAATCCGTGCGCCTGGACTCTTACCAATGTTGTATACGCTAAACGAGTTGGCTTCGGCTTTGGATATACCTTATAACACTTTACGTGGTTGGCTTTCTGCAGGTGCTCCACATGAAAAAGATAATAGTGGGCGTTTATGGATAAACGGAGAATCGTTCAGAGCTTGGGTGGTTAGTCAAAAGCCAGATAAAAAATTACAGAGATTGACAGAGGGCCAGGGTTATTGCATGCACTGTAATCAAGCCAGAATAATTGAATCTCCGCAATATACATTCGTCAATGAGAAAGTAAAACGTATAAAAGGGTATTGTCCGGTTTGCAAAAACATCATTAACCGAGGAATCCGAGATGATTGAACGTCAAAACTTTCTTAAAGTATCCAAGTATCTTTTATATTTGAAGGAAGTAATGCAGCTGGGAATAAGCTCTGTTGAACGGTATCGTTTCTACCTCAGACATTTGTTGCTTTGGGCAGATGATCACGATTTCTCAAAAGCACCGATGATACGTCCCACCTTTCCTAAATACTTATCTAAGCAAGTCCAAAAGGACAATAGTAAAGACCTGGCTCAGTCGACACAGAAAAAAATACTCGACACAAGCAAAAGATTTTTTCTTTGGGCTAAAAGGACGTATCCCCGTGAATTAAATACTGTTACATTAGATTGGATTGAAACCTTACGACTGCCAAGACAACCACAGAAACTGCAAGTGAATGTGTTTGTAACTGAAGAAGACGTCAGAAAGCTTGTAATGCCACCAGCCCCGCAAAACGATTTGGCATTATTACGGGATCAGGCAGCTGCTGCTTTCCTTTTTTTATCTGGAATGCGTGCTACTGCTTTTGTCACCCTTCCATGCTCTGCAATTGATCTGGAGAACCTCACGGTCTACCAATGGCCAGAGCTTGGGGTCAAAACAAAGAACGGTAAGAAGGCGACAACTTTTCTTTATAATGTTCCAGATTTAATTGAGCCAATAAAACGGTGGGATAGCATTATTCGTGAGACATTATCTGATGATGCATGTTGGTATGCACCAGTCCACCATTTGTGGGGTGAGCAAAGCATATCCCAAAACAAGCCCGGTAATAACAGAGCGCATGCACTCGGTCGAAGGATGAAAGTTCTCTTTGCCAGAGCACAAATTGAATACAAATCTCCGCATAAATTTCGGCATGGCAACGCTGTATACGGTCTTTTGCATGCGAAAACCTTAGCAGATTACAAAGCTGTCTCAATGAATCTTATGCATGAGAACCTTGAAATCACAGACGGAATATACGCCCCTTTGTTATCATCAGATGTCAAAACGCGTATCACCGGATTAGTTGACAATACTAGTCAACCTCCAGACCGTAGATTAGAAAATTACCTGGACGGTCTGGAGAAAGAAAAGTTAGGTAAAGCACTATTGATGATTGCTGAAAAACTAATCAATTAAGTACGATGCTTATAGCCTCCAATTGTCAACTGGACTTGCCTTGCGATGCGCCGTAGCAACATCACTTTGCGCAACTTGTGCATAATGACGAACCATATCGAGTGAACTGTGTCCAAGCAAAAGCTGTAAGGTAAACACATCACCGCCCGATCTCAAGTAAGTGATTGCAAAAGTGTGTCTGAATTTATGCGGATGCACATGGGGAATACCAGCCCTTTCACCTAAGCGTCTGATCATGATCCTAAGACTATTTCGGTTAAATGCACGGGATGCGTTATTTAAAAAAAGCGGAGTTTCAGGATCATCACCATCTTCTCGGTTTGCCAGATAACGCCATAGAGCTTTCTTGCTTGCTTTTCCCAGGTAAGTTACCCTACCCTTACCTCCCTTTGCACCTCCGGAAACACCATGTCGAACACTGACTTGTCCGGTTTTTAAATCAACATCACCTACCAATAAAGAACATAATTCAGATGCACGCAAGCCTGTATCCAATAAAAACATGATCAAAGCCTGATCACGGTTGGCTGTTGGCCTACGCATAACAAAGCTCCTACGGTTATTGGGTTGAGCTTCTCTTGAATAGAGACAGGACTTAATTAATTTTTCAATGTCTTCCTTGGAGAATGTTTGAATAACATGTTGAGGATACTTAGGAGGTGGAATGGTTTTTGCGGGATTCTCTAATCCAAACTCTCTTTCAAGCCATGAAAAGAAAGCTCGAAGGGATACATAAACATTTCTTAAAGATTTAGCAGATAACGGTTCAGTATTTCCATTCCATCTTCTGGGTTTGTAATCAGTCCTCATCCATGCCAGAAAGGAAATCAGATCTGAAGTTTTGATTTGAGCAACTTTACGATCTCCAATTTGATCCAGCCAATGCCTTAGGATATGTTCATAAGAGTCGATCGTACGCTTGCTTAAGCCCTCTGCTATCTTGAAAGTGAGGAAACCATCGATAGCTTTTGACAACAGAATTGATGTATGTGAGTTTTTTGAGCCCGGCGAACAGTGGTTCATTATTAAATCCTCCGATTCTAAAATGTTGGCAACCTCTGTACGCGCGGCTAACAAAAAACCAGAGTATTGCGTACTCTGGTTCCTTCTCAATAGCGGGGAGCGGATTCGAACCACTGACCTCCGGGTTATGAGTAATGCTCCTGAATCCGTGCTATTTGTGCGGCGGGTTCTGCAAATCAGCCAAACCGACGAACGCTGGTTCTTGCTTGCCCGGCACGCAGCAGTAGTTGATCGATATTCGTATAGTAGTCCTTTTACGTGGGTTCGTCAAGTCAATTTTCACCTTTGCCGTTCCCTTTTTTAAAACATACTCAAATAGATATATTTGACTTTCTCTCAAGTTTACATAAATTTCGACATATCCATAAATGGTCGAATTTTCGTGCGTATAGGAATTTGGTAGTTTATGCCGATTTTAGACTAAAACATTTTTACACCTGCGCAAAACTCAACCTAAGAATGGTGCCTTTCTTCTCAAGATAACCATGAACTGAGATCGTGATAAAACATAATGAAGTATCGCGCGCGGTCAGGAGACCTGCGCAAAAGATCATCTCCCGCTTTACTCGTCAGGGCCAAGCTTAATAATCTTGAAAAAGCAACCCGCTCGGGCAAACTTACCCGGCGGGTTGTGTAGATTGTGAAGGAATACTTTTTGGTTATTGGCGCATGTTTTGGGTTGCCACTCTTGTTTCTTTTCCGTTTCACATGATAATGCTTTTTTTGGCTTGGAAAAATTCCTAGTGTGCTAACCAATAAATATTCCTTAGAAACACTCTAATGGACCGTAAACTCTACATCTGCGGGCATGCCCGGCTTGAGCCTGTGATCGGGATTCAGCACCTGGACCTTAACCGCATACACCGTGGATTTTCTGCCTGACTCGGTCTGCACGTTTTTGGGTGTGAACTCGGCTTCGTCTGAAATGCGCACGATGGTGCCTTCAAAGGTTTCACCAGCAAAAGAGTCCACCGTGATATACACCTCATCGCCGATTTTGACCTGTCCGTATTGATCTTCGGGCAGGTAGACCACCAGGTCGAGGGTATCCAGGTTGGCCACGCGCATTACGGTGCCGCCGGCTACAGCCAGGTCGCCGACCTCAACATTGCGGGTCAGCACCACACCGTCCACCGGGGAGGTGACCGTAGTGCGGTCGAGCTGCAATTGTGCCATGTTCTGCGCTTGCTTGGCTTGTTCCAACCCAGCTTCGGCTTGTTTCACCATGCTGGCGGCTGCTTCGGCGGCTTTCTGGGCGGCCACTACCTGAAGGGATTGGTCGCCGGTTTGCAGGGCGAGCAGGGCATCTCGGGCGTTATCCAATGTTGATTGGGCGACTGCCACCCGTGAACGCGCCAGGATGATCGAATCCGCGGCGGAGGTGGTGAGCATGCGCTGGTAATCTGAGAGGGCAGAGTCGAACTCGGCCTGGGCAGCATCTTTAGATTCGATGGCGGCATTCTCAAGGTCAGTGTTGCCCGCGGTTTGCGCCTGGGTCAAAGTTGCATTGGCAACTGTCAAGGTCACTTGAGCGAGCGCCAATCTTTTCTCAACCGCGATGAAATCTTTGCTGCTGGCTTTCTTCTGCTCATTCTCAAGTTCGGTGCGCGCGGTTTCCAACGCTTTTTCGGCACTATCCACCTGTGTCAGGGCGGCTTCGATCAATTCAATCTCGTTGAAATACCAGGCTTCCTGATAATCTTCGGGGAGGGAATTGGTCCAGGCCATTTGACGGTTGGGCATATCCTGCACGAGGGCACCCTGCAAGGCAAGTTGGTACTGTGCTTCAGCACTGGCAGCCTGTGAGCGGCTGGCTTCCACGGCGGCTTCGGCGGCGCTTACGGCTGCGGCAGCTTGGTCATATTGCGCCTGGCTTACTTCCGCGTTGATCTTGAACAAGGGTTGCCCGGCGGAGACGCTTTCACCTTCGACCACGTTCACCTCGCTGACCTTGCCGCTGAGCTCTGGTGCAATGGAAGTGTCGATGGCCGAGAACGAGCCTGAGGCGGTGAACTTTCCGGTTTCAGCGGTGGTGCAGGCGCTCAACAATAAGATGAGGATGGTTGACAGGCCGACAAGTTTAAGTAAATTCTGTTTCATAGGGTTCTCCTTGATTAGTAAGTTAGATGCGTTTTCTGAACACCAGAATGCTGGCGACGAAATAGACGACGCTCAGAATGATCAATGGCAATGTTGACGAGAAGAACAGCGAACTGGCTTCCACGCCGCGCACCATGATACCGCGCGTAATCTCAAGATACTGGGTGACTGGCAGCATTTCACTGAACCAATAAGTGAAAGCTGGCATATTCTCTCGTGAGAACATCAACCCTGAGAGGATGATGGCTGGCATGAGCACCACGAACAATAAGATGTACATGGCTTGCATTTGGGATTGGGAGATGGTTGAGATCAGCACACCCATCCCCAGCGAACCGAGGATGAAGATGATGCTTAATCCGATCAAGACACCCAGGCTGCCTGCCACGGTTATACCAAAGAAGAGTTGGCTCAGCCACAACAGCGCCAACAGATTGAAGATGCACACCACCAGGTACGGGATGATCTTACCGAGCATCAACTCCCATGAACGCACCGGGGTGACGATCAACTGCTCCATGGTGCCTTGTTCGCGTTCGCGCACAATTGCCAGCGCCGAAAGGATAAGGGTCTGTACTTGCAGTAAAATGGCGATCAACCCGGGGATCATATAGATCTTGGAGTCGCCGTTCGGGTTATAGAGTGTCTTAAGGATGCCGGTTACCGGAAGGTTCAAGCTGCTCGAAATGCCCGATTTCACCACTTTTTCGATGAGCATATCCTGTGCGACCATGGAGGTGATCGAATTGAGTTTGAGTTGAAGCGTCAATGAATCCGTCGGCTGCATCGAGCCGTCGATGTAGATCGGGATTTTCGCCTGGGTGCCGCCCAGAAGGTCGCGGTCATAATTTTCAGGGATGAGGATGCCCACATCCACCAGGTCGCGGTTGATTAGGTCGATCAAGACATCTTCATTCGAAACATCGTAGGCATACACAAAATCCTTGCTGGCGGTGAATTTTTCAATGAAATTGCGGCTGGAATCGGTTTTCGAAAAATCGGCGACTGCCATCTTGACGGATTGCTGTTCAAAGGAAATACCAAATCCCAGCAAGACCAGCAGCAGCGCCGGAAGCACCACGATCATCGCCAATGTGCGCGGATCCCGCCAGATATGAAAAACCTCCTTGCGCATGATTGTCCACAATCGGTTCATGCTTTTCTCCTTTTTTCTTGCTTTACTGGTGTTTCGGTGGTTGAGAGCTGTTCAGAAACCATGGTCAAAAAGACATCCTCGAGCGAGGGTTGGATGACCTCCCATACCTTGATCTTTATTTTGGCATGGGCGAGAGTTTCTTTCACCAGCGGTTCGACGCTGGCGTCTTTCAAGGTGAGGTGTGCCAACGCGCCGTGGATGGTGGCGTTCATCACGCCCTCCATACCGGAAACGAGCGTTAGTACATCGCCCGGACGGTCGCACTCCAGTTGCACCAAGACACCTGGCAGGTTGTTCTTGAGGGTTTCAGGGCTGGCCAGCGCCACCATCTTGCCCTGGTACATCATGCCGATGGTGTTGCAATACTCGGCTTCATCCATATAGTGGGTGGTGGCGAGCACGCTTACGCCCTCGCTGGCGAGGTCGTAGATCAGGTCCCAGAATTCACGGCGTGAGACGGGGTCGACGCCCGCGGTGGCCTCATCCAGGAAGATCATGGAGGGGTGGTGGACGATGGCGCAAACCAGCGCGAGACGCTGCCGCCACGCCCCAGACAGGTTGCGGGTGAGCTGACGTTCATGGCCGCCCAGGTCAGCCATCTCGATCAATTCTTTAACCCGATCAGCCCGTTCTTTCTTGGGCACACCGTAAATGGAGGCATAAAACAGGATGTTTTCCACCGGGGTGAGATCGTTGTAGAGTGAAAACTTTTGAGACATGTACCCGATGCGGCTTTTTACCTCGTTGGGGTTGCGGGTGACGTCATAACCCAACACGTTGACCGAACCGGAAGAGGGCAGCATGATGCCGCACAAAACCCGGATGGTGGTGGTTTTTCCCGCCCCGTTCGGTCCGAGCAAGCCAAAGATCTCGCCTTGCGGGATGTAGAAACTGAGGTCGTTGACCGCGTAGAAATCATTGAAATTCCGCGACAGGTGGTTCACCTCGACAGAGTTCATGCATGACCTCGCTGAGTGCTTACCAAATGGACGAACACATCTTCCATGCTGGGGCGCGTCGGACGTAAGAGGGTCACTTTCAATTGATCTTGATCCAGCCGTTCGCGAAGAGAGAGCAGGATCTTTTGCGAGGCGCCATTATTGGGCACGTTCAACCGTAAAGAGTCGCCGACCGGACGCCAATCCAAAACACCCTGGGTCTCATCGACGATCTGGCGCATTTTCTTGCGCGGGCTGGCTTTCAGCTCTAGGATCTCAAAGGGCAGTTTCTTGATCAATTCGTTTGGAGTGCCGGTAGCAAGCACTTTTCCGCGAGACAAAAAACTCACCTGGTGGCAGCGTTCAGCTTCATCCATGTAGGGAGTGCTGACCACTACGGTAACGCCGAGCTGCACCACTTCCGCCAGGATAACCCACAGTTCGCGCCTCGAGACCGGGTCCACGCCGGTGGAGGGTTCATCGAGGATCAAAAGCTGCGGTTCATGGACGAGCGCGCATGCCAAGGCAAGCTTTTTCTTCATCCCTCCGGAGAGGGTACCTGCCTTGCGATGCTTGAACTCTTCCAAACGGGTGAAGCGCAGCATTTCGGTAATGCGGGCTGGCTTGCGCTCCTTTTTTACCTGCTGAATATCGGCAAAGAAGTTCAGGTTCTCAAGCACACTCAAATCGGGATACAAGCTGAAGTTTTGCGGCATATATCCGATCTGTTGCCGTAGGGGATCGGGATTCTTTCGGGTGTCAAACCCCATCACGTTCGCAGTTCCGCTGGAGGGTAGCATGACCGAAGACAGGATGCGCAAGGTGGTGGTTTTTCCAGCACCGTCGGGGCCGACAAGTCCAAATAAAATGCTGCGCGGAATGCTCATGGAGAGGTCATCGATCGCGGGCTGTGTGTTGCGTTTGCTAAATTGTTTTGATAAATGATCTGTTTTAATCATAAAATCCATATAGGTTCTCCCAAAGGATCCATCTATTTGATAAATGAGGGTCAGAATTTCAATATACTCATCTGCAGGCAGAATCACCAGATGTTGAGCGACATTCACCCGGGTGACATGAAACATGACCCTGCATGACAGGCGTCATCTCTCTTGCACCCCCAGAATGTGATTATGTTATGATAAAAAAGATGAAAAGACCGATCGAGCCGGGGTTATTGAGAATATTCCGCTACTTCGCCGGAGTGGCAGTGGTCTATTTTGCCATCTTGTGGGGATATACCTTGTTCTCTGCCGGTTGGGAAAAATCCGTTCAGTTCCAATTTTTGGGGAATTTCGTGGTTTATTTCTGCCTGTATGGCTATTTAAACCTGCCAATCATGGAACAGCGGCTGAGAAAAATATTCTTACCATTGGGGTTGTTGGTAGCCGCGCTTTTCCCGGTTGTCGGCAATTTTGTGTATCTGTTGCACCCGCAGCAAGCCGATATTTTCACGATCATTAACCGTAGTTGGTTGTGGCTGCCAATCCTTTTTGTTCCCCTGGTGTTAATTGCGTGGCAGTATAACTTTAAGGCGGTGTTAGCCTATATCTTTTTTTCCAATGGGCTTGAGTTGATCGTCTTATTTTCTGTGATGGATAAATTTTCCTACGAGACACTTCCGCTGATAGGTGTGCCGTTTATCCGGGCGTTCGCGTTTGGCACGGTGGGGTATATCGTCAATATTTTGATTGAAACGCAGCGCATGCAAAACCAAAAATTGATCCAAACCAACTTGAGGTTGAACCAATACGTGAACACTTTGGAGCAGCTTGCCACCAATCGCGAACGCAACCGCCTGGCTGCCGAACTTCACGACACCCTTGCCCATACGCTCAGCGGATTGTCAATTAACCTTGAAGCGATCAAGACGGTGGTGCAACCCTCGCAGGTTGAAGCTCAAAAAATGTTGGATCACTCCTTAAATACCACCCGGCTCGGATTGGATGAGACCCGCCGCGTGTTAAAGGCTTTGCGGGCAGGACCGTTGGAAGATTTGGGTTTGAAACTGGCTTTACAGAACCTTACACAGGCTGCTTCAGCGCGTTGTTCGATCCCCGTCACGCTAAATTGCCCCGATCAACTGCCCGTGCTGCCCATGGATGTGGAGCAAAGCATCTACCGCATCACCCAGGAAGGTCTTGAGAATATCGTACGCCACGCCAATGCCACCCAGGCAGCAGTAAATGTAGAGGTGGCAGCTGAGAAATTGGAGCTCACAATCCATGATGATGGCGTTGGGTTTGACCCGGGGCGGGTACCCAGCGAAGAGAAATTCGGCTTGCGTGGATTGCAGGAACGAGCGGCTTCGATTGGCGGCAAGCTGGTGGTTGAAAGCCAGCCCGGCAGCGGTACCACCATCCGTTTTGTGTGGGAGCGGTTCAATGATTAAAGTGTTGATCTGCGACGACCAGGAGATTGTCTGCGAGGGATTGCAGCGCATCCTCGAATCGGATGAAGAGATCAGCGTTCTGGGAACTGCGCATAACGGCATCGAAGCCCTTGAGAAGGTTGAAAAAACCAAACCTGACCTGGTATTGATGGACCTGAAAATGCCTGAGATGAACGGGATCATAGCCACACGCAAAATCCGCGATAAACATCCTGATATCAGCGTATTGATCTTAACCACTTTCGACGATGACGAATGGCTGTTCGACGCCATCCGCAGCGGTGCTTCTGGTTATTTGTTGAAAGACAGACCGCGCAGTGAATTGATCAACGCGATCAAGGGCACGGTCAGCGGCGGATCGTACGTAGACCCGGCTGTCGCAGGGAAATTATTGAACAATGTTGCGCAAAGCATCCCCCAACGGACGCCCAATGTGGATACTTTGCTAAGTGACCGTGAGTTGGAAGTGCTTAGGTTTTTGTCCATGGGGCTTTCAAATGCAGATATAGCCAAACGGCTCTTCCTGTCTGAGGGCACCGTGCGCAATTACACCAGCGCTATTTTTGCCAAATTGAACGTGTCTGACCGGACACAGGCGGTGGTAGCTGCTCTACGGGCGGGTTTGGTGGACCTTAACAGCTAAACAACCTTAAACCGATCAACCCTTTTTATGACAATAAATGTATCTGAATCCCCAAAACCTATCCATTTGGATAGATATTCAGGTTAACAACCTACCGATATTGGTATATTGCGTTGAAATCGTTGGAATGTTAACCTTGATCTATCTCAAGAAGAGAACCAATAAGTGGTCAACACAATTTTCTCTTCCCAATTAAATAGTTCAAGGAATCAACGCATGTTTAAACCAAAAACGACCATTACTGGTCGTCTGGAAAATAGTAGCGGGGAGTGGATTCGAACCACTGACCTCCGGGTTATGAGGGTGGAACCTGAAATCGTTACCTTTGTCCTCCGGTCTCGTCCTTTTTACGAACATTGCGTACGATGGTTCCGATGAGCCACGCAAACTTCAGTTGCTCTTTTCTATTATTATAGCCAATTAATTGGTCTTTTGCCAAGAACAAATGAGAAGAAAACTCGGGTTTTCACCTCAAACGTCTATATTTTATACCGGTTGATTTTACTTCGAAAGGATAATTATTAATAGTGACTTTTAGATAGAAACAATTACTAACAACTCTTGAAGCTGCAGCTCTCTATTTGAGGAGAACTGCAGCTTTTGTTTTCTATGGAACAGGAAGGAATAAATGTCAGAAACGAAATTAACTTTTGATTATTACTACGGCAACCAAGCTGAGCAGTTTGCCTTTTATCGCATACCCAAACAGCTCTTCACTAACCCCGCTTTCTCCAAGCTTTCAAGCGATGCCAAGGTGCTTTATGGCCTGATGTTGGATCGAATGAGCCTGTCAATAAAAAGTGGTTGGAAAGATCCCGATGAAAAGATCTACATCTATTTTACATTGTCCGAAATTCAGGAATTTATGAATTGTGGACATAACAAAGGGGTCAGGATTCTGGCTGAACTGGATTCTGAAAAAGGAATTGGCCTGATAAAAAGAGTCAGACAAGGCATGGGAAAACCAACAAAAATCTATGTTATGAATTTTCTTGGCATAGGTGACGAAAAAGATGATCTTGTTGTGGACGAGCCTGAAGACTTCCCAAAAGAGGAAAACAAGACTTCCGATAATGGGAAGTCAAGAGTTCCTGAAAGAGGAAGTCAAGACTTCCGAAAAAAGGAGTTAATTAAGACTGATAATATTAAGACTGAGTCTATTAAGACTGATAAAAAAGACTTAATCTATCAATCTATCTATCCATCACGACAAAAAGTTCCTGAAAAGACAAACGCTGAGATGGATCGATGGATGGAATTCAGGGAAATTTTTAAGAAAAACATTGAATACGAATACATCCTTGATCGCGATCCGGAGATGATTCCGGAAATTCTGGAGATTATGATCGAAACTGCCTGTTCAAAAGCCAAATCATTTAGCATCAATGGCACTCAAATCTCTGCTGAGCGGGTCAGAGAGAGGCTCCTGAGCCTCAACTCAATGCA
>MTKX01016365.1_pt1 | contig 21863 bp, 18 predicted proteins | sample 1042771 | NCBI WGS metagenome assembly MTKX01 (sample SAMN06212183, study PRJNA360534) | anaerobic digester metagenome | biome: Wastewater treatment plant; material: sludge; isolation source: anaerobic digester fed with sludge from wastewater treatment plant | place: Denmark: WWTP Randers ... | reverse complement strand
TCCAATGGTTTCTGTCCCTCAGGAACCTCGTAGGTTGAATCGGGGAAGTAGGTGCCGAACTTGGCCCATGGGTCACGACCATCAGGACTGGTGACAAACTTGACCCAAAGCTTGGCGGCGTTTGGATGCGGTGCCTGGTTGATGATACCGACGTAGCTCTGGCTCTGGACACCCAGCTTTGGCTGGATACCCCAGCAGGGTTCAAACGCCAGGATGCCTTCCTGTACATCAGCCATGTTGGAATAGGAGGTAAGAGCCATGTAGCTCTCGGTCATTCCAGGGGTCGCGAAGGCGGAATCGACTTCATCACCACCGGGTTGAGGGATGGGGCCGTTCTGCGCGAAGCGCTTGAGCCACAACCAACCAGCATCAGGGGTATCTGCGTCCAAAACAGGCTCGCTGCCGTAGAGGTCGACATAGGCTTGTTTGACTTCGTCAGCATGGAATGCAAAGGTGATCAACTTGCTTAATGTTGAGGCATCATTCAGAGGATCTTCAATGAAGAATTTCCCTTTCCATTCCGGCTGGGTGAGTTCCCAGATGTTAGTAATGGGGCAGGTGTCGTTCAGTTCAGAGTTGTAAGCAAACACGCTGGTTCCAAAGCGGCTCATCAGCAAGGGTTGGGTGTACTGTTCTGGCGTGTAAGCGGCTGTGGAATCGGGTACGAAGCGCCAAACGTAATTCTTGGGCAGCACTTGCCCAACCAGGTCTGCACCACCACTGCTAAACCAGACATCACCGGTGAATGCTCCAGCTTTTTGTTCCTCGAGGGTTTTCATGAGGACATCGTCACCGCCAAGGTCATAAGCTTGCACGTTGATCTCGGGATAGAGTTCCATAAAGGCTTCAGCAGCCTTTTCGACCTTGGACGAGTTGGCATAGACCAAAACTGTTCCTTCTTTTTTGGCTGCTTCCTCGATCGCCGCCCAATCCTGGGTGCCGGTTTCGTACTCGCCCAGCAGATTGGCCTTCAACCATTCCTGTTGGGGGGTGAGGGTTTCGGGCTGAGCGACTGGTTCAGTTGCGGCGGGTTCTGCTGGCTTTGCGCCGCAGGACACGAGCATTGTGATCACGAGGATCAATGCAGCTAATCTAAAAAATGCTTTCATTTCTTTCTCCTTCTGTAGTTGGTTCAAAGTTGTTAAAAACATCGACTGTCCATTGCTCAGTTTTCTTCTCTCTAATGACCTCCTTGGCAGGTAACAAAAAGGGTTCACTGGATTCTCGACTCTCTCTACGCAGTAATAAGTGCTTCAGTTTCTTTATCGTAAAGGTTGATCGCATCTTCCTTGAACGACAACCAGATGGGTTGATCCATCTGGATCTTGCTGACACCCATTTCTTTAATGGTCAGCTCGGTGTCACCCTTGCGGGCAATAATGGTCGTATCGGCACCTGAGGGTAAAACTGAATAGGCGGCGAATTCGACAGCTCCATCAGTCGGTTCATTGTGGATGACAATGTCTTCAGGACGTAAACCCACTACGACATCACCCGTTTTGTTGAAAGTTTTTACCGGGATATTGAATTTGCCAATATCCACGATATTTTGCCCGGAGACCCAACCGGGCATCAAGTTGACCTTCGGATTGCCGATAAAGTCGGCGACAAAAAGATTGGCTGGATAGTGATAGACCACATCGGGGGTGTCCATTTGCTGGATGACGCCCAGTTTCATAACCGCAATTTTGGTGGACATGGTCATGGCTTCGACCTGATCGTGGGTCACATAAACCGTTGTGGCATCAGAAATGTGGTGCAGACGTTTCAACTCAGTGCGCATATCCATTCTCAGGCGGGCGTCCAGGTTAGAGAGGGGCTCGTCCATCAGGAAGACCTTTGGTCGGTATGCAAGCATGCGAGCCAGGGCAATACGCTGCTGCTGACCACCACTCATTTCGCGAGGGTAGCGGTCTTCGTAACCCGCCATCTGTACTTCTTCCAGGGATTCTTTGACACGGATATCCATGTCTGCTTTCGACATTTTCTGAATTTCAAGCGCGAAAGTGATGTTCTTATAGACGTTCATATGCGGCCATAAGGCATAATTCTGGAAAACCAATCCCAAATCCCGCTGCCCGGAGGGGAGTGATATGCCCTTTGAGCGTGAATAGACCAGCTTGTCGCCAATGATGATCTCTCCATCATCCGGGTCTTCCAAACCTGAGATACATCGCAAAAGGGTGGTTTTACCGCAGCCGGAAGGTCCCAGGAGTGTCAGGAACGAACCGGGCTCGATGGTCACGCTTACGTTATTGACCGCAACGACATCTCCGAATTTTTTTGTTAAGTTCTTAATAATAATTGGTGTATCCATGTTCTCCTCGTTTTATAATCCCAAGCCTTTTTTCAGGCTTCCGCCGCGGAACCGGCTGATAAGAAAGTTGCCCGACAGGACAAGCACGATCAGAATGATGATGACAGCGTTAGCTTGTTGTTCATTTCCATTTTCGATGTACCGCATGGTCTGGCTTGCCAGCACAGCGGTAGTGGGGGTGACCAGCAGAATGATCAGCGAAAGCTCGCGCATGGTCGTGATGAAGGTCATCAGGAACCCGGAGACAAAACCGGTGCTGGTCAGGGGGAAGATAATGCGCTTAAACCGTCTCCAAGGTCCTGCACCCGCGATGGCTGCGGCTTCTTCCAATTCTTTACCCACCTGCAGCATAGCTGAGACGCCACTGCGGGCAGAATATGGAATATGCTTAGCGACCGATACCACCACCAGCAAGGCAAAGGTGCCGTACAGGGCAGGGATCGGTCCCACCGATTTTGTGAACATCGAAATATAAACCGCGCCGAAAGCAATACCCGGAATTACGTAAGGAATAAATGCTATTTGCTCGACGATTTTTGAGAGCTTTGTTCCACGACCTTTGACGATGGCATAGCCAAGGATCACCCCCAACAAGGCCGTGAATGTTGCGGTAAAGAAGGATAGTCGGATCGAATTCCAGGCTGCCAGGTAAATCTTCCTGTTCAGCAAGACACCCGGCTCACCACTGTTGATGTTCATGACGCCTTTGCCGATCCAGTGCTCCAGAGTAAGGTTGCTGAAACTGTAATCACCCGTCCTGAGCATGAAAGTGCTGTAGATCAGCAGGGAGAGGGGTAACACTGCAATGAAGAATTGGAAGATTACCACCAAGGTAGTGAGCAGACCTTTGAAGTTGCGAAGTTTCTGCTTTTGCGCCATAAAACCGCGTCCGCCGATGGTTTCGTAACTCTTCCTGGTGCCCACCAGTTTTTGATTGATCATGATAGTCGTCATGGCAAACAGGATCAAAACGATCGCCAGGACAAAACCATCTCCATAATTTCCAATACCCGTATTTGACCTGAGCATGGTTGAGAGCGTGTAGTATTGCACCGGAACGCCCAAGACGTTCGGTCCACCGAAAGTACCCATGGTCTTTGAGAAGGTCATGATGAAGCCAGAGGCAATCGCGGGAATGACCAGGGGGAAAGTGATCTTCCTCATGATGCGCCAGCGACCCGCGCCAGCTAATTCGCCTGCTTCCTCGAGAGAAGAGTCGATGGAGAGCAAAGCTGCTGAGACAAACAGGAAAAAGAAGGTGTAATAATGAAGAGCACTGCTGACGATGATTGGAACCGGACCGTACGCCAGCCAATCGGGTGTTGGGTTACGAGTGATGAACTCCAACAATCCTGGTGTACCACCGGAGGTTTGGTTCTTGAAAAGGACAATCCAAGCCTGCGCGATGGTCCAGGATGGCATGATGTAAGGAACCGTTGCCAGGGTGTTGATAATTCCTTTGCCCGGTACGTCGGTTCTGACCACCAGCCAAGCCATCAAACCGCCAATCACCAGGGCAAGACCTGTAGCACCAAGGGAGATGGTCAGCGAATGCAGGAGCGGCTCGTACGTCATGATCTCGCTGATTTTGCTGCTCAGCATCCGGACCCAGTGGTAAAACGTCAGGTCTCCGATTTCTGCTCCAGGAATGGCGCGAAGATCCATTTCCTGCACTGAGAAGGTGGTAATGATCATGCGGTACAGTGGAATAATAACCATGTAGACCATCACAGCCAGCATGATCAAGGAAAGCACAACATGCGGGCTGCTCAGCCAATGGAAAAATCGGCGTAAGCGCGCATTCCAGTTTTGTCCGGATGATGGAACTGTTTTTGATGCTACAGCCATCTTGTCTCTCCTCTCAGTACAATTACTACCTTTACATATCTCTTGTGCATACTAGAACATTGAACCTCCAGGTGTAAAGATTTTCCAGTACTTACATACTGTTTATCAGTAAAAGCGTCACTCATCCGCGCAGGTGTTAAACGCCTTCAACTGATCCCGTAGATTGTCAAGCTTGTCAAGCAGCGTCATGGATTTTTCTTGTTCCATGCTTGCCAGGGATAACAGCAGCGCGTTGATGACTGTCATGGGAACAACCAAAGAATGGAATTCACCGATCGGACCGCGTTTCGCTGACAAGACCACGTCCACCTTATCGCCAAGGATGGCTTCGAGCGTGTCGGTGAGCATAATGATGGTTGCGCCAACTTTGTTGGCGTAGTCAATGACCAATTTGAGAGCAGGGTTCTGATCGAAGAAGCAGATCACAAACAAAAGATCCTTTTCTTCCATCATCGTGAGGTATTCGAGAAACTCGCGACCTGAGCTTGTAAGCGGAACAACTTCGCGTCCGAATCTGCGCAGGCGGAGCTCAAGGAGGTCTACCAATGAGACCGATGGACCGAGCCCAAAGACAAAAACGCGGTCGTGTTCATGCAGAATCTCGACCGCGTTGTTTAATTCTTCGCGTTTGATGGAATCCAACGCCTGGGACAGAAAATCAATTTCTGTTGCTGTCAGGCGCTCAAAGATGTCGCCGCCGTCCCGAAGGTCGTTCAGCCTGCCGCGTAAGCGGGCGGAGTGAGTGACGCGCCGGCGGAAATTGTCTTGCAGGACCGCGCGCATAGTCGGGTAACTGCTGAAGCCAAGACTGCGGGCAAAGCGTACCAGGGTCGCCTCGCTCAGATCCAGCCGACTGGCAATTTCGCCAGCAGAAAGGAACGCGGACTCCTCCTGGTTTTTGCGAAGGAAGTTGGCAATACGCTTTTCGCTCTTGGTCAGGTTATTGAAATGATCAGTCAGAACCTGGCTGAAGTCAATTTTTGGGGGAGATTTTGAAGGGCTGTTCATAACACCTCGGTGCAGATCCTTGATCAAAAAAAGGGACAACAATATCTGTGTTCGTGAAATACCACTTACATTTGAAACAGTATAGTGCAATTGAATAAAAATTGCAAGATAAATTTCATAAATTCATTAATTTTCGTTGCTCGTTACTGTCAGAAGTGGCTGTATCCCAGGAGTGGCCCAAATCTCAGCCCGCGTGGTATCCACCACCAGGTCGCAAAGCTCCATTTGCGGCTTATAGACCTGTTCGGCCATCAGGAATTGCTCCCGGAAATAGCGATTCAAGAAGTAATACAGTTCATACTTCTTTCGAAAGTCCATATCGCGCCGCCATTTGCGCTTCAGACGCACGGCATCATCAGTGATGTACATCACCTTTATTCCGGTCAAAGCCGCGATTTCAGGCAGGAGGAATGGGAAGTTCCCTTCCATGAAAATGATGTCAGCGGGTTCAATGCGCATAGTATCCCGCCCCGGTTTGAGCTTTCCATCGAGAGCATGACTTGAGGTGGCGGAAATAAAGTCATATTGGGGTGTCATCGCAGCTCTACCCGCTCGCAGATCCTCAAGTGCTCGTGTCAGCATCTCAAAGTGCAGGGCTTCCTGGCCAAGCGAGTCAATCCCATGCGCTTCCCGATAATCCCGATCCGTCAGAAAGTGGTCAATCTCGAGACCCGAGATACTCTTGCCGGTGCTTTGAAAGGCTTGCTGCAGCCGTTCGACGATTTCGGTCTTGCCCGCCGCAGTCTGCCCGGCAATGGCGATCAAGATGGGGGTGCCCATCTTTTCGACCAACGAGTGAACAATCCTGATAAAGGCCTCATCCACTTCCTCGTTTGCCTTCTTGAAGTCTTTGTAGCCAACGGCAGGCAGGTTTTGGAAGTGGTTCTGCAGGCGGTCAAATGACAGGAAAGGTTTTCCGCCCAGATGAGCGATGATGTTTTCAGTGTAATAATCTGACCGGTGGATGAAGTAGAACCCACGCGGATCAAAGGTAAAGTGTTTTTCCACCCAATCCGTTGGGTAGTCGCCAGTAGTCAAACCTACGAAGAGCATCCGCAACAGCGAGAGGATTTGGGGGTCCATGGTTGGGCGATTATCCAGTTTGGGTTTGAGTTGAATACCAGAATAAAAGGCAGCGCTGTTGACCATCTGCTCAATTTCATCCTTGCTCTTCAACTCCACTGATTGCCAACCCGGTTTCGGGGTGATGTTCTCGAGGCAATAGCGAAACTCGAACAACTCAAGGCCGTTTAGCGCCGGGCAGAGAGTAACCATCTTTTCAAAAAGCTTTTCCGAAAAGAGATCGTTGTTTTGGAGGAGGGGGTTCGGCATATCTTTCACTTCTTCCATTTATTACGCTCCGTATTTGGACACTCTTCCGGCATTTGCCAGCGCGATCGGCATGACGTGGTAAGCGGGGATCCGCCCAAGGTTTCCTTGGGCGCAGTTGGTTTCCCCAAATTCTGTGAATTTGTCCGCGCGAACGTACTTCGCGTACATGAGCAGCGGCACTGGATGCCAGCTGTGGGATTTGAGCACCGCCGGGGAGGAATGGTCGCCCCCGATGATCACCACGTCCGGGTTCAATGCCATCAAGCGGGGCAGTTGGGCATCAAACTCTTCGATGGCTTTTACTTTTGCGTCGAAATCTCCGATTTCTCCGAAGGTATCTGTCTTCTTGAAGTGCAGGTAGAAAAAATCATATTCTGACCAATGCTTTTCAAGGCAGTCAAATTCATCGCTAAGGTCTGAGCCGTTCACCGGAAGCACGTTCATACCCACCAACCTTGCCACTCCGCGGTACATGCCGTTGACAGCGATAGCCGCGGCATTTAATTTAAAGATGTCCGGATATTTGGGCATCGTGGGGAATTTGGCAAAGCCGCGCAGCAAGATCATGTTGGCGGGGGCTTCGTTTTTGAGGACCACTTCTGCTTGTTCCAGGAATGCGTTGACAAGCGCTGCGGTCCGCACCGAGCTTTCATCCAACGCCTGAACCTTTAGCGGCGCAGCGCCAGTGACCAATGGGTCTGAGTCCGTCAGCGAGGTCCCCAGACCCGGTGCCCGCAAAACGAGCACGAAACGGTGCTCCTTGACGACTTCCACGAACACTTCGGCGCCTTCCAACTTGATCGTCCGCAGCTTTTGGACAAGCCGCTCACTCTCCGAAGTTGGCAGCCTGCCGGCACGGCGGTCCACCAGGAGCCCATTTTCGTCAACGACGCAGAAGTTACCCCTGGCTGCCACATCGTCCGGACCAAGCTCAAAATCCACGCCCAGGGCTTCCAAAGCCCCTCGTCCTATTTGATATTCCAGGGGATTAAAGCCAAAGATCGAGAGGTGACCGGGACCACTGCCGACCGTAATGCCAGGACCGGCGGGGATGGTCATCCCCAGGGCTGATTTTTGCGCCAAGGCGTCCATGTTAGGTTTGCAGGCTGTTTCGAGTTCGGTTTTGCCGCCCTCTTCGCGTGGGAGCCCGCCCAAACCATCCATGATCAACAGCACAATCTTTGTGTCTGCTTCAACGATCTGCCCACGGAAGAATTCATCGAACATGGCGTGCCTCTTCTCTCTTGTTTTCTCTATCCATGCATCAATCTGCCAACCGGGCTTGCAAGTCTGGATGGAGCCACAACTGCGCGTTGCTGGTATCCACGATGATGTCACAACACTGCATCATGGGTTGGTAGATTTCCTGATTTCGCTGAAACTGGGTTCGAAAATAGCGGTTCGCCAGGTAGTGCGGGTCATATTTCTTGCGGAAGTCCACGTCCCGCTTCCACTTCCGTTTCAGTCGGATGGGGTCATCGGCAAAGTAGACAATCTTCAGATTGATCAACCTGGCGATTTCGGGAATGTGGAACGGGAAGTTGCCTTCCAGGATGATGATGTCAGCTGGCTGGATGGTTTGGGTAGGCTGACCCGGGCGAAGGAGACCATCCAAATCGTGGCTGGAGGTCGCCTGGATGAAATCATAACGGGGGATAACCGCCGCTTCGCCGCGCAGAAGCGCGTTGATTGCTTCAATGAAAAGGGGATAATGAATGACGGCTGCATCCATCGGTCGCCCATCGCGAAAAATGCGATCCTTGTAGAAGTTGTCCATTTCCACTGAAGTGCAAGAAAAACCAGATTTCGTCAAAGATTGTAATAATCGGGCGGTGATTTCAGATTTGCCTGAGGCAGTTGGACCAACGATGGTTAGCAACAGCGGTGTGCTGCTGGAAGATATCAGAGATTGAACAACCCGGATGAATGACTGGTCTGTTTCCTGGTTCGCTTGGGCAAATTCTTTGTAGCCAACCTCGAACTTGTTTTCCAGGAGTGCTTGCCTTGCTTCAAAGCTTTTGTATGGCGCGCTGCCAAAGCGCTGGCGAATTGTGGGGGTGAGGTAAGCGGTGCGGACAAAAAATACGAAAGCACGCACGTCAAAGTAAAAGTGCTGATCCACCCATTGGATCGGGTAGAGTCCCTCAACCAGGCCAACAAAAAGCTCCCTGGTCAGGGACACGATCATGTTATCGAGGATGATCTGGTCGTTATGTTTTGGTTTTAGTTGGATGTTGGCGAAGAATTCCGGGGTGGCAATTCTTTCCAGCAGGGTTTCGATCAATTCTGGCTGAACGCTTGCCCAGCCTTCTGCAGGTTGGAGGTTCTTCAAGGCATATTGGAACTCGTATAACTCCAGTTCGGCAACACCAGGATTAATCTGCTGAAGCTTCACAAACAAGTCAGTCGTAAATTGTTTAGGATCAACCAAGTTCGCAGGCATTCGTTAACACTTTTACTCGTAGTTACCAGGGAGTACCCTGCCCCAGCACCATCGCTTCGTAGGCTTTTTTTATCTTGCCGTAATTACCATCCCGGTCCAGGGCGATCCCTCGTCCGACGGCGGTGACGATCGTCCCAAGTCCGATTTTGCGCAGTTCTCCCTCCAGCTTTTCCAGCAGGGCTGGTGCGCTGCCTGGCTCGGTGCTGCGCCCATCAAAGATCAGGTGCAGGAACGCGTTTGAAATGCCCTTTTCTTTAGCCATCCGCAGGAGAGCCAGGGGGTAGTCGATTGAACCATGTGAGCTTTTCTCGGTCAGAAGTCCAATCAGGTGCAGATTGCTCCCTTTGCGCAGGACGTTTTCGATTGCCTCAACAAAAACCTCATTCTTCGCGAACGAGCCGTCTTTAAGCGCCAGATCNNAATGTTCATGTGACCTGCTTCAGAGTTGCCGGGTTTGCCGGCTTGCAAACCAACTGCTTCACCGGAAGCTTGCAGATGCGCCAGCGGAAAATCCCGACAGAGAGCGTCCCAGGTGGGTGTGGTTGCCACAAAAATGGGATTGTTTTCGTCCTGGCTGCCTTCCCCCCAACCATCGAGGATGATCAGCAGAACCTTGCGGTCCTTCCCCCAGTGGTGGGGTTTCACCAAGGCTGCACCCGTCATGGAAGGATGTGTTTCGACACCCAGTATGTCCAAAATGGTCGGGGTGAGGTCCCGCAGACTGCCATCTGAGAGTTGAATGTCAGCCTTGGCCTGGGGGTCGATCACGATAAAGGGCACCAGGTTGGAAGTGTGTGCCACGTGCGGCTTACCTTCGGCGGTAAGCAGCACTTCAAGGTTGCCGTGGTCGGCAGTGATCAGCGAAACATAACCCCCGGATTTGGCAACCTGCAAAACCCGGGCAAGGTGCTCATCCACAGCCTGGGCGCAAGCAATCTTCGCTTCGCTGTTACTGGTGTGCCCAATCACGTCACCGTTGGCAAAGTTGGTCACGATGCAGTCAATGCCTTCTCGCAGACCGCGAATGACTTCATCAGCCACAGCGGGCAGGCTGAGCTCCGGAACCTGGTCAAAGGGAATGCCTTTGGGTGAAGGGACACGCACATCCACTTCGCCGGGGTAAGGCTGATTGTTTCCGCCATTCAAAAAGAAGGTGACGTGCGCGAATTTTTCGGATTCCGAGCAGCGCATTTGCGTTTTGCCAGCCTTGCTCAGGAGTTCGCCGAGGGTGTGGTCGAGTTTTGCGGGCGCAAAAGCAACCGGCAGGTCTTTGAATTTGTCGTGATACAAAGTGAGGATGACAAATTCGAGGTCCTGCAACCGAGTGCGTTCAAAATGCGCAAAATCGGTTTCAGTGAAGGCTTCGGTAAGCTCAATTTCCCTCTCGCCCCGGCGGCAGCAGAAAATGACCGCGTCACCGTCTTGAACCTTTGCGAAGGGCTGCCCATCCGGATTCAGGCGCACGAGAGGCTCCATGGAATAATCGGTCTGTCCGCGCGCGTAAGCTTTTCGAACTGCTTCAGCGAGGAGAAAGCCGCCGTGTTTATCTTCACTCGTGTTCATCGCGCTAGCCTCCAGAAAGATGCCCTATTTGTGTGCCTGAAATTTTTCATCAAGGACCACTCTCGGGCATGATGGGAAGATTTCAAGCAGATCTGTAAATTGATGAATGATCAGGTCAGGCCGGTTTTCATCCGTGATGGTTGATTCGGCTAATTCTTCCGGGCTGATGAGAATGATTGTCATCCCGAAGCCAGCTGCACGGGTTCCAGTGACATCGCGTTTCAGATTATCCCCAACATAGGCGCAGCGTGAAGGGTCTACCCCCGCGTTTTGGGCAGCGATGTGGTAAATGGCTGGGTCGGGTTTGCGAATTCCCAAGACGGAAGAAAGCGCAATAGATTTGAAGTAGGGGGTAAAGCCATCCGCTTCCATCCACTCAGGGATTTCGCTGGTGGTGATCAGGTTGCTGATGATGCCAAGCGAGTAACCCCGGTCAAAAAGGGTTTGCACCACTTCCTTGCCGTTTTCCACGACCACTCGCAGCCCCATCGACTGGCGATATTGGTAGGTCAATTCGGTGCCAAGCGGTCCGATGCGTTCTGCGGGGAAATCATAAGCCAGCCAACGCGTCCATAGTTCGGATTCGGGTGCTTCGCGCATGGTATCAAACGCCCACTTGCGATAAACCTTGTAGCGTTGGTCCAGCTTTTCGCAGAAAGCTACAGGGTCCTCGTCTGTTCCAACCAGCTCCACAATTCTCTGCCTGGCTCTGGCTTGGTGGTCGTCATTCTTCGTTAATATCCGCAGCGTGTTCCCAAGGTCGAGAAAAACCGCTTCAATTTCCTGGATCATTGTTCAGCCTTCCTATTTAATATTACCGTGTTTATGAACGCGGAGGGAATATATCAAGGAGCTGCTTTATTTCCTTAATAACATGATCAGGTTTGAGGTCAGTCGATTGCGGTTCTTTGGCTAAGGTGTCTGGTTCTTCAATGAGGACCATCATACCGAATCCAGCTGCCTGGGTTCCTTCGACGTCACGGATGGGGTTATCACCAAGATAAGCGCATTTGGAGGGGTCTACGCCCATCACCCTGGCTGCCAGCAGGTAAATCGCTGGGTCGGGTTTGCGAATCCTGACCTTGGAGGAAAGGATCACGGTCTTAAAATAGCCGGTCACGCCATCTGAAATCATCCAGTCCGGGATTTCAGTTTCTGTAATTGTGTTGGCGATAATTCCCAGTTGATAGCCACGGCGGTGAAGTTCCGCGACAGTATCTTTGGCATCCTCACGGGGAACGCGCCTGCCATCGCGATCACGCCACAGCCGGGTCAGGCGGCTCACGTTCGGCGCGATGATCTCGATGGGGTAGTCTGGCAGGAGCCACTGTGTCCAGAGTTCCAATTCGGACGCATCGAGGAGCGATTTCTTAGCGAGACTGCGGTAGGCTTTCCAGTTTTTTTCCAACTTTTCGAAGAAAACTTCAGGAGTTTCAGTCGCCTTGACCAACGTCATCAGGTCATCTTTGGCTTGTTGTTGAAAAGCGGGGTCTTCTTTAACAATACGCAGTGTATTTCCTACATCCAAGAAAATGGCTTCAATTTCAGGTGTCATTATTCCTCCGGGAGCGTTTTGACTTGCAAAATTACTTAAAATGTAACGAATCTTTCAATTGCATATCTTACGACAAGATCAACCAATTTGCAAGTAATCTTTCGAAAACTATTGACTTTTGGCCCAAGAGCCTGTAAACTATATTCATCAATGCACACGTGTGCATAAGGAGAATCGTAGTGGCAATCACCATCAAGGACATTGCAAAAAGGGCAGGAGTTTCTCACTCGACGGTCTCCCGTGCCTTGCGAGTAAATCGCCTTGTGTCCAGTGAAACTGCCCGGCGTATCCACGACATCGCCCAGGAAATGGGCTATCGACCCAGCGCAGTGGCGCGCAGTCTCAAAACCAACCGCACCCAGGTTCTGGGCGTGATTGTCAGCAGTATTTCCGATCCTTTTTTTGGCGAGATCCTCAATGGGATCGAAGCGAGCGCGCAGGCTGGCGGTTATAGCCTGTTTATTGCGGCTTCCCAGCATGATCCAATTAAAGAACGGCAAATCGTTCAGACGATGATGGAGCAGCGTACCGATGGGGTAATTATTTGCTCATCTTCCTTCAGCCCTGAACACGGACGCCAGCTGCTTTCCTATGGATTTCCAGTTGTGGTGGTCAACCACCAGGGCAGCGAAAGTTTTAACTATTCTATTTACCATGATGATATCGACGGCAGCTCGCAAATCACCCGGCATCTGATTTCGCTGGGACACAAAAGAATTGCCTATCTTGGTAACTCCCAATCCGGCAGGACCACACAGGACCGGTTGCGGGGTTTCCTGGACGCCATGGCAGAAGCACATTTGGAAGTGCCAGAGAATTACGTCCATCACGTGGAAGGCGGTGAACCCCTCCTGGGCGCTGAAAGCGTCCAATACTTCGCAAAACTGACTCCGAGACCCACCGCGATCATTTGTTTTAACGACATGCTGGCGATTGGTGTGCTCAAAGGCTGTGAACAGTCCGGTTTACGGGTTCCAGAAGACATTTCGGTGACCGGTTTCGACAATATTACCTACTCAGCGTTTACAACGCCTTCTCTGACCACTTTTGATCAGCCAAAATTTTCCATCGGACAGGAAGCTGCCCAACTTCTATTGGATTTGCTCCAAGCCGAGGATGGAATCATCCCGGACATGCCAAATGTGAAAGTGCTAAAGGGGAAGCTGTTGGTCAGAGGATCAACCGGAATTCCTGGTGAGGTTTAATCGATTTATGAACAATTCTTTTACCCTCAAATCAGATCGTGATCTCTCCCTAATCCCACAATCTTTCGTGAGTTATCGAGGGTTGGAATTGGGCTTGACTTGCGAAGAGGGAACCAGGCAGTTGGTAATATTGGCTGCTGATGTGGACCCCCGACTCAAGCCATTTGAAGGCAAGCGTGCGGATTTTGCAGGAAAGACGCTTGTAGAGGGACCGCTTTCGTCTGCCAATGCGGCAGCCTTGAGGGATCTGTTGCCTTGGCTTCGCCCGCAAGTCCTGGGCTTGAAGACCTCGGTTGGTATGGGAGATCGTTTGGGGCTGGCAACACCCGGACACGTTCGCGCCGTCCGTGCCTGCAACGGTAATGTCGCTCCGATTTTTGCGCAGCAATCCATCAGGGAGTTGGCGCGGACCGGTCGAACACCGCAACAGGTCATGGATGATGCCATGTGGGGTGTCTTCCAGGAAAACTGGCAGGATGGTTTTGGTGCGGATGCGGACCACCTGAAGACTGAAACCGACATTGATGTCTGCCTGGGTGCTGGCTTCACCTTTTTTACGATCGACCCGGGCGCGTTCGTGAACGATCGAGCCGATAACCTTGGCTTGGAAGATCTCAGGCTCCTGGCTGTGGACCTGCCTTCTGCCTTGAGAGAGTCCGAGAGCGATCTGTTGAACTGCTCGCGCACCATTCAAGGACTCAAAATTCATTTTTCTGAAGCAATTTTGCTCAAGGCAATGGTGAAATACGGGCACGCCATTTGGCATGTGGTCAAAATGTATGAGCACTTGCGGGCTGCCAGCGCTGGTAAATCCTTTGAATTGGAAGTTTCTGTTGATGAAACAAAATGTCCAACCAGTCACGCTGAACATTACTATTTCGCCCATGAACTGAAGCGAATGGGGGTGCAGTGGGTTAGCCTGGCGCCCCGTTTTGTGGGTGAATTTGAGAAGGGTGTCGATTACATTGGGGAACTCGCCGCATTTGACGCGGATATCACCGGGCATGCAGCCATCGCCAAAGAGATGGGACCTTACAAGATCAGCCTCCATTCGGGTTCGGATAAATTCAGCATCTATCCGGCTGCCGCACAACGCACAAAGGGCTTGGTGCACCTGAAAACCGCCGGAACCAGCTACCTTGAGGCTATTCGCACCATCGCGGAAATTGACCCTCACTTTTTCAAGGAAATCTACGAATTCTGCCTGGGTCGATACGAGCAGGATAAACTCAGCTATCATGTTTCTGCCCGCCTGGACCGTGCGCCCAGCGCCAGTGGGACAGAATCGCCCAACGATTATTTGGATAATTTTGACGCGCGTGAGATCCTGCATGTGACATTTGGATCGGTGCTGAAAGAGAAAAACTCTGATGACACCTGGCGTTTCTATGACCGCTTGATCGCGTTACTTGATCAACACCCTGAAGTCTATGCCAGCAATCTTGAGCGGCACTTCAAACGTCACTTGGAGCCATTCTGCCAAGCTGTAAAATCACAACGAACAAAAAGAAGCAACGGGTGAAATGATGACCATGGATATCAAACAAACTTACGACTTTTCAGACCTTTGCGCAGTGGTGACCGGAGGGGCGGGCGTCCTCTGCGCGGAAATGTGCCGTGCTCTGGCAAGCCTGGGTGCTAAAGTCGCCATATTGGATCTCAATCCGGCGAACTCGGAAAAACTCGCGAACGAGATTAGGGAAAGCGGTGGTACCGCATTGGGAATCGCTTGCAACGTCCTCGATAAAGAGAGCGTCCAAGCCGCCTGCGAACAGGTGTTGGCAGCTTTCGGCAAGGTGGATATTTTGATCAACGGTGCCGGCGGAAATAAAGCTCAGGCAACCACCAGCGCCGAATTGCCATTTTTTGACCTCCCCCAAGATGCGTTGCGATGGGTGTTTGAGTTAAACCTACTGGGAACCATCCTTCCCTCCCAGGTGTTTGGCAAGGTGATGGCAAACCAGGGACGAGGCAATATCCTGAACATTTCCTCAATGAATGCCTTCCGACCGCTCACACGCATCCCTGCTTACTCGGCAGCCAAGGCTGGGGTGAGCAACTTCACCCAATGGTTGGCGGTGCACCTGNNGTGCACCTGGCGCAGGAATACTCGCCCAACATTCGCGTTAATGCGATCGCCCCGGGCTTCTTTGTGACAGAACAAAATCGTTTTCTTCTAACCGACCAGCAAACTGGCGAGTTGACCCCACGCGGCAAAACCATCATCGGGCACACCCCCATGAACCGTTTTGGTAAGCCGGAAGATCTGGTGGGCACGGTGTTGTGGTTGGCGTCGCCTGCTTCTGCCTTCGTCACCGGTGTGGTTGTACCGGTAGATGGCGGTTTTTCAGCTTTTAGTGGAGTGTAGAGCAATGACCATCGGTTTGGGTTATCTGGATCAATACCTCGACGATCACGCGGTTGAGAGCATAGTGGAAGAAGCGCTTTCCGGCATGGCGTTGGAAGGCAAACGCATCTTGTTCCTGATCCCGGACGGCACGCGCAGCATGCCGATGCCGCTGATGTTCAATTTGTTTGAAAAGCATCTTTCCGGGCGGGTAGCCGCGCTGGATTACCTGGTGGCGCTTGGGACTCACCAACCGATGAGCGACGAGCAACTGAGCCACCTGATTGGGCGCCATGTCGAAAATGGAAAAGCTGGTGATAGCCACGTTTTCAACCATCACTGGGAAATCCCCGAAACTTTCACGCAAATCGGAGTGATACCCTCTGATGAGATCGAACGCATCTCGGACGGTCGCCTGGTGGAAGACGTTCCTGTGAGGTTGAACAAGCTGATACTTGATTACGATCATCTTTTTGTTTGCGGACCTGTTTTCCCACATGAGGTTGTTGGATTTTCGGGTGGGAATAAATACTTCTTCCCAGGCATTGCGGGACAAGAAATTATCAACTTCACCCATTGGTTGGGAGCTTTGATCACTAGTTTCGAAATTATCGGTTCCGGTTACACACCAGTCCGGGCTGTGATTGACCGGGCAGCCTCTTTCATCCCAAAACCCGTGCACTGCTTCAGCCTCGTTGTAACACATGAAGGGCTCGCGGGCATCTTCTTCGGAGAGGCGCGCGAAGCCTGGGAAGCAGCCGCGACACTATCCGCTCAGAAACACATCGTCTATGTGGAGAAACCGTTTGAGAAGGTCATCTCGATCATGCCTGAGCTTTACGATGACCTGTGGACGGCAGCCAAGGGCATGTACAAGATGGAACCGGTGATTGCCGACGGTGGTGAGGTCATAATTTTCGCCCCAAATATCACCGAAGTCAGTTACACCCACGGAAAGTACCTGGATGAAATTGGCTACCACTGCCGCGATTACTTCACCAAGCAATGGAGCAAGTTCTAGCACTATCCTCACGGCGTGATTGCCCACTCCACCCACCTGCGGGGAATGGGAACTTACGACGAAGCAACCGGCGTTGAGCAGCTGCGCATCAAGGTCACCCTTGCCACTGGCATACCCAGGGAACGCTGCGAAAAGATTGGCCTGGGTTACCTCGACCCAGCCAGCTTTGATCCGCAGGATTGGGTGGGCAAAGAGGAACAAGGCATCCTGGTGGTGCCCCGGGCTGGCGAAATGCTTTATCGACTCAAGGTGAACTCATCTTTAGCTAATAAGGAGAAATGATGCAACACAAAATCGGTCTTGTTGGTCTTGGGGTGATGGGGCGCAACCTGGCGCTCAATATTGAACGAAATGGTTTCCCGATTGCTGTCTGGAATCGAAACCCGCAAAGGATGCATGACTTCATTAGCGAGGAGGGGGAAGGTAAGGCTCTGCTCGGCGTGGAAAAATTGGCTGACCTGATGGCGGCGCTCGAAAAACCTCGTCGGGTGATCCTGATGGTTCAGGCCGGCGCGGCGGTGGACGAAGTCATCGATCAGATCAAACCTTTGATGGATCCAGGAGACATCCTGATCGATTGCGGTAACACGTTTTTCACCGACACCGAACGCAGAAACAAAGCCTTGGAAGCAGAGGGTTTTCAATACATCGGGGCTGGGGTTTCTGGCGGCGAGGAAGGCGCAAAGTGGGGTCCTGCCATCATGCCAGGTGGAAATCGGCCGGCGTGGGAAGCTTTGAGTGAAATCTTCTACGCGATTGCTGCCAAGGCGGAGGATGGTCAGCCCTGTGTCGAGTACATGGGTCCCGGCGGAGCAGGGCACTACGTAAAGATGGTGCACAATGGGATTGAATACGGCGACATGCAGCTCATCTCTGAAGCCTATGACCTGCTAAGCCGCGGTTTGGGATTGGGCGCGGATGAATTACACGCGATCTTCTCCCGCTGGAACGAGGGACTGCTTAAGTCCTACCTGATCGAGATCACAGCCGACATCTTCAAGACCATTGACCCGGACACTGGCTTACCGCTGGTGGACTTGATCCTGGACCAAGCCGGGCAAAAAGGCACCGGCAAGTGGACCAGCCAAAACGCCCTCGACATCGGCGTTCCCGTGCCAACGATCAACGCTGCCTTGCAAGGACGCATCATATCCTCCCTCAAGGAAGAACGCGTTTATGCAGCGACCCAGCTGCCCTCGCCGGAACAGAAGTATGAAGGCGACGCGGCAGAACTGATCAACGCGATTGAGAACGCGCTTTACGCAAGTAAGGTCACTTCGTACGCGCAGGGGCTGGCGATGCTTCGCATGGCTTCGCTGGAATACAACTACGATCTTAACATCCGCGATATCGCCAAGATTTGGCGGTCAGGCTGTATCATCCGGGCGAGTTTGCTGGGCGACATCATGGCTGCCTACGAACGCGATCCTCAACTGGTCAACCTGATGCTGGATGAGGTCTTCAAGAGCGCCATATTGGAAAGGCTGGATGACTGGCGCAAGGTTGTCCAGATCGCTGTCGGGCTGGGAATACCAGTGCCCGCAATGAGTGGCGCGCTTTCTTACTTTGACGCGTATCGCAGTGAACACTTGCCTGCCAACCTGATCCAGGCGCAGCGTGATTACTTTGGGGCGCATACCTATCGGCGCATTGACAAAGACGGTGTTTTTCACACCCAATGGGTGTAGAGAGGCGAGATTGCATGACTGGAAACTATGGTTTGAACATTCCTGAAAGTAGAGCAATGGACTTCGTATCGCTGGGAGCATTAGTCCACCGGCTGGATCCAGGGGTTGTGCCTTTCCACAAAGCGACGGAGTGTAAGATCCACGTCAGCGGTGGTGAGTTCAACTGCGCCGCCAACCTGGCGGACTGCTTTGGCTTGCGGACTGGCATTGCGACTGCCATGGTGGACTATCCCATTGGCGACCTGATTGCCGAACGTGTGCGGGCGATGGGCGTTAAGCCGTTCTATCGCCACTTCAAGCACAACGGCGTAAACGGACCCAACATGGCGACCGTTTACAGCGACCGCGGCTACGGCGTTCGCCCGCCGGTGGTTTTCTATAACCGCAGTCACGAGGCTGCCGCCGAGTTGAAGCCAGGTGATTTTGACTGGCAGGCAATCTTTGGCGGAGGTGTACGCTGGTTTCATAGCGGGGGGATCTTCGCGGCGCTGTCTGAAACGACTGGTGAAGTGATCATTGAAGGTATGCGTGCTGCCAAAGCTGCGGGGGCTGTGGTTTCCTTTGACCTGAACTATCGCGCAAAGCTCTGGAACATCTGGGGCGGGCAGGAAGCCGCGCAAGCCGTTTTGCGCAAAATTATGGAGAATGTGGACGTTTTGGTGGGCAATGAAGAGGATATGCAACTTGGTTTGGGAGTTCATGGACCCCAGGTTGCAGGAGCTTCCAAGCTGGATCCGGGCGCGTTCATCGGAATGATCGATGAGGTTGTGCGGATGTATCCCAATGTCAAGGTTGTTGCCACCACGCTGCGCGAGGTGCACTCAACCAACCGCCACTCCTGGGGTGCGGTTGCGTGGATCAATGGTAGGACTTATGTGGCACCCACATGCGAGTTGGATGTGTTTGACCGGGTGGGTGGGGGCGATGGGTTTGCTTCCGGGTTGTTCTATGGGCTGCTTTCCGGTCAAACGGAACAGGAAGCCGTCAATCTTGGTTGGGCACATGGGGCATTACTGACGACTTTCCCCGGCGATACCACCATGGCAACTCTGGAGCAGGTGAGGGCTTTTGCCAAAGGAGGTTCAGCACGCATTCAACGTTAGAGGATCCTGAAGTGTGACTGACTTTTATTTATTAACGAATGCACACGTGTGCAATAATAGAAAACAAGGAGATTAAAGAAAATGGAAACTATGAAAGCGCTTGTCTTTAAAGGTGTTGGAGATCTGGTTTTGGAGCAGGTACCGATCCCGCACGTGCAAAATCCAGATGATGTGTTGTTGAAGATCTCAGCGGTAGGCATCTGCGGCAGTGATGTCAAAATTGTGGAGGGCAAACATCATTTCAAGCCCAACACCATTCTTGGTCATGAATTTTGTGGCGAGGTTGTGGAAGTTGGAACCCATGTGCATCATGTGAAACTGGGCGACCGGGTTGCGGTGGATAACAACATTCGCTGCGGTTTCTGCGACTTCTGCCGCATGGGTCTCACCAGCCAGTGCGTGGACATCAAAACCAGCGCGCTGGGTGTGATGCGCGACGGTGGTTACGCCGAATACTGCCTGGTACCTGAAAAGCAGTGCTTCGTGCTGCCTGATGAAATAGATGACGTGCTAGGAACCCAGGTCGAAACCCTGGCAACCGTCGTCAACGGCATGAATACTCTGCAAATGCTGCCTTACGACTACGTGATGGTGATTGGCTTTGGTCCAATCGGCTACCTATTCTCGCAGTTTGCCAAGAACATCGCTGCCAAAGTGGCTGTTACCGAAATCGATCCTTTCCGCCGCGAACTCGCAAAGCGCTGCGGTCTGACGGTCTGGGACCCACAGGAAGTCGATGTGGTTGAGAAGATTACCGAATTCACCTACGGTCGCAAAGCCGATATCGTGATTGAAGCAACCGGTAACGACCTGGCAACCGCGCTGAAGTGCGTCACCCCTGGCGGAAAAGTGCTGCCCTTTGGGATGGACTCCAGCATCACCACCACCGTGGTCCCGAACGAGATCACCCGCTGGGCTACCAAGATCCTCGGGCTCTACCTCGGTCAAAACACCATGGTCCCGTCCGTTCGTATCTTCCGTGAAANNCTCTACCTTGGTCAGAATACCATGGTTCCCTCCGTGCGCATCTTCCGTGAGAACCGCCTAGACATGGACAATTTCTTCACCAAGGTCATCAACCTGGAAGACGGCGTGGATGCCTTTAAGATGCTCGGCCTCGACGTGCCGACCCTTACGCATGGACCTAAGAGCGCGATGAAGATCGTCATGCGCCCATAAACACCTGGAGCAATTTTTCTCTCCCCTTCCAACATGGAGGGGAGATGAAGGAAAACAATGAACCGAAAAATCAACTTTGCAGTAATCGGAACCGGGCGAATGGGCAGTGTGCACGTGGCGAATATCGTCAACAAGGTGCCAGAAGCCAATCTCGTTGCTGTGTGTGACATTCGCCTGGATGTCGCGCAGGCGGTCGCGGACCGATGGGGGATCACCAGGGTGGTGCAGGATTATCACGAATTGCTTGCGGATGAAACCATCGAAGCTGTCTTGATCGCCACCACCACCAGCACACATGCGGAAGTGATCAAGGATTGCGCCAAGGCTGGAAAACACATCTTTTGCGAGAAGCCTATCGCCCTGGATTTAGCACGCATAGATGAAGCTCTTGAGGCTGTTGAGCAGGCAGGAGTCAAACTGCAGGTAGGTTTCAACCGCCGCTTTGACAAAAACTTTCAGCGGGTTAAGGAAATCGTACAGTCGGGCGAACTGGGAAGAACCTGCATGCTCAAGATCACCAACCGTGATCCTGAATTGCCTTCCAAGGAGTTTCTACGGGTTTCGGGGGGACTCTTCCTTGATATGACCATCCACGACTTTGACATGGCTCAGTTCCAAATCGGTGAGGTCACGGAGGTCTACGCCACCGGTTCGGTTCTGATCGACAGCGAGCTGGAAGAATTCGGAGATTTGGACACCGCGCTTATCACGTTGAGGTTTAAAGACGGCACCATCGGTTCGATTGATAACAGCCGCCAATCGGTTTATGGATACGACCAACGCCTGGAAGTTTTTTGCCTGGAGGGAACCGCCATGGCGGAAAATGAGAAAGAGAACATGGTGCTGAAAGGCAACCGTGAGGGCTTCCAGAGTTCACGCGTGCCTAATTTCTTCATCCAACGTTACGCGCCCTGTTATGTTGATGAAGTTCGCCAGTTCCTGGTATCCGTGCGGGATGATTTGCCTACCTTGGTGACTGGGGAAGACGGTCGCAAAGCGGTAGTGATCGGCTACGCGGCATGGAAATCCTTCCACGAAAATCGCCCGGTGAAAATCAGCGAGATCACCGGATGAAATTAATCATATTGTTTATTACACGAGGAGCATGAAATGTCAGAAAAATTAGTACCTGAAGGTTATCTGGCCTCCAACCAACCAGATCTGTTTTTTGAGGATAATGCCGTCGGGCGGCTGAAGAAAGATGTTTGGGAAGCCAGCGACGAGGAGATTGATGCCATTTTGGCAGATTACGGT
>MTKX01002043.1_pt1 | contig 21875 bp, 24 predicted proteins | sample 1042771 | NCBI WGS metagenome assembly MTKX01 (sample SAMN06212183, study PRJNA360534) | anaerobic digester metagenome | biome: Wastewater treatment plant; material: sludge; isolation source: anaerobic digester fed with sludge from wastewater treatment plant | place: Denmark: WWTP Randers ... | reverse complement strand
GTTACAGATATATTAATTTAATGCATAAAAATTTTATTTTTAAATGAATACCCCGCAGCTTGCAACTTGGAATAAAATACCGGTATAGAACTTAGCAGCTCACTATCCCTTTTCATCGGGTAGCACGGTGCTGACACTATATGAAGACACTGATTACGACCTGATCAATTAGGCCCATTATCGAGCCCCATTTCTCGCCGGAAAAGGCACCCTAGTGGATTTAGAATAGCAGTCAATTAGCAGGGTTTATGAATGACTTAAATAATAATTTAGCTTTAAAAAATTGCATGATTCATCAATCGCCCCATGTTTTTGCTAAAATTTATCCCATTTATAAACTTTCTTTGCTTTTCTCTATAACTCGCGCTAGTCGGCTTTTTTATTGGTTTTGCTGAGAAGGTTGAAGGAGCTATAACCAATAGCATTGAACGTCATTTTTAACTGCTACTCTTTTGAGGGATGTAGCCATTACATTTCTGGAACCAAACCCATAAATATCCCTATAGGGTATGGGAGTTTTGTGGTTGGATTCTCAATGAGGTGCGGATTCGGTCTGATTTTAATGTTGATTATGATCAATGCTAATGCGTCCGTGATCACAGTCGGTCCAACTGGATGCGAATATTCCAGCATTCAAGCAGCAGTTGACGCAGCCGGATCAGGAGATATAATACAAATTCAAAGCGGCGCATACTATGAGAAGGTTTATGTGAATAAACAACTTACTCTTCAAGGAATAAACACCGGTATAGGAAAACCAGTTGTGGATGCAGAATTTTCCGGGAGTAGTTTCACCTTAAATGAAGATGGAATCATACTGGAGGGTTTTGCAGCTACTAATTCTGAGAATCTATCTATTTCGTCCGATGGAGGGGCGGGAGTTTGTGTATATTCAAATCGCAACATAATCCGAAACAATGATCTCGTTAATAATATTGTTGGAATAAGGCTGGTCCGATCCGGAAATAATGTAATTATAAGTAATAACGTAAGTAACAATGGATTTGCTGGCATAGGCCTTGACAGCTCTATAAATAATACAATAACTCAGAATATTATAGAAGGAAATTATCAGTGTGGTGGATTTCAAGATAAATCTCCATTTGAAAATTCGCAATTTTGTTCACCGGGACACGGTATAAGTTTGGTGTATTCTAGTGGTAATAATATTACACACAATGAAATTAAAAATAATTGTGATGGCATTACTTTACATTCGTCTCATCTTAATAGAATAATCGATAATGAAATGGCCTGTAATCTTGAAAACATTGATTTAAAGTATTCTTCGAACAATATAATAACTCCTAATAGGATAACAGAATACCGAGCTTATAAAGGATCTAGTGTTGATTTTTGTGAAGCAGGTGACGCGAGAAGAAGCGGCTATAAACGTAAACCTTATCCTGCTTATATAGGAAAACCGGTCATAGACGCCAACGACTATCAGGACGGAGGATACATGCCGTGGGTGTGACTTGAGCGGAAAAGAGCCAATCAAAAAAATTTTAAATTACTAGCCCTTGTCGATGTCTTGTAAAAACGATAACCATAAAATACCGCCGCCTAAAATGAGATCTACGTCTACTGGGCGGATATGGAAAACTTCCGAGAGAATCTGCTTGGCAGCTTCCAGCTCCTGTGCCTTCGTGCTGACCATCTGCCTGGCTCGACAGTCCTTGCAGCTTTTCGCCAGCACAGCCTCATGAGTATGCCTCCAATGTGGCCTATGATCCCGGCATCGGATCGATTTTCGTTTTGCCTCTTGATGGTGCTTTTAGCATTTCATAGAAGCAAAACACCCTGTCGGCCAGCTCGGCCATCTCCTGCAGGTGAGGGTCCAGGGCCGGGGCGTAGAGCAGGACTGTGGCCTCCCGAGGAAGGATTTGACCATAAAAGAGATCTCATAATAATATGCGATGGCATTCCGTTTCCTTTCATACATTCCTGGCCCTCCTCCAGGCAGGATAGGCAGCATATATGACCTACAGACAACAGCAATCTTTTGAGGTTATAAATCAATTTGAGAGAGACAGATGTATATAGAATTGGATCTAGCTAGCTTGTAAGAGGCGATTGCGAATTAGATTGAATAAAGGTTTTGGAGGACAACTATCGATTATCGCAGGGAGTATCCTGCTGATTCTGACCGCCTTTCCCCAAGGTGCTCATGCTGATATTGGAATGGATTTGGTCTCTTATTATTATATAATTGAAAATATTAAAGACTATCCTGACTACGAATTCATCGCACGCCACGATTGCGGTTATTGGCCGTTGTCGGCTGAAATAATTGATAAGACCAAGGGATTATTACGTATACCTCGGGATGGCTGTGCACCCTATTTTATGAATACGTCAATATGTGTCATTAGAGCCGTCGACTTTAATAAACCAAACTTCCAAGTCAATCCTAAAAAATATATTAAGAAAAACCCCTATATCATATTTTCAAATGTTCATGGTCTTCAAAACGGATATATTAAAAATCATAATCTACATCATGTGAATTTTTACCTCAAAGTAGAATCAATAACTGATAATTTTCTTACGATCTCTGGAGTAAAGGTAGTAAATTATTACCACGACGGAAACACTTCCGAGATGTTGTCACCGGAAAAGGATGCTTACTTCAAAAACATAGGAATTTTTGCCGTTAAAGCAGAACCTAACAAGAATAGTAAGATGCAGAAGGTGTATAGTGACAACCTTTCCGACTCAAACGGTACGAAAAATAATTCTCTTGAGATTAATGAAAGCCGAATAATATCAAACACATCACTAAATACTTGGTTTTTTGGCCTACCGTTGATGGCCATACTAATAATATCGTTTATATTATTGAGAAAAAGGAAAGAACACTAATGAGCTTTCTATCCCATCTGGTAGTTGCTCTAGCTGCCACTATTTTTATAGAATTTTTTGTATACTTAGCATTTATCTGTAAAAAGCCAATAGAGCTTCTCTTATTTTCTATTCTGATCAACTCATTTACCAATCCTATACTCAATTATTTTTATAATTTCGAGTTTTGTGAACTTTATAGTCTAGAGATACTGGTGACATTAATTGAGGGTATCCTGATAATGCTTCTCATGGAAATACGCTATTACAGAGCGATGTTTATCTCGCTTGCTGCTAATCTGACATCTCTGCTAATCGGTATAATCGTATTTGGCTGATCTCAACAGGAAGTGACCTGGACCTCTGATATGTAGACCTCGGCCAGCTCGACAAAGGCCCACACACCACTCCAACGCTTGCGTAGCCCTGGGCGTAGCCTATCAGAAGAAGGGCGACCTGCTGCGGGTGAAGGAGTACGTCCACATGCAGTCCTTGGCCGTGATCCTAAGAAACCCTGCGACGCTCAAGAACCTGGGCGCCATTTTGGCAAGGAAGGAGACAGCGAATGGATCTGATTTTCGTAATTTTTGACCGAAGAGTTTTTCGTTAGATCCTATCATTCTGAAAATGGTTATGGAGGGATTTCATGAAGTTAGCATATTTCCTACTCGCTCTGGCTTTGTTGATGCCCCTGACCTTCTCAGCACCAGCAAATGACGGCGACATAAACTTTGCAGGAGAAGCCTTCGATTCAGCGCATCCCAGCTCAGATCACACGCCTGGAGCAACATTTGCAGCATCCGAAAAAGTGTTCGTTGGCTCCATCAAATCAGATAAATACCATTATCCGAGCTGCAAATGGGCCGAGAAAATCAAACCTGAGAATGAGATCTGGTTCTCTAGCTCGCAAGATGCCAGAAACCAAGGATATGTTTCCTGTAAAGTGTGCAGTCCGCCCTGATAAGTCATGAAACCGATTAAAGCCATCTTCGTGCTGCCTTTGTTTCTCCTGATTGCCCTGGCCGCTGGCGCTCCAGATGAGGCCATGGGAAGAGTCACGGTGTGCCGGGCAGAAACTTCAACAAAATGCTTGTTGATGCCGGCCACGCCGAGATAAAGGACTTCGAAAATAACGAATTCGATCCGTGGAGCTGGTGGAGACAACCATTTTTAATAATGCCTCATCATCTACCCATTGATGGATCCCTTTGAACAGGCTCTAAAGTTCATCCAGGCCGGTCGGCTGGACGAGGCCAGAATCTACTTCGAGGAGCTGCTAAAGCAAGACCCTAAGAATGAGGATATCCTCTACAATCTGGGCATGCTCTACACCGAACTCGGTAAGCCCGATAGCGCAGTACCGCTATTGAAGAAGTGCATTGAAATCTCGCCGGGAAATGCCAATGCCCGTGTAGCCCTGGGATTTGCCTATATGAATCTCGGCGATCTCAAGAATGCCAAGGATTACACTTTAGAGGCCCTGAAGATCGCCCCAGAAAACTCCTTTGCCCTCAAGAATCTCGGAGGGATATCTGGCAAGGAGAGAGATTACCAGAGCGCATTTTATTATCTCAAGAAATCCCATGAGATCAATCCCCAGGACCCCCAGACGGTTTATGGACTTGCTTTTGCCTATAAATCTCTAAATGACTCAGAAAATGCCGAGAAATACTTTAAAGCTCTTCTGGAAATGCCCGCCCCCGATACCTTAAAGGAATTGGGGCGAGAGGGGCTGGGAGAGATCGCGTTCAAGACCCTCAAGTCCAGCGGACCCAGGATGGATGTCGTTTTCTACATGATAAGCGCCCTGAAGATGTTCCGGGATATGCCCCAGAAAAAGGTCCAGGAAATAAGCTTTGAGATCGCCCTCCTTGGCAGACAGGGATTCGAGATCAATGATCCCAACAAGAAATTCCGCCTGAGTACTCTTCCGGGAGAATTTACCGCCTTGCAGCTCGTGAGCATCATGTATATAGGCTTCCAGCAGATCGATCCAAACCTGGATCTGGGCATGGATTTCACCGATGAATATAACCTTGCATTGAAGATGGTCGAATCAGGGATATCGCAATGACCTTAGAGCTTATAGAGCCCGTAAAATCGATTTTAAGCGAGGTAGAGGCGGCAACTGGCAAGCCGTTAAGGTTCGTTGAGAAGGACGAATTGAATACCTTTGCCGCGGTGAAGATCGCAAGGAAGACCATGCCCAGCCACGTCGTCTTCTACAGAACGCAGCATGATGCGATCATCAACCACCTGGTGGCCCATGAATGCGGCCACATACTGAGGATGTTCGGAGTGCCCGAGGAGAAGAGGCTGATTCCTGCCAAACCGAAAGATCCCAGAGCAATGCTGCAAGAGATCGAGGGGGACTTAAACAGGATCTCGAAGCTGATACCGATGCAAGAGCTGGTTAGGGTGGTAGGCATGTGGACAGATGGTCTGGTCAGGCAGCTAACCAATTATCCGCCCGATATCATGATTGAGAAGTGGATCTATGACGGCTATCCTGAGCTGAGACCTTATCAGCTCCAGTCCCTGGAAAGGCAGAATCAGCAGGCTCTGAAGGGCATATCCAGAAATGTCCAGGTGACCACCCCGGCCAAGATCTATAATTCATCTAATATAATGAACTTCGTCTTCTTCAGCCTGATAGGCAGCCATATCAAAGCTGATCTGGCCAGGCCCTACCGCAATACTCCATTCTCGAAGAAAGGCAAGCAGCTAATGCAGCTCACGGAGAAGGATTACGTGAACAGCTACGAGGGAGACAGATCCATGATCGACAGGTGGGCGGAGTTCCTGGGGCTGTCCAAGTGGTATAGCTGGGTGGGATTTGAGGACGTGCCCCCGGATTATCTGAACGCGGTCTGAGCAACCATGGCAGATCGGTTTGATATGGTCAGGCAGAAGCTGCTCCAGTTCAGAGACCAGCGCGATTGGGCTTTCGCATCACCATGAACACTGGCTTCATGAGGATCGAGCCGGGGATAGATATCGGGGTGGACCTGGGCGAGGAGAGTTGGACGGTTGATCAGGTGAAGCTAATCGTTGCTTGCTTTCGCCAGACTTTAAATACGCCCCTGCAGCCGAGTGGTTGGCGAAGAGACCCCCTCTGAAAGGACTATTCTAGCGCAAGATTTAAGCCAATTCGGCCCTTTTTGAAGGCCATCGCAAGGCCCATCCCGATGAAAAGGGAACTGAAAGGGCTATTTCAGCTTTGCGGGATGAGCAGGTTTTTGTTCTTATCGCAAGGCCCATCCCGATGAAAAGGGAACTGAAAGTGTGTAGCATTTAGGACGGCATCAGTAACCAATTTTGATCGCAAGGCCCATCCCGATGAAAAGGGAACTGAAAGCTTGACCGCGAGCCTGGGAGAAGCCGCGCCAGATGGCACATCGCAAGGCCCATCCCGATGAAAAGGGAACTGAAAGTAAACATGGGGCAGGGGCCAACGCTATAAACAAAGTTGATCGCAAGGCCCATCCCGATGAAAAGGGAACTGAAAGAAAGACCATGAGGAAAATAACAACTATACGCCTTGAAATCGCAAGGCCCATCCCGATGAAAAGGGAACTGAAAGTAGAACTGACGAGAGGCGAGGATAGTTCTCTGAAAAAATCGCAAGGCCCATCCCGATGAAAAGGGAACTGAAAGACCTTCTGAAGGCAGAAGTCGGTCAGGGCTATGGCCCTCTATCGCAAGGCCCATCCCGATGAAAAGGGAACTGAAAGAAGACAACACCGCCGAAGCCGAAGGTGGCGCAGGTAAAATCGCAAGGCCCATCCCGATGAAAAGGGAACTGAAAGCGAAGTTAAGATCGGTGGCACGGATATCAGTGATTCGATCGCAAGGCCCATCCCGATGAAAAGGGAACTGAAAGCATAATTCAGGAATCGAGAGCCCAAGTAGACCTGCTGGATCGCAAGGCCCATCCCGATGAAAAGGGAACTGAAAGCATTGAATGCTCCCATAAGCTCATTCGTATGATAGAATCGCAAGGCCCATCCCGATGAAAAGGGAACTGAAAGAGTTCCTGAAGGGCGCAGACGATCCAAACGGCACTCTGATCGCAAGGCCCATCCCGATGAAAAGGGAACTGAAAGGGCTAACTTCAGCCGGGAGGATATTGACAGCCGCCTTCAATCGCAAGGCCCATCCCGATGAAAAGGGAACTGAAAGACTGATGAAGTTCTCTACAAGTGGACCGCTCTTATGGGATCGCAAGGCCCATCCCGATGAAAAGGGAACTGAAAGCCTCCAAAACAAAAACGCAAGCTGTGAAGCACAACAAATCGCAAGGCCCATCCCGATGAAAAGGGAACTGAAAGTATGCGATTGGCATTCTGTCCGAGTACAGTATTGGGTATATCGCAAGGCCCATCCCGATGAAAAGGGAACTGAAAGTGCAAATATATTGTCTAATAAAAGGTGTGTTGGTGTGGATCGCAAGGCCCATCCCGATGAAAAGGGAACTGAAAGTACTGTTGCGGCGGTGTCAAGATAAACGTACCCGTCATCGCAAGGCCCATCCCGATGAAAAGGGAACTGAAAGTTAGACAAAGTTGTTGCTTGCTGTGATTCAGAAAAAGAAATCGCAAGGCCCATCCCGATGAAAAGGGAACTGAAAGTCTTCAATGCGGTATATACCGCCTGCCCCGGATGCAAATCGCAAGGCCCATCCCGATGAAAAGGGAACTGAAAGTCTTAAAAGACGCAGCCTTTAAAACTTAAAATATCAAATCGCAAGGCCCATCCCGATGAAAAGGGAACTGAAAGTAAGGGCTTTAGCAAAAGATCATCAGAGCGGCATAGTATCGCAAGGCCCATCCCGATGAAAAGGGAACTGAAAGAGGAGAGGAAGCGCTCGACCTGTCCGGCTTTTCGGTCAGATCGCAAGGCCCATTCCGATGAAAAGGGAACTGAAGGAGCCTTGCCCCCTGGCAGTATCAAATTAGATTGAAGCGTAGCATGCTTCAAAGATTTACAACTACGTCTCCAATTAGTTTTTCACCATCTCTATACGCATCAACCAACTTTTCCAGCGTCATATCTTTTTGATTCTCATATCTGATTGTAGCTTCGTTTAGTAACCTCCAGGCATTTCTCATATTGTTTGACTTTGTCCCTAGATTAAAGGAGGTCAATAGTCCCGTCGCGATAGCCGTACCCCAAGCTATCCAGGAAAATATAGTATCGTTTGGATCGATTATCTTGGAGGCTACAGTAATAGAAAGCACTATTGCTATTAAGCCGAGAGATATGTGAAGGAACCTCAGTATATTCGAACCACGATACCAGACCTTGACAGCCCGTGATATTTCCTTGGGCACAGCTCTCGCTGGCTCGCCAACAATTTCGTCCATAATGCTATGTCATCTTCTATTATTAATGAATGTTTTCATGGAACAATGCAGAGGATACTTCTCTTTTCAGTCTTGATTTCTCCGCAATATTTTACTACCTATCGATATATCCTTCCTTCATGGGCGATCTCACCCTTTCCCAATTCGAGGCCAGGATAAAGTTTGAATCCGATGCAGATCTCTCCCATTGGTCTGGGAACACCCTGAGAAGCGGCTTTGGAGCCCACCTCAAGGCGTTGGTTTGCGCCACAGGAGGGGGCAGGACAGATTCCGGCAGATCCGCCCATACTACAGAGGGTTGCATCAGCTGCCCACTCCGCACTGCTTGCGTTTATGACTATTTCTTCAACAGCAGCCCTGCGCCGGGGGCCACAGTGCTGCGAAAGCAAAGCGACATTCCCAGGCCCTTTGCATTCGATCCTCCTGCTCCCGGCAGTCACAGCGCCGGATCGGAGGCAGCCTTTAACTTCACCTTGATTGGAAGGGGCGTTGAATATCTGCCCTACTTCCTGCTGGCCCTGCGCAATTTAGGGGAGAGCGGGATGAGCCGCGGCTACCGTCTGGGCTACGGGCGGTTCGCTTTGCAGTCGGTGGACAGCATTGGCTACGGAGTGAGAAATAACATCTTCTCTGGAGACACCGTCTACAATCGGGCAGTGGCTATCAGCTTTCAGGAGATGCGGCAGGCCAGCGCGGAGCACCGGGGCGACCTTTTGCTGCGTTTTCTCACCCCCGCCCAGATCAAGGAGGATGACAGGTTCACGGCGACCCCAACATTCCGGGGCCTGATGTCAAGGCTGCTCTTCCGGGCCAACGCTCTGGCGGAGTTCTTCGGAACGGGGATGCTATATGACCAGGAGAGGTCGCTGGCGCTGCTGGGAGAGTGCCGGGAGGTGGCCACAGTCGCTGCCAGCACAAGGGAGGTCCGAGCCCACAGGTACTTTCACAAGCAGAAGATCAAGAAGCAACAGCTTCCGCCCTTCTTCGTTGGGGAGATCAAATACCACGGGGACTTCTCCAGAGATGTGATGGCTCTGCTGGAGCTGGGCAGGCTCATTCATGTGGGAAAGATGGCGACCTTTGGAAACGGGCTGTACGAGATAGAGGTTTGAGTTGAAGGAGTTCAGGACGCAAACTTAGCATCCCTCAAACATTTTTGAAACTATTTCCCAATAGAACTCCGGCAAGCGAATATTATTGCTGCACATCGGGAATTCAATATACTTCACTTCGTCCTTGGTTATCCCCCTAACAATTATATATCGCATCGAAGCAGTCAAAATTTGAAACTGCTGGAAAAAACCTCCATAATTAGGCGGCAGTTCCAGCCAGTCCGTCTCGCATACTCCTTCCCTCCAAAGCCCTTCTGCCACAGGAGATAGCGTAATGATCTGAAACATTGTCCTTTTCTTGCCAAGAAGAAACGTCTGTTCCTGGGCGAAATCCTCTAAAAGCTCTCTCCTGGGCGAGAAGGCATAGGTTACCAGCCTCCGGTCGGGCTTGACAGCCTGGATCGTGCCGTAGGTCGGGACGTTATATGGCCTAGGCCTCTCCTCTAAATTGCCTCTCTTGAGAACGTAGCACTTGCTCGTACTGGGATAGAACTCATTCACCACATTGAAAGCACTTGCATCCAAGTGTTCGTCTGATAGGAGGTACCCTGATTCATCTAGAAAGAGACCTGGAAGGAACCAAATGGGCATCTTCGGGACATCGTAGGTCTCGGTAAAGGCATAAGCATCGTTTTTCAAATCGATGATATGCGGCTTCCAAGTAGCACCTCTGGTCAGGCTGGCATAAAGGGCTTCGCTGGTTACGTGGGTATGGGTGCGGTAATCTGAGCCGAAGTCCGAGGCCACCACTGTGAATCGCCCGCAGTTCCGCAGGGTGATGGCCCTTGCATAGAGCATCTGCTATCACCCGTTCAGAGCTTCGTAATATTCATCAAAGGCTTCCTTAAGCTTGCCTGCAACTTCATCTATCTCTTTTCCAAAGAGGGCAACGCTTCCATTTAAATCATCGAACTTTACTTCATGTTTATCGAAGAGTCCTTTTAGAGTCCCAGCCTCTGCCCATTTGAGCATATCCAGCACAGAGAACCTCGGGTAGCCTGTTGCTACTGCCAGGAATTCTGTATCGAATTTGCCGTGATTGGCTGAGTACTTTCCATAACCATGCTCATCTGCTCTGCGAACTGCATGAAGATAGCCTGCGACATCCAGGAGCGTGGGGCTTTCGATGATGGTAATGAACGGGAAGTGAGTGCCGGCTTTGACGTACTCATAGAGATGGTAGGTTTCGGAGCCCCTAGACTTGTTTACATCTTCATAAACCTGGTTGCCGATGCCCATGCCTTCTTCGCTTCCCTCCATCGCCACACAATCACCGGTGTCTTCTACGGAATAGGTATCGAAGTAGCGTGCTCTGGAAAACGTTGCACCCTTCCCAGCCTCCAGCCCCCCAAAGAGAGAGCAATTCCAGCAGGCGATGCAAAGGCCATCCGGTATGGTGCAGTCCTTATCGAACTTGGCCTTGAAATAATCCTGCCAGCCCTGTCCTTTCTGTTCAACAAGTTCTCTGAACAGGCTCATATGGGCTCTACGCTCGATGCCTTTCAGCTTCCTGCTGATGAACTCCGCCCTGTTCCTTTCTAGGAGTTCCAGCTTGTCCACATAGGTTTCAATGCCCTGACCTTCATGGGACACGGGAAGAAAGCGGGTCTTAACAGTTTTGATTCCGGCGATTGTTACCACTCTGCGGGTGTAACTGGGCTGAGCTACATGTCGCTTTTTATCAATCCTGGGAATCAAAGAAGTTGCAGGCGTCAATTGGTTTTTAAATTCCTCAATCTGATTCAATCTATCTCCTCCTTATATTATTTTATTAGTATTATCAATTCTTTCCACAAGCTCACTCGGCCACGCGGGCTTATGAAGATGCCATATCCTTAAGCTTCCAAACATACCGATTTCTATTAGCGATCAGAAACTCCTCTGCTTCATCCAAAATCTTTTGAAGCTTTTCACTATCACCATAAACTGCAGCAAACCTTTCAATGTGAGGCCTAACCTCATTGCGGAATCCCGATTTTATGGCGTCCTCCTCCAGAGCCTCCGGATTGCCGCGGTTGGCCTCTGCATAGGCTCCTGTAAGCAAACGCCTGGGGTAGAGGTACTCATAGGCCCGAGCGTAGAGGCTTCGCTTCAAATGATTGAGGTTATCTTTACGGTTTTCGAAGAGCGCACGATTTTCAATCATCCATTTCTTCAGTTCCAGAAGTTCTGGATATTCTTCATCTCTTCTGAAATCGTTAGAGTCTCTCAGCACCTTGCTCTTCCATTCCTCAAACCCCGCCTCCACATCATCGTAATAGCGTATGTGGCTTAGCAGAAGCCTGGGATATTTCTCGAAAGCGGTTGGTTTCTCGCTGAGAAAGAGCGGCAAAAGGTCCTCACGGTCTCCACCAAGCCGATCGAGAGTGCGAAAGAGCTGGTCGCAAAACTCGTTTAATTTTTCAGTATCCACTTTTTTCGGCATTATTTCCCCTCTCATCAGAGTTGATTAAGCTTCTCGATCATCTTCAAGTATTCTGTCCCGTCGATCATCCCTGTGCCTTTGACGAACTCTCTGGATAGTCGCCTGTACTTGGCCTCTCGAAGGTCATCCCCAGCCCGGAGTGGTGAATCCCTGAGGATATCAGAAAAAGTGCCCAGGGGATCATCCTCCAGCCTTTCGGCCAGAAGTATCCAGTCAGCTACAAGAGAATGCCCGTCACGGTATTTGGAGACCTTTCTGGCAAAGCAGATGATTGCACTGTAATGCCTGATTGCCTCTGTGGCGTTTTCTGCTCTGCCCTGGACGTAGAAGGTATCGGGATTGAAGCCTCCTGGCCAAAGAGTGGGCACTGATTGGAAGTAGTATGGGCCATCACAGCCACAGAGCTTGCGAAGAAGGGCAAGCAGTGTAAATGCAGCCAGGCGGCTACGGGACAAGCGGTGATTGACAAAGTCCAGTGCCTCCTCTCTTCCTGGCTGCAGGCGCGGCAGGATAAATACGAGAAGCCTGTAGTCGCCAGACCCGAGTGCCAGGACCTGGGCTCTTTCCTCCTGGGGCGTCTGCGCCAGCATGTCCAGCCCCGGAACGACGTCGTCCTCAGCTATCAGGGCCGCCAGGGCGTCTTCGGGAGTTGGAATGCCTCTCTCCTCCGTCTGGCGCTCTACAGAACGGCGGGAGATCTCTTCTTTCACATACTCCAGGGAGAAGGGATGCTTCTCTTCAATGGCCTTTTTCCTAAACTCGCCCACAAGATCGAAGATATCATCGATGGTGTCCCTGAGCCGCAGCACCTCCGCCTGGTCGTGCCGCCCGTAATGGAATACGATATTGTACTGCTTGGACACAGGATAATCCTTTGATTTGGGCTGCGGCTTTGCGTTGTGCATGCCGAGGAGTTTCGTCACCAGGTAGCTGCTGATGCCGCACCGTCCGCAGAGTGCATCTTCAAAAGGCTCACGCTTTGAAGATTGGTTGCAGAACCGGCCTGCGCCAAATCCTGCCGTGATGTTCTTCTCCTGAATGATCGCGGCATCAGAACCGCAAAAGCGACAGGGAAGTTTACAGCCCTTTTCCTCTTCTACCGCCATGCCGCCCATCGAAAGAAAGCCGAGCTGTACGCCGCTTTGGAGGGAATCGGCAATCTCATCAAGGCACAGGTCCGGCATCTTCTCTGCTAGGTTAGGCGCCAGAGAATCGGCCTGCCCCTGGCTTATATCGGTTTCTGCCCTGACCAGGAAATCCTCCACCACTTCCTGAAGCTTGGGCCGATCGATGACAGCGCCCTTTTTGCGCTCCATGAATGTTTCCTTCTCGAAGTCATCGTCTTGACCCAGAGCGAATACCGCCCGAATTTTGTCGGCGGGCAGCAGGCCCTCGCCCATGGATCGCTTCAAAAAGGCATGGACGCTTTGCATCTCCGCTCCGTTCCTGGCGTAGAAGAAGCTGAGAACGGCGAAGATCACGTTGATATTCGTTTCCTCATCGCTGGCCAGGCGACGCAAAGCCTCGTTGACCTTTTGAAGAAGCTGTGGCAGCAGGACCCTGGGAACCGAGAAGGCCGGATATGGCTCGATGTTGCTCTTGTAGAATGTGAGCATACGGGAGATATCGCCGTAGATGCCCCTGTCTGGGTCTTCATCGCCGAAGTAGAGTTCGGGCAGACTGGATGATATCTCCTGCAAGAAGAGGTTCCGAATGCTTTCCAGAGATGCCATGCCGTGGTAAAGGTAGTAGTAGCTGTCTAGGTCGTTTGCGAGGAGGACCATTTGCCCCTGGTTTCCATGTTCCACGGCTCTTATCAGCGCCTTGCTGAAAAAGTCGTTTAGTAGGACGCTTCCGAGGAAGATCTCTTCCCTGTGGACTATAGGAGAAAAGAGGCGGATGAGGGCAATGTGAGTGCCATTGGAGATGGCCTGCTCCCAGTAGGCTGTGCCTTCGGAAACGAGGCGTGCAATCTCCTCGGGGCTGGCTGTGCCATCTAGGCCCCAGGAGCGAAACGTCTGATCAGCAGCGCGGGATATGAAGGTAAGATCAGTGTCAGTCATTCAGGGCCCCCGTTTTCCTATGAGATCCTGGCAGGCGCTCAGCACTTCGTGCGTCTTCACGAGGGCCTCCTTTGTATCTTCTGCTATGTAAAGGCTCTCAGGAGGCATGTCGCTTTGCTCGTCCCCTAAAAACTGATCTCGCGCGCCGCCATCAATATATTGGGGTAGGTATCTCCGGCAAAATTCAGAGCCCAAAGACACATGGCTGCCCGCCTTGCCGCTGCGCTAATGGAATTTTCCTATATCGTGAAGGAGAGATGCTGTAGTAAACGATTGAATCAAAAGGCTGTTAGATTTCACTGAATTTCTAGATAGTGCCCCGATCATCGAAGCCCTCCTCCTACTAGCCTCAACGTCTCCTTCAGCCCATAATCCCTCGCATCTATCCCCTTCTCCACCTCGTCAGCCCGCTCGATCAGCCTCTCCACCAACTCCCCCAAGTTCCCGACCTCCTCAAAAAGCGCCTGATAGTCTTTCCCCTTCTCATAGCAATACGACGCCACCAGATCCGAGATCATCACCAGTCCACCCAGCGGATGGTACTCAAATAGCAGATCCACCAGCGTAATCCTCCGCTCCTCATTTGGATAGAAGCTGGTCCATTGGCGGCGGATCAGCGGCCGCAGTACCTCATCCCTGCCTCGCTCGTAGGAAAGATAAAACAGTCCGTGATGGCTCACTGCAAAGGCCCAGATGTGCTCCATCGCCATGTCTAGGCTGGCCAGATCCAGCCTGTACCCAAGAGCCTCCTGCAGATCCCCTACAATCTCCTCTTTGGAGGCCTCCACGAGCTGCGGAAGCTCGTAATCAAAGGTGCTGGCCTCGTGCTTCACCTTCTTAGCGGGCAGCTTCTGTCCTTTCGAGACTGCATCAATCATGGCCTGGAAGTTGGGATCAAGCTTCCCCACATCGTGAACGAATGTAGCAAATAGCAGCCGGTCCAACCTCGGTCCTGGCTTCTCGCCCGCCATTTCAGCCACCTTCAGAGCGATCTGTGTGCTGGAGAGACAGTGATCGTACAGGCTCTGGCGGCCTTTGGACTTGCCCAGGGATTCTTTGAACCGCCTAACCAACATGCTCAACCAGCCTCCTGTAGACGTCAAAGCAGGCTCCTCCGGACTTCTCCAGGATCACAGGTCCAGTGAATGGATTGCCTTGCACGTCTAAAGTCTGCAAGTCACAGATCAGTTCTTCCTGACCGAGAACTGAAACAGCACTGAGAAGGCGCTCCGTCTGCTCTCTGTCATGTCCAAAGAGAATCACCCAGATCTGATTTTGAAGGACCAGCGGATTTCCCATCCGGTCTTCCACAGGCTCGACGATGCCCTCTTCATCTTGTCGCTGAAGATAGACATCCCCCATTCCCAGGACAAACCTGGCATGAGGTGAGAAAAACGCAGGCAGAGCCTCCCATGATCTCAGTATCGTGCGCACTTTGGGGTTTGATGCATGGGGAGAAAGCTTTGCCAGCAAGCAATCGGGATCTTTCTTCAAGCTTGGCTCAAGCCCTTTCAGATTGCGCTCTATTTCTCGTTGGAAAAGTCGGACATAATCAGCGGCTACTCCGTAATTGGTCTGAAGGTGCCACCTCCCATCCTGCAGCCAGAAAAGTGCCTGGCTAGCTTCAAGGGTCGCCGCAGCATCTACCACTATGTTCCATTGGGATTTCTTCCATAAAAGCTCCATATGCCACATGTCGGCTTGAGCCATATCGAAAGGCGAATCGCTGGTCATGAGCCGGTCGTTATAGACTTTGCGCAGGATATAGAACGGGTCTCCTCCACCCGCTCCGCCCTGAAGGCTCACGCCGGGCATCGTTGATCGCAGGCCGTAGGCAAAGGGCAAGCCAGATTTCCGGATCTTCTGGGCCAAATCTGCTGCGGTTCCCTCACCGAACATGGATTGGTTCAGCCATCCTCCTATCTCGCCTATCTGGGCGTTGATCTGCCAGTGGGTAGCATCCAGAAAATCTGAGCCCTCGATGTAGGTCTTGGAGGGAAAGATCCCGCGTTCAGGAGAGGTGATCAATGCGGAAAAGTTCTCTCGGGTCATTTTCAGGCCTTCCGAGCGATTTTTGAACCGATTGTAGAGGTCAACGTAGGTCTCGCCGTCTCTGATCAGTACTTTCACCATCCCTTTAACGCCGATCCTGCGTCCGACCCGCCCGAATCTCTGCAGGAAGCCATTGCCATCACACTGCTCGGTTATCAGGGTATCAGCGGCGAAGTCTACGCCGACCTCCACGGCGGGCGTGGATATCAGGACTGCCCTAGACAGCCTTCCAAAGGCTTCAAGGAGGCCCCTCCGTTCGTTCTTGGACATCTTTCCTGTGTAGATAATAACCGGTACCCTTGTGTCCTTCCAGGAGGCGATATTCTTCGTATCCACATCAAGACGGCCATCCCCCAGGGCTTTGAGAATCCGTTCGGTCAGATCCTCTCGTTTAGCTTTGTCCTTAATCAGCCATTCCAACCATGAAAATGCCAGATAACGCCGGGCCAGCTCAGAGGGCGACATCATCAGCCCCCCTGCTGGCTCCTCCGGCAGCTTTACAGAATACTTTAGGTAATCGGAAAACCTGTTTGCCAGCTCCGGCTGCAGCCCCGCCTCCATCAGACCTGAAGATATCTCCTTGAATTCAGGTGCCGTCACCTCCAGCGAGCCTTCAGACCATATTTGCTCCAGCCTGCTCTGAACATCGCTGACCCACTGGTCTAGGCATCCAATCAGGTTTTCTGGATCTGATCCGCCTTTTATGCTGTTTTTTAGGGATGCACAGACAAGCCTGGCCAGTTTGCTCTTGCCACTTAGCCTGGAAGCGATGCAGGAGAATAGGTCAGGTTTTTTCTCCCGATCTGCGGAATAAGCCAGTCGTTTTATGGCCCAAGCCTGACTCTCCAGAAGTTTTGCAGATTTGGAGGCAAGTTCATCTGCAAGCACATCTGCTCTAGCCCCGTCAGCGAGGTCTTTCAGGCAGAACGTCTCCTCACGTTTTAGCCATTGCTCGATCTCTTCAACGGTCTTGGATTCGATCTTCTCTTGATCAAGCCACGTCTTGAACTGGCCCCAACGAACTCGCCCAAAGGAAAGCTTCATCTCTGCTGGAATCTCTGCATCAGTCTTGCCGGCAATCCCTTCAAATACTCGATGTGCCAGATCTGCTGAGTTGAAGACCAGCAAGACCTTGCTGGCACCCTCCTCAAGCGATGATTCCGCAGCTCTGACCAGCTTTTCCTGCCTCTCACTATAGCTTCCAGCAGGCTCAAGGAAGGTCACTTCGACATCGCCGCACTTTGATTTTCCCTTCACTTCTTCGCCTGCATTCATCAGGCAGCGCAGCTCTTCCGTGGGCGTGGCGGTGAGAATATGCCACCTAGAATGCTTTCCGATCTTCTCACCCAAGAGCTGTATTCTTCTTTTAAGATGTGCCAGGTTGCGCAGCATCAAGCCGTTGAATAGGTGCCCCTCATCAAGGACAAATTCGTCTACCAGGGCAAGGCCGTAAATCAGCAAACTATTATACTTCACATTCTTTCTAAAGAACCAATAAACCTCGTCTGGCGTTGCCAGAATGATAGGCTTATTGAGAGCCTCTATGAGCTTAGTTCTAGACATCCCGCCCTGGAGTTGACCAACCTCCAGGCCGGTAATCTCCGCCAGAGCATCCATCACCCGACGCTGATCCTCTAGCAGGGCAACTGTCGGATACATCAGGAGCACCTTTCTTATGAGGCCCTGTTTCAGCTTCCAGAACAGAGGGATGGCAATGGCAAGGGTCTTGCCTGAAGCCGTTCCGGCGACAATAAATGCTTCTTTGTTCTCCAATCCCACCAGCCTGAACGTCTCCGCCTGATGTTCGAATGGATAATATCGTTGTCCATCTTTGTAAAAGGTATAATGCTGAAATAAATCCAAGAGCGGTCGGGGTACATTCTCACTGATCTCAGGCTGTTTATTCGTGACCATCACAGATAGCGGCATGATTGTGCCCTCCCTAAGCCCCCTTGCCTTTATCCTCGCTTGAGCACCAAGCTGACAGCATCTTCCAAATTTGATTTACCGTTCAGCTCTCGATCATCATAAGATACCTTTAACCTTTCGCTCAGGTTTCCGAAAGTAATATCTCTGATGGGAAAAAAATATTTCTTTAGATGTCCCGCATCATCCTCTCCGACAGGGGCTCCTTCCTCGGCAAGTCCGGCGAGCAGTTCCGCATCACCCGAAAGGATGGGCCGGAAGTGCTCGTCCCAGCCAGAAAGGTCCAGCAGATCCTGGTGCTGGGAAGCGGCATCTCCGTCTCCTCCGATGCCGTGGAGATGGCCGACCAGCTCGGCACAGAGATCGTCTTCGCCAGCTACTACGGTCGCCCACTCGCCCGCCTTATCCCGGCCAGCCTGGGGGGCACAGTCAAAACCCGCCGGGAGCAGTACAAAGCATATGACGACTCCCGAGGCAGCCACCTGGCCAGGTCCTTCATACAGGGCAAGTTGAAGAACCAATCTTCTTTGCTAAAGTCCTTCGCCAAGAAATGGAAGGGCGGAGAGCATGCGGACCTCTGGCATAAGTTCCGGGACAGCTCCGCCGAGATCGAGGCCCTCATCCCCCGGCTTGACCTGATAAAAGGCCGGGCAGAGGAGGTTCGGGATCAGATCATGGGGCTGGAGGGCACGGGCGCAGAGATCTACTGGCGCACCTGGGCCAATCTCATACCTGATGAGTGGAGCTTTCCTGGCCGGGACTACCCGGCGGCAAAGGATCACATCAACTCCCTTCTTAACTTCGGCTACTACGTCCTGGAGCAGGAGGTCTGGGCGGCCACCCTCTACGCAGGCCTCGACCCTTACGCCGGATTCCTCCATGCCGATCGGCCCGGCCAGGAGAAGCTGGTCTATGACATGATGGAGGAGTTCCGGCCCCTGTTGGTGGACCGGGTGGTTGTAGGCCTGGCCAGGGAAATGAAGAAGGGCCACTTCCAGGAGGACTTCCGCATGACCAAAGACGGAATGAAGATCGCCTCCTCTGCCTTCTACGGGCGCCTGGATGAGCGCATAACCTACCGGGAGAAGAGCCAGATACTGCGCAACATCATCCGCTCCCAGGCAGCTTCAGTGGCCACCTTCCTGCGTGGCGAGAGGCCGGCCTACGAGCCTTTCACGCCCCGCTGGTGATCTGGATGGATACTATCATCATTTACGATATCAGCGACAACAGCCTGAGAACACGCGTGGCCAAGGCATTGATGGATTATGGCTGCATCCGCATCCAAGAGAGCGCCTTCTACGGCTTAATGAACCACAACACCAGGGAAAAGCTCCGGCTGCGCCTGGAGAGGATGATTCACGATAAGGAGGGAAACATCCAGTTCTATCCTCTCTGCAGCAAGTGCTTTGCCCTCAAGGAGAGCATCGGTGAGATCTATCAGATTAAAGAGGAGGATGTGACTGTCCTGTGATCACCGTCAGCGATGTCAAGCAATATCTCTACTGCCCGCGGATAATCTACTTCGATCATGTGTTGCACGTCCCCAAGCCCTCAGACCAGAAGCTCTTGACCGGCAAAGAGCTGCACGATTCAATAACCGCCAAGGAGAAGCGGCGTAAGGGCGCACTCTTCTACGATCCGGAGCTGGACAGCGCCGAGAAGATGTTCCATGTGGCCCTGGAAAGCAGCAAACTCGGCCTGCGCGGTGTCCTCGACTACCTGGTCAGGACCGACCGTGAGTTCATACCAGTGGACTACAAATTCGGATCATCTCATAACGGGACCATCTTTCTCAATCACAAGTACCAACTTGCCGCCTATGCTCTCCTGGTTGAGGACTGCTTCAAGACTATCCTTCGCCGGGGATTCGTCCATTATAGCAAAGACCGCATCAATGTGAGAGTCGATCTGGGAGATGAGCTGCGCCGAAGGACTTTGAAGATGATTCGAGAAGTAGGCATGATCATAGAAGAGGAAAAAGAGCCCGCCAGCACTAAAAATCCGGGACGATGCACTGATTGCGAGTACAGCCGTTACTGCATTGGATATCAATCACAAGGTTGATGCATAAGGATTAGGGATTAAATATGTATTTCTTTTCTGAGGAAGAGCGCAAGTATCTCCTGAAGAAACTAATTCCCAAAGCGAGGGAGAAGGGCATAGCTGAGGACCTGCGGGGATGGAACTGGCACTCCACTGAACTCTCACCCCCTCATGACATCTTTCTGCCAGTCTGGGAGGTCTCGGACAGATACTGCGAGACAGGCAGAGACTGCTATCTGCGGCATGTGCAGAAGGTCAGCGTTCCCGCGAGCGAGGAGATGGTCACCGGTCGCATCTACCATCAGGTTATGGCTGAGCTATATCCCACGGCAAAAAGGCTGATCTACAGTGAGGGGATCGGTATATGCACCGATCTTCCCCAGATCCTAATGCAACGGCTTCCAGAGGCTGTGATCGAGGCCGAGGAGCAGCTCTCTAAAGTAAAATGCATGAGCGAGGCCAGCAGAGATGTGAGCGGGAATCTGAAAAAGCTCTGGTCTTTCGAGGTAAGCCGAATAGTATCATCGGTCTACTCATACCTTGGAAAATATCGGTACTTAAGCGATGATTCCTTAATCAACCACGCTCTGCCTTTTGTAGTAGAACACAAGCTGGACGGGCAGTATTTGGGACTTTCCAGCAATCTATCAGCCGATGCCATCAATATGGGTGGTATGCTTATTTGCGACCTGAAGACAGGACCGAAGAGGGATTTTCATAGGCTTTCGGCCACAGGCTACGCCCTGGTTTACGAAAGCCTATATGAGGTGCCGATCAATATTGGCTGCACGGTCTACCTGAGTTTTCCCAAGAATCATCCCACTCCGCATATTGAGAGAGACTTCTTCATTATAAGCGACGAGATCCGGCAATGGTTCATCGAGGAGAGGGATAGCAAGCAGGATCTCATCTTCTATGAACGAGATCCTGGGAGATGCCAGAATTCGGGGAGCTGCAGATATAGCGAATATTGCGGCTAGAGCCTCAGTGAATTGTCAGATTCCGCCCTTACCGCCCACCGGCTCAGTCTTCCAGTAGGCGTTATACCAGAACCTGTGCCCTTCTTCTCTCTGCCTTCTCTCCAGAGCGACGAAGCCCCATCTGGCCAGGGCCCTCAATGAACTGGAGAGCCGCCGCTCAACGCGAATCCAATCAGCATAGGAGGCCATCTCCAGCTCCGTGTCTTGGGCGATCTCCTTCAAGGACTTGGCCTCATCTCTGCTCTCGGGAGAACGGCTAAAATATCCTCTTGGTTCAAGGCATCTCCCTCCACCTGCCTGGTCTGACCATGATTCTCCCTCCTACACTGCGCCCAGAGAGCCCTGGGCCAGAATTAATGAGTAATGAATTGCTGCTAATATATAACTTTCAATATATTTAATATTTACTGGCTAATTGCTGGAGGAGGGCCGGATACGAAAAGAGGAAAATGAAAGGGTGGCCTTCAGGAGGATGGAGCCGCATAAACCATGACCGAGCAGAATCGCAGGTACGTCACCAAGGAGATCGGCAAGCTTCTATCCGAGATCTGGCGAATCAAGGGCCTGGCGGAGCAAGAGTACGGGCCGCAGCACCCCATCACCAAGAAGCTCGCCAGCATGCACGAGGATGCGCAGAAACTGCTGCGGGATTGACCTTGGGAGTCAGGCTACTCCGTATTCCGATAGATAATAGAGAAGACTATTTATATAACATATCTCATTAATCGGCGAGGAAAAAACAATGACAAAAAAAAGAACATTTATTAAACTTGGAATCGTAAATATTATAATGATAACCTCATTGGTCTTTTTGTTCGCTCCAAGCATTGCTGAATCCCGTCTACCACCGCTTACTGGTTGGAAAATAGAGGACAACCTAGGCAGTGGATATGGAGAGCTAACTGTTACAAACGGCAATTATCAAGATGTTGTGGCGGTACTAGTTGATCGAATGGGAAAAATATATAATGCTGTATATATAAAAAGTGGAGATACGTACACTATCAAAGATATTGCCGAAAATACGTACTATTTATATTTTGCTCAAGGCAAAGATTGGG
>MTKX01002011.1_pt5 | contig 22130 bp, 20 predicted proteins | sample 1042771 | NCBI WGS metagenome assembly MTKX01 (sample SAMN06212183, study PRJNA360534) | anaerobic digester metagenome | biome: Wastewater treatment plant; material: sludge; isolation source: anaerobic digester fed with sludge from wastewater treatment plant | place: Denmark: WWTP Randers ... | reverse complement strand
CGGCCGTAAACGGCGTGCCGACCATGTTCATCGCGATTCTGAATCACCCCGATTTCGACAAATATGATATGTCTTCTCTGCGGACGGGCATCATGGCGGGCGCTCCCTGTCCTGTCGAAACCATGAACCAGGTGCGCACGAAAATGCATTGCCCCGAAATTGTCATCGCCTTCGGCCAGACCGAATCGGCGCCGGTCATGACCATGACCCGGCGCGACGATCCTGTGGAATTGCGCGTCTCCACCGTGGGACGGCTTCTGCCGGATATCGAGGGAAAGATTGTTGACCCCGATCTCGGCATTGATTTGCCTCCCAATGCGCAGGGCGAAATTGTCACCCGCAGCGAATGTGTCATGAAGGGCTACTACAAAATGCCCGATGCCACGGCTGACGCCATCGACCGATACAACTGGTTACACACAGGCGATCTCGGAGAGATGGACGATAACGGTTATTTCAAAGTGACCGGCCGTATTAAGGATATGATTATCCGCGGCGGAGAAAATATTTATCCGCGTGAGCTTGAGGAATTTCTTTTCACGCATCCCAAAGTCGTAAACGTTCAGGTCATCGGCATCCCGGATAAAAAATACGGAGAACAGGTCCTGGCCGCCATTCAACTCAAGGCCGGACAGACGGCCACGCCTGAAGAATTCACCGAGTTTTGTCAGGGAAAGATCGCCCGGCACAAAATTCCCAAATACTGGGAGTTTGTTGACGACTATCCGACAACGGCCAGCGGAAAGATTCAGAAATTCAAGATGAAGGAAGTGTTTGAAAAAAAATATCCTGCTTAAAAACTATCAGGGAGAAAGGTAAGAAAATGAGCAACATCATCAACCGCGATACTATCGGCGACATGGCGAGGAGGGCGGCGACAAAATACGGCGATAAAACCGCCATTATTTTCCGCAATATCAAGCTTTCATTCTACGATCTGGAACGGGAGGCGCGGCGCTTTGCCAATCTGATGACCCGCTACGGTGTCCGGAAGGGAGACCGGGTCGCCGTTTACGCCTATAACTCCCATTATTATCCGATCAGCATGATGGGACTGGCCAAAATCGGCGCCATCCAGGTTCCCATCAATTACATGCTCAACGCGGAAGAAATTGCCTTCATCATCAATCATTCCGGTTCCCGTTTATTCATCATCGAAGATACGCTCTATCCGGTCATCGCCGGATGCAAGGATAAATTCCCCGCCGTGGAAAAATGGGGATTCATTCCGCTGAATGATTCTGGCATTCCGGACGGGTTCTTCAATTTAATCGCCGAGATGTCGGCGATGAATTATGACGAACCGCAGGTGGAGGTCAGCGCAGAAGATATCGTGCAGATTCCCTACACCAGCGGGACGGAGGCCAAACCCAAAGGCGCCATGCTGTCTCACAGGGCATTGATGTCGCAGTATCACAGCTGCATTTTTGACGGCCGGTATGAGACTGACGACGTCAGTCTCCACGCCCTGCCCCTGTTTCATTGCGCTCAGCTCCATTGTTTCCTGATGCCTTATCTGTATGTCGGCGCAACCAACGTGATCATGCATAAGGCCGATCCTGTGGAGATGATCCGGCTGATCGAAAAATATCAGATTACACACATGTTTGCTCCGCCCACCGTCTGGATCGCCATCCTGAATCATCCGGAATTCAACAACTACAACCACGGCAGCCTGAAAAAAGCCGCCTACGGGGCCAGCATCATGCCGGTGGAAATCATCAAACAGTTGTCCGTCACATTTAAAGGCTTGAAGCTCTGGAATTACTATGGGCAGACGGAGATGGGGCCGGTGGCAACCATCCTGAAGCCCGAAGATCAGCTCCTGAAGCCCGGTTCCGCCGGCAAACCCGTTTTAAATGTGGAAACCCGGCTGATGGATGATGACGGAAAATTTGTTGCACTGGGCGACGTGGGGGAAATTGTTCATCGCTCCGGTCATGTCATGTCCGGTTATCTGAATGATCCGGAGAAAACAGCGGAAGCCTTCCAGTTCGGCTGGTTCCACAGCGGCGATCTGGGACGATTTGACAACGACGGCTATCTCTATGTCGTCGACCGCAAAAAAGACATGATCAAAACGGGCGGAGAAAACGTCGCTTCGCGCGAAGTCGAGGAAGTCCTTTATCAGTATCCGGGCATCGAAGAGGTCGCCGTTATCGGCCTGCCCGATCCCAAATGGATAGAGGTTGTGGCGGTGGTCGCCGTCCTGAAAAAGGGTGTGTCGATTCAGGAAAAAGACATTATCTCATTCTGCAAGGATCGTCTGGCCGGTTTTAAATGTCCGAAGAAAGTTTTCATCACCGACCGGCTGCCCAAGAATCCTTCGGGAAAAATTTTAAAACGGGAGCTGAAAGAACAGCTCAGCTCATCAATTTAACGGGGGGTGAATCGTATGCAAGACACGCAAGAAACCTTCACCTCTATCGGAGAAATCGCTAAGAAACTGGATATGAGCCAGCGCACTATCCGCTATTATGAAGAAATCGGCCTGCTCAATTCCATCAAGCGCGTTGAGGGGGGACGCCGGATTTATACCGAAGCCGATTTCCGCCGTCTGAAACTGATCAAGCGCCTGAAGATCATGGGCATGACATTATCGGAGATGCAGGAGCTGGAGGCCATGTGGACCATTGAAAAATCCAACGACAAGGTGCTCGGACGCCTGCTGGAGCTTTTGAATAACCAGTTGCGCAGACTGGACGACCGCATCGCCGATCTGAATATTTTAAGAAATGAAATTGTGGAATATCAAAAAAGGATTAAATCCAAAATCGGCAAATGATTCTTGGAGATTCCGAATTGTGTAACTAGGGAGGAACCGCACAGAAAAATGGAAAAGTTTTTTTATCCGCGCAGCATGGTGGTCATTGGGGCATCCGTCAAACGGCTTAATCTGGGTCATATTATCGTTCTGAACAACCGTCAGCACAACTACGAGGGGAACATCTACGGCGTCGGCCGTGAAGAAGGCGATATCGCGGGTGCGCCTGTTTACGACAGCGTCGAAAAAATTCCGGAGGTGCCGGATGTCGCCATCATCATTGCTCCCGCCGAAACAGTTCCGGATTTCATGGACGCCTGCGGTAAAAAGGGCATCAAGCGGCTTGTGATTGAATCGGGCGGATTCAGCGAATACTCGCAAGGACAAAATGTCTTGGAAAAAAAGGTGCTGGAAATCGCCGACCGCTACGGTATGCGTTTCATCGGCCCCAACTGCATCGGCACCATCAATTTCGATATCAAAATGATGATGCCTTTCGGCTTCTTTCCCAGGACAGCGCCCGGCGGGCGAGTGGCCATGATTGTTCAAAGCGGCGGCGTGGGAGGGTCCTACCTGGGCGAATTCGGCGATAACGCGATCATCCCCGGCAAGTTTGCCGCCATCGGCAATAAGCTTCAGATCGATGAAGTGGATGTTCTGGAATATCTGCTCAATGACGACAAAACGGACGTTGTCACCATGTATCTGGAAGGATTCAAGCGCGGCAGAGCCTTTTTTGATCTGGCGGTCCAATCCGACAAGCCCCTGATTGTTCTGAAATCCAACCGCAGTGATCTCACGGCGAAAATCGCCCAGTCCCATACCACCGCCCTCTCCGCCGATGATCAGGTGGTCGACGGCGCTTTCCGGCAAACGGCGGTCATTCGCGTCGACGATGATATTGATTTCATCAACGCGGTGAAAATTATCCGGCTGCCATTGATGAAAAGCAGACGGGTTGCGATCCTGTCGCGATCCGGCGGACATGCCGTGATGAGCGTGGATGCCTGCGCGAAATTCGGATTTTCGCTTGTTGATTTTCCTCCGGCTTTTATTGAAAATCTGAAAACCATCTACAACACGCGCGTCATCGCCCATCAGAATCCGCTCGATCTGGGAGAAATTTTCGATTACACCATTTTTACCCAAATTCTGGAAGAAGCCCTGAAACTGCCCGATGTGGATGGCGTTTTGTTCAATCACCTCTACATAGCCGACTATGAGGGGAAAATGTCGCGGGATTTCCTGAGCAATGTCGGCAAACTTGTACAGCAATATCAAAAGCCTGTGGCCATGACCATGGTCACGGATACGCAGGAACTGGTGAATATTTCCAAGAATCAGAGTTATCCGATTTTTACTACGCCACTGACGGCCGCCAAAGCGCTGAACATGTCGGCCACCTATTACGAGGAAAAAACGGCGCGGGAGGCCAGAGGCAGAGCTGTTCAGACAACACTTGATATGGCAGCGATCGATATCATCCAAGACAAATGCAAAACGCAAAAAAGAATTCCTTTAACCGATGAATCCCTACGCATAGTCGAAGCCGCAGGCATCAAAAGCATTGCCGGCGCGACGGTCAAATCCGCGAAAGAGGCCGGAGACGTTTCTCTTCATTTCCCGGTTGCCGTGAAACTGCTTTCCCGCGACGCGTCGCACAAATCCGACATCGGCGGCGTGCGCCTGAATATCAAAAATCAGCGGGAGCTCAAAAAAGCGATTTCCGACATTAAAAAATCTCTAAAGGAAATGAAGCCGCGACCGGCCATGGATGGTTTCCTGATTCAGGAAATGTCTGCCGACGGCGTGGAATGTTTTGTCGGCGGACGACAGGACCCCGTCTTCGGGCCGATTGTGATTGCGGGACTCGGCGGAATTTTTCTGGAAATCTTCAGGGATACGTCTATACGTCTCGCTCCGGTAACGAAAAGCGAAGCGTTGGATATGCTGAAAAATTTACAGGCCTACCCGATTCTGCAAGGGGCCAGAGGAAAAATGAAGGCGGATATCGACGCTTTTGCCGATGTGATTTGCCGTGTGTCCAACCTTCTGGCAGCGGTTCCGGACATCGCCGAAATCGATTTGAATCCGGTTATCGTCCACGAACAGGGCAAGGGCGTTTCGATTGTCGATAGCCGCATCTTCTTCAAATAAGAACGTGACAGTGGAATAGCCCGGCAATGCATTGTTGATGACGGTCGTTGACGCATCGTCCCGATGCATCGGTTATGCGCATTCGCTGTAACCGCACATGCGGCAAACAGCACAACCGCCTTCATGTTCCACAATGCCGCCGCAGTCCGGACAGGCGCCTTTGCGGAATACGATTTTTTCGTGCTGCACTTTCCCGCCGTTGGCTTCGATGTGGGATTGAATGGCTCTGGCCACAGCGTCGGCACAGGACAGAATCTTGTTTTCACCGAAACCGGACGGCGAATGACACGAAATGCCCTGCAACTGCTTAATCACCTGACGGGACGACAGTCCGCTGCGCCAAGCCAGAGAAACCATGCGTCCGATGGCTTCGCTTTGTGATGCCGCGCATCCGCCCGATTTTCCCATCGTGGTGAAAAGTTCAAACAAACCTTTGTCGTCTTCGTTAATGGTTATGTAAAGCGGTCCGCAACCGGTTTGCATCTGATAGGTCCAGCCTTTCAGGATTTTCGGACGTTCGCGCTTGGTCAGATGTTGTTCCCGGTCGGCATCTTCCTGCACAGCTGTTTCTTCTTTTTTCCCTTTGGACAAAACCTGCTGATCTCTGGATCCATCGCGATAAATGGTTACGCCCTTGCAATCCAGTTTATAGGCCAGCTCATAAACCCGGGCCACGTCCTGGACGGTCGCCTCTTTTTTAAAGTTAACGGTTTTACTGACGGCGTTATCGGTGTATTTCTGAAAAGCGGCCTGCATCCTGATGTGTATGTCCGGCGATATTTCATGCGCCGTGACAAAATATTGGCGGATATCCTCAGGGATTTCTTCCAGATCATGAATAGTCCCATGTTCGGCAATACGCTGCATTAATTCCGGCGAGTAGAATCCCCTTTCTTTGGCCAGAGCTTCGAAGTAGGGATGAACTTCCACCAGAATGTCATTGTCCATGACCTGACGGACGTAAGAAACGGCAAAAAGCGGTTCCACACCGGAAGAAGCATTAGCGATAATCGATATGGTGCCGGTGGGTGCGATGGTGGTCACGGTGGCATTGCGCAGGGGCGGCTGTCCTTTTTTATCATAAATGGAACCTTTGAAATTGGGAAATGGACCGCGCTTCCTGGCCAGTTGCTGCGATGCGCCGTGTCCCTGCTCGTTAATAAACTTCATTACTTTTTCAGCCAGTTCCATGGCTTCATCCGTATTGTAGGGAATTCCCAGTTTAATCAGCATATCTGCCCATCCCATCACGCCCAGGCCAATTTTACGGTTGGCCATGGTCATCTGGGCGATCTGCGGCAGAGGATATTTATTCACTTCGACAACGTTATCCAGAAAATGCACGGCAAGGCGCACTATCTCTTTGAGTCTTGCCCAGTCGATCTTGCCGTCTTTCACCATTTTGGCCAGATTGATGGAACCCAGATTGCAGGATTCATAGGGCAGAAGCGGCTGCTCGCCGCAGGGATTGGTTGATTCGATTTCGCCCGCCTGCGGGGTTGGATTGTCGCGGTTGAGCCGGTCGAGAAAGACAATGCCCGGCTCGCCGTTTTCCCAGGCTTGATTGATAATCCTGTTGAAAACTTTGCGCGCATTGAGGTGTCCGGTGACCTGCTTATCCCGCGGATTGATCAGGTCATAATTTTCGTCTCTTTCAACGGCCGTCATAAAGGCTTCGGTCAGACCGACGGAAATGTTGAAATTGTTCAATTGTTTTTTGTCGGCCTTGCACATGATGAAATCCATGATATCCGGATGATCCACCCGCAGAATGCCCATATTGGCGCCGCGCCGGGTGCCGCCCTGTTTGATGGTTTCCGTCGCTACGTCAAAAACACGCATAAATGAAATCGGGCCGCTGGAAATACCGGTTGTCGTTAAAACGACATCATTGGCGGGCCGCAGGCGTGAAAAAGCAAATCCGGTGCCGCCGCCTGATTTATGAATCAGTGCGGTGAACTTCACGGCGTCGAAAATTTCATCCATGGAATCGCCCACCGGCAGAACAAAGCAGGCGGACAATTGTCCCAGTTCGCGTCCGGCATTCATTAAGGTCGGCGAATTGGGCAGAAATTCCAGAGAGGCCATCATGGCGTAAAATTCTTCGGCGCGTTTACGCGTATCCGCCTTCTTGTTAAATTTCTTGTCAGCGGCGGCTATCGTGTCCGCCACGCGATAAAACATTTCCGAGGGCGTCTCAAGAATTTTTCCCGATTTGTCGCGTTTAAGATATCGTCGTTCCAGAACGGTTAAAGCATTCTGCGTCAATTCCGGAGTAAAGGGGGCGAGATGTTTCTGTTCCATAAAGCGATTCCTCATAAATATCGAAAGAGATAAAGAAAAAGATACTATATATTGTATGAATTTGATTTATTAACCACAATATATAGATAAAGTCAAGAGACGGAAGAAAATTTTAAATGAAGAAATTCAAGGAGTTGAGAATAAAAATAAATAACAAGCAAAAGGCTCTTTAACCGGCCATCCGCACGTTCATTACATTATAAATGTTCATCCGTCCGGTGAAGGCTTATGGAGATCAAGTCTTTGCTTTGTTCAGGTTTACGATTTCCGATGTCCTGATAATTTGTCAGACGGTCTGATCGGGCAATTTTCAAGGCGCATGCGCGTCCATAAATTTTCTGCCGTGATCTCTGCCGCTTTGATAGGCGGCGCGAAGACGTTTGATATCGGTCGTCATCCTGCCGACATCGATGTCCGGGGGCGGCGCTATTTCAAAAACGCGCACTCCCGCCGGTGGATGTCTGATTAAACGCACCGATTCCATGTAATTCCCAGGTCTTTTTTTCATCGCTTGCGCAAACAGCGGATAATCCCTGAAAATAATAGGATAGCACATGGAAAACATACTCTTTTTCTTGATGTATTGCGACGGCCTGGTTCTGATAACCGTTATCTGGGTTGCCCTGCGCCGGATGGCTTCTTGCACCGGCAGAGAATCCGTAACGCCGCCGTCCGTCATTTTTTCGGAATGGACCTCCAGAAAATTTCTATAAAATATCGGCAGCGAGCTGGACACTTTCAGATAATGTTCCAGCGTGTCCTCATCCGGTTCGAGATACGCTGATTTTCCCGTCGCGACAGATGTTACCGCAATGATGTATTCTTTCTCTCGTTCTTTTAATCGCCCGAATAGTTTCTTCAGGTCCAGACGATATTCGCTGATGGTAACGTCCCACAGCCAGTCCAGATCCATCAGGTGTCCGCCGCGCAGAAATCTTCCCAGATTGATGAACCGGCCGTCTATGGAATAGCGTTTGATGATGTCATAATTTCTGTCGTTCTGGCCGGCCAGATGCGAGGCAAGATTGCAGGCGCCGGCGGAAACGCCCAGATACATATCGAACGGATCGAATCCCCCGCTGCCGAAGGCGTTGAGAACTCCCGCGGCAAAAACGCCTCGCATGCCGCCGCCTTCGACAACCAGCGCTTTCTTGCCTTTTTTAAGATTTTCCATCGTTGTGCTTGTCACTCGTCTTAATTCCGGTCACCGGTGCGTATTGATCTATCTGGATTTTTTCTCTTTCTGGATTAATGCCTTCGCTTCTTCAACGGCTTGTTCAACTGCGCTGATGACATCGGGTTTGATATCAAAATAGAAACCCGTATCCCTGCAGAGTTTTTTGATCTTCTTGATTTCAGCCATCAGCGGCGCCGGTATGCTGACCCGCAACAATACGTTTTTTGATTTTTCCTTTAGCTCTTTCCTTATAATAGCCATCATGCCTCCCTGAACCCATGTTCTGAATTTTTATTATTGCTATAATATAATACTCATATCTTGTCAATATAAATAGCCATATTTTATAGTTATAATTGTTGCTATTTATTTTGCTTTTTTTATTGACAATTATAATTGCTGTGTGTATATTACATTTGCCGGTCGGAGAAAAGGATTTGCATCATCGAGCTCGGCACGATGATGCCGGCCTGCGGTTAATGATTTTAAAAAGGAGGTCTTATGAAAGAGAAGCACGCTATCGTCAAATTGGTTTTCGGTTGCATTGATGACGTGGTTTCAACAACTGAAAGCATTCACAAAAGCATTGCCGAGAACGTAAAAGGTGTTTCCCGCAGCGGTTTTGCGGAAGGCGGAAAACGGAAACACGTATATGACACCATTAAGGCCGTTAACGGGAAAGTCGAGGAACTGGTCTCAGGATTAAAGAAATAAGGATTTTCTCGGACACGGATCGCAGGCACGACTTTGATGCATGTCTGACAACAGTCGCAAAAAAATAGGAGAGGAGATTTGTATGACAAGCAGAAGAGCAAAAATCGGATTAGGGTATCATTTAGCAGCGTTTGCTGCGGTCAATGCTGTATTGGTCTGGATCAATCTTGATACGTCGCCTGAATATTTCTGGGCCAAGTGGCCTCTTGCTGGGTGGGCCGTAGCCCTTTCATATCACGCGTTCAGTGTCTTTTCGTCTTTAATAAAGGCTCACAAGGGATTCTATTATCATCTTTTTTCATTTCTGATCATCAATGCTTTTTTGATTTTCATTAATTTCGACTTATACCCCCAATATCTCTGGTTTAAATTTCCATTAATAGTGTGGACGATTATGATTGTTTTTCACGGGTGGAGAGTTTTTTCAGAACGCCAAAAAGCTAAAGCCGTCGCAGCCTAGGAAACTATTTTTTCTTCTTATGCTTTATTACTTGAAACCCGGCGCGATTTCGTTTAAAGAATTTTGCATTATAATTCTATCCTCAAAGGAGTCGCCATGATCAAGATGAAAGAAATAAAGGCAAAAAATATGAACGTAAATAAATTTATCGACGATAAAGTACGGGACATCCGGCAGGCCGTGGGCGATGGATTCGCCATCAACGCCCTGTCGGGAGGCGTCGATTCCGCGGTCGTGACGGCCCTGGGACATAAAGCGCTGGGTAAACGCCTGAAAACGTATATCATTGACAACGGCATTATGCGGGAAAATGAGCCGGCCAAAGTGGCGGCGGCCTTTAAAAAGCTTGGGATTCAGGTCGACGTTTTCGACGCGTCCAGAGCGTTTTTCTCGGCTCTCAAGGGGCTGACCGATCCGGAAGAAAAAAGAGAAGCCCTTACGCAAACCTTTTATAAAAACGTTTTCGGCAAGCTGGTCGTCAAGAGCAAAGCCAGATACCTGTTGCAGGGGACCATTCTGACGGACGTGGATGAAACCGTAGCGGGCATCAAAAGACAGCACAACGTTTTCGAGCAATTGGGTATCGATCCGCAAAAAGCTTTCGGCTACAAAATTCTGGAACCGCTCATTGAACTGCGCAAGGACGGCGTCCGGAAAGTCGGCCGAGGGCTGGGTCTGCCGGAAGACATGTTTGCAAGAATCCCCTTCCCCGGACCGGCGCTGGCAGCCAGGATTATCGGCGAAGTCACACCGGCCAGAATCGCTCTGGTCAAAAAAGCAACCGCGATCACCGAAGCGGCGCTGAAAGATGTCAAGGCGTTTCAGTATTTGGCCATTTTGCATGAAGATCGCGTCACCGGCATGCGCAACAACAAACGCGTATTCGGCAATCAGATTGAAATCCGGTGCTGGAACAGCCTTGACGCACGCACCGCACGGCCGACCAGACTGTCCTATGCTATTCTGGAAGGCATCGCCGCGAAAATCACAAACGAGATCCCGGACGTGGTCAGCGTCACCTACAACATCACGTCCAAACCGACATCAACCATTGAAGCGATTTAGCAGGGAAAACCGAAAATTTATTTAAAAAAATTAACGCCCTGTCATCGGGATTTTTTTCATCGCGGGTCGGGATGCATCATCCAGATAACACGTCCAACCGGCCGCGGCGGGAGACCAGGCAAGGTCATCGCAAAACTATTTTCAACAGGTCTTGCCGATGTTTTTTTATTCTTTCAGGTGCAGATGCATGATCCGGCGGATCTCGATGATAGCGTCCGGCATTTCCTGCACGCTATGTCCGGAAGCAATCACCTTTTCCGAGACGGCACCCTCAAGGTGCGAGCTGGAATAAGGCACCACACTGTCACTGGATTCGGCTAAAGGCTTCTTCGGAGTGTTATTACCGATAATGGAATGGTAACGCACCCGGGATGAAACCGGCAACGTGGAGGTCAGCTGAATGAAGGGGTCGCGGTTACTGAGATTGTCGATGCTGTTGAATGACCGGGTCAGCGAGACGGGATTGGCGGAACCGGGATCGACCAGCAGTTGTGCCACTTCCCTGAACCTGCCCAGCACAGAGAAAGGCAGTTTGATGAAATTGGCTATCCAGCGGACAAGCGCTATTTCCGCGACAGGCGTCCCCTTGTGCGGCGCGGCGACAAAGATCGCCCGGCTGATCTGAGGCAGCGGTTCAAAACTCATATAGGGTCCCAGCTCTCTCCGGACACGCTCGAGCCGTCTCCCTTCAAGAGGATATTTTTTAAGCAATGCACCCCACAACCGGTCTCCAGAGGAAGAAACCATCAACCGGGATAGAATCCCGCCCATACTGTGTCCAATCAGTAAAATTTTCTGAGACGCCCGCGCTTTTCCTTCGGGATCAAAATGTTTCAGGGTCTGTGTGATGGCCTTGCTGATTTCATAATGGTTAAACGCAATGGGCAGATTGGTCGGATAATACACCTGCCAGATCTGAAAATTTTTCCTCAGAGTCTCGTCGCCCAACACCTCGTTGGCCAGATTGATCCACGCTTCCGGGCTGCTGGCCAGACCGTGCAGCATGATAACGATGTGGCGTTGGGGATTGTATGGCTGCATGAGATAAACGCGCGGCATCTCCAGCACATCGCCTTTCCCGATAAGCGTCAGAAGAGACTGAGCGGCAAAGCCGGATCGGGCAAGCCACAGTCCGTAACCGGACGTGAAATTGGCCGCCAGCGGCACCTCCTTGCCGACCAGCTTGAACGACTCGCGGCTGTAAGGATCGTACCCCGTGATGACCACCTCGTTGGTTTTCAACACGTCCATCCAGGTGTTCCCCGGAAAACTCATCACAGCAGTAACCGGAGGAAAGGGCGTTTCACTGAAGGGCATTTCTGCGCTTTGCCGGCTAACGACGCGAGTGGAGGTCACGGCCACCAGTTCCGCCCCCAAGCCGTCCCGGCGATATTGATTGCGAAGACCGGCAAACGACAGTGAAGATGCGGGAATTAAATCCTCCGGAAAAATGTGCTCTTCAGCCAAACGCAGGTCCTCATTTCGAATGGTGATGTGCCATTGTCCCGATTCAAAATGCGTATCCTTCTCAAAATTAAAATCGGGCGGCAGACGTTTACGATAATATTCAAATAAGGTTGTCAGAGTTTTTTCAACGGCATAGTTGTAATAGTCCCGAACCTGTGTCTGTCGATCCTCCAGCGCCCGCATATTGGGCGTGCGTTTTGTCAGAAAAAGATAGGCATAGGAGTATCTCGCGGTTTCCAGGTAAGCATTCAGGGTCGCTTCGATATGTCCGCTTTCGATGAATTGCTTTTCGAGCTCCATGGCGTCTTTCAGCCAGAGTTCAGCCAGCGCCGATAAACGATTCTCACTGTGTAACCCGATGGTTTCCATCAACGCCTTGCGGCATCCGGAAGCGTCCTTGTCACATACTTTCTTATCGATACCGACCACCTGCAAAGAGGCGCCCGTGTAGGTGCTCAATTCACCGGTCGTCAGGATGTCACCACGGCGAAGCGACATGTAGTCGCCGCTGCCGACAAACGACACCTTGACACCGGCACAACCGGCAAGCGTCATGCAGACCAGTAAAAGAAACAGAGGAATCATTCGTTTCATGTGAGGGCTCCGCATTGAAAAGTCGTTAGGGTTTATTGTCTGAATATATAAATGAATTTCGTAAGGGTCAAGAAAATCCTAAGGGTGACAATCGGCAAAGAAAACCGTACCAAACGGGCAAGGACATTTTTTGTTCATTCACCGGGCGTCCCGCCCTGAAACCACGGCTGATGATCCGGCACGCCTTCCGGATACAGGGTCTTTTTTTACCGTTGCTGCTTCAGACCGTTAATCAGCCGCGTTTTCAATTTCTCTGGCGACGCTCATGTAATGGAGGCCGCGGAAAGTCAGTTCGATCGCGACGGGCATGGAAAGCAATCCGAATCGTAACGATTTGATGATAAAAACCAATCCATAAATGCCGAAAGGTTTAAATACAAGCTTCATAATTTCAAAGACTATCTTTGACTTATTCGGATGACTGGTCATTTTGGACATATATAATTTTTTTAACCACGGTTCCGCGTACTTCAGTTTTGACATCCTCATATCCGGAAATTTTTTCAAAAGCGTTGACGCGCGGGCGAAATAATTACGGGGCGAGTAGGTTTCTTTGATGACTCTTCTGTAGCCTTCAATAAGCTGCTTCACCGGCATTTTAGGAATGAAGTTGAGGTCGGTATCAACATTATTTCCGCTATGATTAACACCAAGGACAAGCCTTCCTTCCCGCTCCAACCGATTGTACAAATCGGTATGCGGCATGGCGGCAAGAAGACCCACCATGCTCTGGACAATGCTGTTCTTCCGGATAAATTCCAACTGGCTGTCGAATATGTCGTCCGCATCGGTATCGAATCCCAGGATAAATCCTCCCATAACTTCTATGCCTGCTTTCTGCACCTTTGCTATGGCAGCATTCATGTCGCAGGTCACGTTTTGATTCTTATTAGTGGCACGGAGCGTCTTCTCATCGGGAGACTCAATCCCGATAAAAACGGAGGTGAACCCCGACCTTCTCATCAGCCCCAGCAGTTCATCATCCTTCGCAAGGTCGATACTGGCTTCGGTAAACAGCAGAAAGGGATATTTACGCTCCTCCTGCCACGCAGCCAGCAATCTGAGCAATTCTTTAACTTTTTTTCTATTGGCGATGAAGTTGTCATCCACAACAAAAAGACGCCCGCGATATCCGGTTGAATAAAGCGCCTCAACTTCTCCCATAAATTGCTCTGGTGTCTTGGTTCTGGGGATGTGGCCGAACATCTGAATGATATCACAAAATTCGCAATTGAAAGGACAGCCTCTGGAAAACTGAAGGGCCATGGAGACATAATCCCTCGGACGTATTAAATCAAAGCGGGGAATCGGGGTCTGTGTGAGGGAAGGTTTTTCATTGTTATCGTAAACTCTCTTCGCTTTGCCCTGTACGTAATCATCAAGGAATTGCGGAAGATTGTTTTCCGCTTCATATAAAATCAGGTGATCGATCTTGCTTATTTCGAGGTCATTGCTTCCCTTCGTGCCGTAAACCGATTGGACAAAAGGACCTCCGGCAACAACGATCTTGCCTTTTTTTTGGCATATATGGACCATTTCCATAAAAGACTCTCTGTTGACGATCATACCGGTTAGAAAAACCATGTCACTTTTATCCACATCCCGCATGTCCAGATCTTCAATATTGAGATCCACTAATTTAACGTTGAAGTTTTGGGGAAGCATGGCAGCTACCGTCAGCAATCCCAGTGGCGGCATGGTGGCTTTGAATCCAAGAGCCTTAATGGTATGGTCATGGCTCCAAAAAGTTTGCGGCGTCTTCGGTTGTATCATCAACACATTGATATTTTTCATAATTTTTCCTATGGCGGGCAATAAGCATAAAAAAACATTATCCCCGTCGGTTTTTTGAAAAGATATGCGCAGAAAATTTAAAAAGTATAGGATGGAGAAGGATCGTGCATTAACTTTCCAAACGGTTCTTTTTCATAAATTACCGCATATTAAAAGGGCACGTCGTCCAACGGCACGCTGCCGTCATTCACATTAGCGGCATCAGCATCAAAAGAAGTCTCTCCGGATTTGGTTTGTCCTTTGGAATCGAGCATCCTCATATCACTGGCAATAATTTCTGTCGTATAACGTTTGACGCCTTCCTTGTCTTCCCAGGAACGCGTTTGAATGCGACCTTCCACATAAACGAGCTTCCCTTTCACCAGATAATTACCGCAGATTTCAGCCAGTTTTCCCCATGTTACAATTTTATGCCATTCTGTTTTTTGAATTTTTTCGCCGTTTTTATCTTTTCTCTGCTCGTCGGTGGCCAAATTGAAGTTGGTAACCATCGTCCCATCAGGCGTGTAGCGAACCTCCGGATCCTTGCCCAATCTTCCAATCAAGATAACCTTATTTACCATCTTCCTTCCTCCTTGTGATCTGCCCTTACGGGGGATACATAACATTACAGGGAGATTGTGGCAAACGAATTTTATAAGTATCGATTCTTCCGCATTAATTTACGGCAATCTTAAAAAAGATATCTGTATTTTCATTAAAATATGTTAATATTCATAAAAATATTTGCGGGATTGGCAATGATTTCTTACATGAAAAATCATGAAAATTACGTAAAAGGCATTCTGGAGCAAAATCCCGATGCCGAAAAATTAAAGGAGCTTCTCGCCTACCACGACAAACAGATCAAATGGATACAGCATGAACGCCTGGTCCATTTAATTGTGATGCTCTTCGTTTGCCTTTTCACAATGATGATTTTCGGATTCGCCGTTATCAGACCTTCCCTTTCCGTTATTCTACTTTTTGTTATCCTGCTGATTCTATCCGCTGCCTATCTTCTGCACTATTTCCGGCTCGAAAATGGCGTGCAAAAATGGTATGTGATCGCCGGTGAAATCAGACGGCAGTTTTAAATGACGGCTATCCCTTTATAATCGTAAGGAGAAAACAATGACTCAAAATAAAATCGTGGCACATTACCAGGACGGCAATTTGTTTAAAGGCATTACCAACGATTTTTCCCCCAATAAGGAACTTTTTCATCTGTTTGAGAGAGCGGCTCAGGAAGACAACAGACCGTTGACATTGAAGATGGACGGTCTAAAAGGTTTATTCTATGTTAAAGATTATGACGGCAATCCAAGTTATCACGAGCAAAAAGAGTTCGACCCTTCCCGACCCTTGGCGGGACGAAAAATAAAGGTCATTTTTAAAGACGGGGAATTAATGGTCGGCACAACCAACGGCTATCAGCCCAACCGTCCCGGGTTCTTTCTCGTTCCGGCCGATGCAAACTCCAATAACGAACGTTGTTTTGTTGTCTCTTCCGCCGCAACGGAAATTGCGTTTATCTGATTGACGGTGATTTCCGTCTGCTCTTAAGACAGGCTCTTCAGTCCACGACCTTTCCGGTAACGCAGGAATTTGCCGAAATGCAGGTCGAGCTTGCTGGTATGATTAATAAGCCAGTCAACGATCAGCACCTGAATGCGGAAAAGAATAAAAATCCTGTTAGTTTCAAAATTTCTTTTTATTTCATTTCTCAGTCCGTCGAAGTACCTCGAAAAGCGCCGGTGTTGATCGACTTGCATCTGCAAAAAGGGATAGTTTTTTTGCGCCATTAAACGTTCTTCGGTTCGGAAATGAACCTGAATGTATTTATCCATAAACTCAAGGACATTGCGGAGCTGCGAATAATTTTTGCTTGTCTTCACCGCTTCCACAAACTCCCGGGTGTGAATAAACAGGTCACGGTGCTGCTCATCGATGAGGGAGTGATCTATCGCCATCGATTTATTCCATGAAATAGCCAGGTCAAATTCCCCGCTGCTTTCATGAATGCCTGTTTTCAAAAAACGGAGGCAACGTTCATGATAAACCTTTGCCACAGTATCCCCGGGCACCCGTCGCAGAAGCTTTTCCAGCAGCTTCGTCGCCTTGGGAACATCTTTGAAATGATAAAAGGCCAGCGCTTCTTCAAAATCGGCTTTTGTTTTTTGCTTAGCCGTGCGTAAAGATTTCGGATCGGCGTCAAAGACTTCATAAACCGACTGGCATTGTGCCTTCCCCTTCACCCGAACGCGGTCGACAAAACGTGTATTGTGTTCAGATGCGCCGAACAAACTGTAATAGGTGTGCTCGCTGATCAGAAAAGGGACATTGTAATCTTTCGTCATGGACTCGATGCGGGACGCCAGATTGACTGCGTCGCTGATGACGGTTGTTTCCATAAAATGCTCGCCGCCGACAATGCCGAGCATCATCAGGCCGGTATTCAATCCGATGCCGATCTTGATACGGGAAGAACCTGTTTTTTTAATCGAGCGGTTAAAGGCGACCAGTTGTCTGAGCATACCGATCGCACATTTCACCGCGTCGTCGGCATCGGCGGGGAAAAGCGCCATGATCGCGTCTCCGATGTATTTGTTGATGATACCGCCGTGACGCGCGATCACCGGATTCATGCACTTCATGTAGGCATTAATAAACGTGAAATTTTCCCGGGGGGGCATTTCTTCGGAAAGAGAGGTAAACCCTCTGATATCCGCAAAAAGGATGGTCATTGTTTTTTCAATGTGATCGCCGAGGGAAACGCTGGTGATGTCGTCTTTCCCCATCAGGGCAATGATTTCCCGCGACACAAAGCGGCCGTGGGCGTTGCTGCCCGGAACGGTTTCATCCCGCGGTTCCGGTTTTGAAAGCTTTGTAGCGAGCGCTGTTTCCTTTGTTGTCACACCAGACATTCAGACTTTCCCGGAAACGGACATCAGAGTTCTATCCATCATTTCTAATGAGCAAACATATTTTTAAAAAATATTTCTAACGCGCTCAATATCGGCTTGGGCCTCGGCAACCAGTCTTTCCATAAGCTCCTTGCAGGTGGGAATATCCTTGACCAGTCCAACCGATTGTCCCATCATCATTGGAGCGCTGTCCACATCTCCAAACTCCCAGGCCTTTTTGACGCGCTCTCCGGCAATCAGCGGAATCAGTTTTTCCAGTCCGCCGCCCGTCGATTCCACGGCCAGAACATCCTCCACCAGTTTGTTTCTGATGGCCCGGCCCTGTAGGCCGATCGATTTGCAGATCAGCGCTGTTTCGAATTCCTGACGCTGGATAATTTCCTGCTTGATATTGTCGTGAACTTCGCATTCTTTGGTGGCAACAAAACGGGTCGCCATCATCACGCCCTGGGCGCCGAGAGCCAGTGCCGCGGCAAGGGTTCGTCCGTCAGCGACACCGCCGACCGTTACCACCGGAATTTTCACGGTTTCGGCAATACGCGGCGTCAGCACCATGGTGGTGACATCGTCATTGAGAGGATGTCCGCCTTCTTCAATACCGGCGGCGTAAATGCCGTCGTAGCCGGTCTTCTCGGCGTGCACGGCATGGCGCACCGATCCGACCTTGTGGAATAATTTCACACCGGCTTTTTTCAGAATGTCTATAAATTCCTTGCCCACCGCCTTATCCAACGGGGTTCCGGATATCTCCAGACCGGCGACTTTTTCTTCAGCACACACTCTTAAATACATTTTGTGATGTTCCGCTGTTACATGGACTGACGGCAGAATAGTAACATTTACCATAAAAGGTTTATCCGTCAGTTTTCGTGTCTGCCGAATGGCATCACGGAATTCGTCTTCCGTGGGGTAATTTCCGGCCGTCAGATTGCCCAGCCCGCCGGCATTGGATATGGCAGCGCACAGTACGGGCCTGCAAAGCCACATCATGGCTCCGCAGATAATCGGATATTTGACGCTGAACATTTCGGTAATCGCTGTTTTCATTTTTTGTACCTCTTTAAATGGTCATAACTTTTGTTCAATGCTAATCCATCATCACCAGCGAAGTAATCTTGGAAGTCGGAGGCATAAAGTCATCATCCAGAACTTTGATGATATCGGCGTACAGCCTCCTTTTCAGTTCGCCGAAAATTGTCCGTTTTTTCTGGAAAGTCTTGGCAAAAGCTATCGCGGAGGACATTAATTCTTCCTGGTTGGCGCAGGCCTTCACAATAATGTTGTGCTTCTCCAGTTCCGGCGCGGTGAAACGATTACCGGTCAACTGCATCTGCGACAACAAGTGGATCGGGATGGCCTTTTTAACAAAAGCGTTCATCCCCCAGCGGAAGGGGATGCTGATGTTGACTTCGGGAAAGCAGAAGAATCCTTTGTCGGAGCGCATGAATCGGAAATCGCAGGCGCAGGCGATAATCGAACCATTGCCGAAAGCATGTCCGTTGATGGCTGCAATGACCGGGATCGGATAAAGAAGCAATTTTTTAAAAACCACATCCATTTCGTTGATGAAATCCGTTACCGGCTGATGTTCATTTTTCTGCATCTGCCCCATGATCCATTCAACATCGATGCCCTGCGAAAAATTCTTTGGGTCATTAGAAGTAATAATCAGAGCGGTTATGGTTTTATCCGCGATTATTTCGTCAAGCATCGCATTCAATGTCTTGGCAAATGTCAGATTTTGTCTGTTTTCACCATTGGTCATGGTTATAATGGCGACGGTTTCATCTTTGGTCCAGTTCATGATAGACATATGTTTTACCTCTCTTTTTCAAAATGTAAAAATTACGGCCGCAAAGGCTATAATATTAAACTATTTCAACAGCATAAGCCCAGCCCGCAACCGGAATAACCCAATCGCGAGTCGTTGGAGTATAAGAAGTCCCCCATCGTATGTCAAGGATATAATACGCGTTGTCCAGCCAATTTAGAAATGTCCTATTTTTACCAAAATAGAAATGTCCTATTAGAAGAAAAAATATAGATATCAATATCGTTCTCATAAAACAGTTGGCGTTGTCCCCCAGGTTTTCCACCTTTGCTTCCATGGATGATCTTTTGATGGTTTAGGGGGCCGGTTATATGCTCTCAGGTCTTTCTTAACAGCCACCATCTGTTTGGGTCTTTCGGTTATTTCTTTGTATTTTAAAGCTCTGCCCTTGCTGATGATGAGAAGAGAACCATCTCTTCTCTTTTCAATATGGACCTTTTTACTATCGTTCTCCTCTAATTGATAAAGCTTTCTGTTGTAGGCAATGGTGTGATCATTACGGATCGTCCTTTGGTCTTTGATACAGAGATATTTGTCCCAGTTAAAATGACGAGGAGGTCTGACATGAACATCCGTCTCATTGGCCGGACACACTCTGAATTTTTCATTATATTGGGGTAAGTACGTTTCCAGAAACCCATTGGCTTCATCTTTTGTCTTGATGCCGTGGAGCCTCATCTCCTTGACCAGCCGATCCTGAAGGACTCCAAAGAGCCGCTCCACCCTTCCTTTCGCCTGCGGAGACAAAGCATGAATGACTTCCACGCCAAGCTCTTTAAGGACCCTCTCAAACTGACTGAGAAACTTTAGATCACTTGCTTCATCCCATTCCGTAGGTTTCCTGGAAGACTTGTAGGTCGTGTGACGATCAAGATAAACGCTCATGGGAAGACCGTACTTCTTGACATAACCCTTGAAGCTGTCCATGGCCGGCAAGGTCCCTTCATAATCATAAAATTTTGCATAGATTGTATTCGTGGCATCATCGATATAGCCCATTAATACCAGCTTGGGACCTCGACCTTCCAACCAGTCATGATGGGACCCGTCCATTTGAACCATTTCTCCAAAACAGGATCGCCTTGGACGCCATTGCCTGTATGCTGATCGCTTGCGATGCTTCTTCCACAAACCGGCCCCTATCAGCCAATTCCGCAGTGTCTCATCGCTTAATCGGATACCATCTCGCTCCCATAGCTTCTCCGTCGCAAAAGTGGGTCCAAAATCAGAATACTTCTCCTTGTATAGAGCGATGACGTTCTCTTTTGTCCCAGCGGATAATCCGCGGTTTGATGGCCGACCACGGGATCTATTTATAATACCCTTATCGCCTTCCTCGCGAACGGCCCTCACTAACCGCCTGATCTGACGCTCACTGAGTCTTAATATGCCGGATACTTGCTTCTGACTGATTTGTCTGTCTATCGCCGACTGGATCAACTTCAGACGCTTTAATTCTCCTAAACTCATGACCACCATGTCCCTTTCAGCCATAATTACCTCCCCCCTTGCAGGAAACAATTACGGCTTTATCTTAGGACATTTCTACTTTGGTGGAATAGGACATTATCACTTTGGCGGAACATGATATAATACGCATCCGAATGGCCTTGAAATTTATCTAACAAAGTATTAACTTAATGAAAATTGTCCTGTGAATTTTTCAAAACAAAATTTGTTCATGCCCGAGGAGGTCTGAAATGGGATTGAAAACCGCTGATCAATACGAAGAAAGCCTGCGTAAAATGAATCTGAAAGTCTACCTTTTGGGTGAACAGGTGAAATGCCCCGCCGATCATCCAATCATCAGGCCTTCCATGAATTCCGTAAAAATGACGTACGCCCTGGCTCAAAGCCCCGAGCATGAAGATCTGATGACGGCGAAATCTCATCTGACCGGAGAAAAGATAAACCGTTTCTGCCATCTGCATCAAAGCACGGAAGACCTGATCAAAAAAGTAAAAATGCAGCGGCTGCTGGGACAAAAAACCGGCGCCTGTTTCCAGCGCTGTGTCGGCATGGATGCCATCAATGCCGTGGACAGCGTCACGTTCGAAATGGATAAGAAACTCGGCACGCAATACCATGATCGATTTATCAGGTTTCTTAAAATGGTGCAGGAAGAAGATCTTGTTGTCGACGGCGCCATGACCGATCCGAAAGGCGACCGCAGTCTGCCGCCCAGCCGTCAGACCGATCCTGATTTGTACACCCATGTTGTGGAAAAAAGAAAAGACGGCATTATCGTGCGCGGCGCCAAGGCCCACCAGACCGGAGCCGTCAACTCTCACTGGATTCTGGTGATGCCGACCATCGCCATGACCAAAGACGACGCCGATTACGCGCTTTCCTTTGTCGCGCCCGCAGACGCGGACGGCATTTCCTACATCTACGGCCGGCAATCCTGCGACACGCGCAAACTCGAAGGCTGTGAAATAGATGTCGGCAACCGGCAATTCGGCGGTCATGAAGCCTTGATGGTTTTTGACAATTTATTCGTTCCCTGGGAAAATGTCTTCATGTGCGGGGAATATGAATTCAGCGGACTCCTGGTGGAGCGCTTTGCCGGCTACCATCGTCAGANNCAGCGGCATCCTGGTGGAGCGCTTTGCCGGCTACCATCGTCAGAGCTACGGCGGCTGCAAGGTCGGCGTGGGCGACGTGCTGATCGGCGCGGCGGCACTGGCGGCCGATTACAACGGCGCGGCCAAAGCCTCTCACGTCAAAGACAAGCTCATTGAAATGACACATTTGAACGAAACCCTTTTCTCCTGCGGCATCGCCTGCTCTGCGCAGGGGCACAGGACCGCTTCCGGAACGTACCTGATCGATCTGCTGCTGGCCAATGTCTGCAAGCAAAACGTGACCAGATTTCCCTACGAAATCGCCCGACTCGC
>MTKX01000399.1_pt9 | contig 22140 bp, 21 predicted proteins | sample 1042771 | NCBI WGS metagenome assembly MTKX01 (sample SAMN06212183, study PRJNA360534) | anaerobic digester metagenome | biome: Wastewater treatment plant; material: sludge; isolation source: anaerobic digester fed with sludge from wastewater treatment plant | place: Denmark: WWTP Randers ... | reverse complement strand
CATTACTGATGCGTTAATATTTCGTTGAAATTAAATAAGTTAAGTTGTTCTTTGACATTTTGATTTATATGTGTTTTGGTAAGTAGTTCATTTATTGGCGTTTTGGCAAATGCGGAAATACCCAGAATCTGCATCATTTCGTAAACCGAATAGGGGCTACGAAGTTGATATTTGAGGTACGCTACTATCAAGTAAGTGCAAACGGCAACCCAGATATGGATCTTTACAGCATTTTCAGAATGCCCCCAAATGGTTTTTATCTGTAAATTTTGTTTGATCCACCGGAAAAATATCTCGATTTGCCAACGGTTTTTATAAAGTGCCGCAACTTCCAATGCTTCCACTTCAAAGTTATTGGTTAAGAAAACAAGAGTAATATTCTTTTCACTGTCGTAATATTTTATTCTTCGAAGCTTATCAGGGTATTGCTTCCTGCTCCTGTATACAATCAACCTGATGATTTGGTCGCAGCGCAAGCCGGTAGTTTTATCTACTTTCCCGGACTTGATAACTCTAAACTGAAAATTGTCTTTTGCACGAATCACAAAGAATGAGTCTGCTTCATTCAATGTGTATAAGCGCCTGAAATCAACATAAGCTTTATCCATGACATAGATAGCCTTAGGTATGATTTCAATTTCATCAAGAGCATTTACATCGTGATATTTTCCGTCGGATATGTATATGAAGGTCGGTATGTTACCTCGCAAGTCTAAGAGTGTATGAACTTTTATAGCTCCCCTGGAACGTTTACCCCTTGCCCAGCGCCAAAGCGTAAGACTGAGAGAAATGGTTGTTGAATCCAAAACAAAAATTTCGTTATCAATCTCCAGATCCGGCACAGGAGTGTTGGCATAAAGGGGTTGAACAAGATTAATAAGGTAAGCTCCGAAGTCTGCAAAAATTCCCCAGTCACGATTCTCATTTGCTCTGGATAATGTTGATTGATTAACCGCTTGCTTGATCCCCAAATGATACAAACTGGTTCCAACAATTTAGTCCTCTTACCCTGTAATTGCCATTGTAACGTTTGACGCATTTACTGAACTCGTAACTGTTTATTATAGAAAGAACTTGAGCAAAAACATACTTCCCGCTATTCATAACCTTGTGATTTCTCACAAAGCTATTGCACAAATCAAATCAAAAAATCAAAGAACGTTTATAATTAAATAAATATCAATCGTTTACAGATATATCTAAAAAATTAACGCATCACCAATGATTCTGAAATATTATTGAGGTGCTGCATTGCGGAAAACAGGAGTCACCTCAAGGAGTTGCTTGACCATGATCGCGATCTGCAGGAAGCATTTGAAAAGGCAAAGCAGTCAGATACGAATGTTGCATCTGACCCGGTGGCACAGTTGCAGTGGCTTTACCAGCATACCCCTGTTTCACAACTGGAGAAGCGGACGAGGCTCTACCCGGTAGCCAGGCTCATGGATGCAGGCGCCATGCTTAATTCGGGCAACTGATTTTTCTGGCAGACAAAAGATTTAGCCACACCTGTGACATCCTGAAGGAGATGGCTGTTTTCTGCCGTGAGAACAGGCTCTGGTATTTCTGCTGCTCCAGACACACCTGATTGGGACACTGCCAAACACCACCGGGGCAAATAGCAAGTGGAGTTGTGGAGGCGGTGATTATTGTTTTTCTCTGCCCCGGACACACTGATTGGAACACTGCCCCTTTTTGTTAGAATTCTCCGAAAAAAAATATTAATCTCAGAGAAAATGTTTGTACCTCTATTTTAAGCATTGGGATCAGTTATTTATTTTTTTGTCACTTTAAATATACTGATTTTCAGAGATATCTGAAACTTCCAGTGCTTCTTTTTATGACATTTCTTAACTTTTTCTTACTTGCGAAACTTCAGGACATAATGATAGAAGAATAGATTTCCTCATGATTTTTACCTGATTATCAGTTTTTTAAATAACTTAAAATGGGTGCTAACGGTGGCGGTATGATTAGCAAGGGATTGCGGGCTATTTACCTATCAAATTACACCCAGTTTTGAAGCGTGTTACAACGCTTCGAAAACCACTGAAACCCTTATTAACTATACCACATATCACGGGACGTTATTCATTACTTTTCAAATCTATACAACAAATCACATAATTCAAACATCTGAATCAGGTCTTTTTTATTTCTGTCCTTAATCATTTCTTTCACATATGTTTCTGAAGGACAAAACTCACAGGCTTGCTTCTTATTTATCAGGTGTTCAGCATATAATCCAGCTATTGTGCCATCAATAATTCCATCATCTTTATGGTCAAATACAACATCATACAGTTCATGAAGTTTGTAAGAGTGCCATATAATCGAGTAAGTTGCTCTTTTACAAGCATCAATCCATTTGATATTCTCTAAACCTTTCATGTTTCTAAGAACCTTTGAATCAAAACTTGTCCAAGAAACAAGTTCTTTAATATGATTCTCGGGAATGAATTTTAAAAACTGAGTTTTCTGTTTAGGTAGTTCATATTGAATAATCTCTCCTTTATAATAAATCCCAATCAACCAGAGTTTGCATTTAACTACCCACAAATCTACAAATTTTGGAATTCCCGTTTCAATATCGATTAATGCGTAGTCACGAGGGTTAAATGAAAGCTTTTTAATAATTTTTGGTTTTTCCCAAGAGAAACTTCTAATCCTATCAGCAATTATAGTCCGACCGTTTTTTTCTAAACTATCAATTATTTTCTCGTTTTTCTTTGAGTATAAATCATGTTGATAGACGTTTTTTATTGAACCAAATATTTTAAAGCTCTCATCACTCTTAAATTGCGTTCCTCTTACCTGATTTACTGTCTTAATTTTCTCTTGTTTAAGCTCAACCTTATTTAGTTCTGTGTCAATTATTGCATAATTACCTAGATAATTTCGAGTATCATGCGAGCTGACATTTATAATGGTTGTTTTTCCTAAATCAACCGACTGACCACCCCAAATATGTGAATGTCCACATATTACAAATCTTGGTTGATGCGTTTTGACATATTCTAATAGTGATTCAGAGCCAATATGTTTGGTTTTAAATCTTGTGGATAAATCTAAAATCCCCATAGGTGGAATATGAACAATTAAAATATCCACATATTCCGTAGGAAGGTTGATTATTTCTGTCGTCAATCCAAATCCGCATTTAGAACCATAAATTTTTACTCCTGATTTCTCAATCAGTCCAAAAAGAGGTCTCTGAGCTAATGGATAGAAATATTGTATTCCTGCAGAGATTGTTGAATAATCAGATTCAATGACTCTTATATCGTTACCTGTATCAGTTAGTACAAATGGCAAATAAATAGAATAGGTTTTCTCAATTAGAAATTCCCCATTATGCTCAATTAAGTTGTCATCATTGCCATTTACAAAGTAAAACGGACGTTCACCTATTTCAATACCTGTAAGTTTTGGCGTTTCATGCTCCTGAAACGACTTGTAAAACTCAGATACATGCTTTTTTGAAATTTTAAAAGGCGAGTTTTCCTCAATAAACTTTTGATTTACCTTAAAAAAAAAGTTTTCAGACTTTAAATACAGACCTGATTGTAAACGAAGAACTTTATCAAGGTCATCACCAGCATAAATAACACAATCCGGATTTTCATCCTGTATTATTTTTTCAATCATCTCTTTTGACTGAACTCTCCAATCACTAAATGCTAATAATCTCATGTGGCTGGTTGTTTCTTAATGCCCTGTAACACGTTTATATGTGATGGTCTAGTGTATCTGGGCAATCTTTTCATCAAAGTTAATTGGTCATGTTGAAAAGAAATGGACCCTCCTCGTGGTTTGGCCCCCTGTTTATCGGACTTTTTATAGACGGTTAAATATACATAAAAGTTTCAAGTTTAATTTGTCATAGCAAGGAAGGAACGAAGGTGACTGTTAAACCGATGGTTCCTTAATTCAGGGGAGTATTATAGTTAGCTAATTACCAAACAGTAAAATAACTATGTATAACAGGTTGGTATAGGTCATTTGCTTCTGTAACGCGAAAATCTTGTAACCGCCTCGAGAAATTTATAATGGCGGCACAGGCTACCCGGATTGCGCCGGGGCTCGATTATGGCGTCACGTTTGCCTACCTCAACAATTTTGTAACAAAAAGAAAAATACAATACACCACCACGAGTGCAAAAACAAGAGCTATCGCGACCCGACGCCAACAACACATTATTCGCCACTCACCCGGGTTTGTGGCTCTTGAGTTCGTCTGCTCAATGGCCCCGGTTCCACCGAACAGTTATAAAGCATTGAACACACCCGGGATCTCTTTATAGATTCGAAATATGGCAATTCAAAACTGAGCCATAAGTTAAGATTAAACAGGCACGGTCTTTGTGCCATAAAACATAGTATAATTCACTTATAATAACCAAGCTCAAATGCTATGAAAAAACTATCTGTTACATTAATAATAGTTTTGTCTATCATCAGCTGTGAAAAAAATGAAATTAAAACATGTGAAATACCATGTAACCAATCAGATGACATCATCTCTTGTACAGAGTATTTGACCTGGGAAGAAATATACAATGAGAAAATTGCAAATTTAGTCGGTCAGACTATTGTAATAAAATCGAAAGTCTACTGGAATACGGAATTTGGGTATTACGATGAAAAACCAGAAATAAATCCTGCCGGCAAAATAAAATTGCTATTCGAAAAAGCTGATAGCTATATTTCTAATCAGGATTTGCATGGAGAGAACAGAGGCGACTTATTTCTAATCTCAAGCAAGATTGAGAAATTTGTTTGTTTAAGCGAAAAACAAGAAAAGTATGCTTTAAACTGCAAGGAACTCTCAAATGGACATTCATATTATTTGATACAAGGGAAAATACAATATCGTGACTGGCTTAATGTGGACGATGAAGATTTAACCAACCCAATATTTATCGCTCAGAGTAATGATGTGGCATATTGGTCTCAAACTTTTGAATTCGTCTCTGATAACATTTGTATTGTAGAATAATATTGAATTGCATCGAACAGGATGGCAGTGTCCCAATCAGGTGTGTCAGGGGCAGAGAAAAACAATAATCACCGCCTCCACAACTCCACTTGCTGTTTGCCCCCGGTGGTGTTCCGAAGCCTGTGGGAACAGGGCCACATAAAAGTTGCACAACTACCCTAAACCAGACATCACAAACTGTGACATCAAGTTTGAGATCACAAATTGTGATATCCAATATGACATATAACCAGGCATAGATAGACTCGATAAACAAAATGTGACATCATCTATAGCTTCCATTTTGGAATATCAAGAACAAAATGATTTTCAGTTAAATAAAAATCCATACTTTTGTTATGGATAATTATGGATACGTTATGGATATATCCAAAAATATGCAAACAAAACTGAGCTTCGACAGCAAGGTATACCAGCAGTTAAGTCAGCAACTCAGCATACTTGATACTTTTAAGGGTATTTGGAAAACCAAAGAGAATCTACAGAGCCAGTGCCTTAAGGAACTCCGGAAGATAGCAACAATAGAGAGCACAGGATCTTCAACACGTATCGAGGGTGCTATGCTCACCGACCAGGAGGTTGAAAAGATTCTTTCATCGTTAAGGATTACCCGTTTTGAATCAAGGGATCAGCAGGAAGCAGCCGGTTATTATGATGCCCTTGCACTCATCCTGGATAAACACGCCGATATTGAATTAACGGAACGTTACATCCATCAGTTGCATGGCATATTGTTAAAACACAGTACAAAGGATCAGTCACACAGGGGGAAATATAAAACAACCACAAACAAGGTTGTTGCGAATTATCCGGATGGTACCCAGAGGGTGATTTTTGATACTACAGCACCTCATTTAACTCCATTGGAAATGCAACAGCTCCTGGAGTGGTTGCATGAGAGGATGGATAAACGGGATATGCATCCTCTTGTTATCACGGCCGGTTTTGTATATGAGTTCTTATCAATCCATCCATACAAAGATGGCAATGGCCGCCTGTCAAGGCTGCTTACCACGCTTTTATTGATGAAGCTGGATTATCAGTTCGTCCAGTATGTCTCTTTTGAGAATGTTATTGAATCCCGAAAGGATGAATACTACCGGGTACTGATTGCAGGGCAGAAGGATCGTTATAAAGAGAATGAAAGAATAGATGCCTGGGTGCTGTTTTTTATGCAGTGTCTCATCACCTTAACAGAAAGACTGGAGGCCAAATACGAAACCTACAGTAAGCTCAAGACAGCGCTGAACAAACGTCAGCAAGAGGTACTGGATTATATTGGAGAGCATGAACCGGTCCAGATAGGTGATATAGAAAAAGCTTTGAAACAGTACTCACGGAACACCCTCAAGAAGGATCTTGCTTTCCTGGTAAGAGAAGGGTTATTATTAAAAACCGGAGACCATAAAGGCACCAGGTATCACAAAGCTGTGACACCATGACATTTGCCTGATAGAAAAATCCCACGCAGCTCCAGGAATCTTCCACCAGCTCCCGCCTTTTTGTGAACTGCTCCCCGCGAGATAGTGTTCCGGTCAGTTTGTCCGGGGTAGAGAAAAACAATAATCACCGCCTCCACACCTTCACTTGCTGTTTGCCCCGGTGGTGTCCCGAAGCCTGTGGGAACAGGGCCACATAAAAAGTTGTCAGGATACACCGGACCATAACACTTTGTGATGGTCTATAAAAACGGGACAGAAAGTAAATAGCTTTAAAATTTCTGTCACATGAAAAAGTCAATAAGAACATTTACAGCTGAGTACAAAGCCAAAGTTGCCTTAGAGGCAATCAAAGAAATCAAGACCATATCTGAACTTGCTCAGATCTGCCGGTAGTGTTCCAGTCAGTGTGTCAGGGGCAGAGTAATACCAGACCTGTTTACAGCAGAAAACAGCTATCTCCCCCAGGTTGTCACAGGTGTGGATGAGTCTGGCAGAAAACAGCCATCTCCTCCAGGATGTCACAGGTGTGGCTAAATCTTTTGTCTGCCAGAAAAATCAGTTGCCCGAATTAAGCATGGCGCCTGCATCCATGAGCCTGGCTACCGGGTAGAGCCTCGTCCGCTTCTCAAGTTCTGAAACAGGGGTATGCTGGTAAAGCCACTGCAACTGTGCCACCGGGTCAGATGCAACATTCGTATCTGACTGCTTTGCCTTTTCAAATGCTTCCTGCAGATCGCGATCATGGTCAAGCAACTCCTTGAGGTGACTCTCAAACCCCCATACCGAAAACCAGTCCTGCCCCTCAAGAAACGAGTCAAAGAAGTTCCAGGCAAAGAAGCCTGATGCGCTCTGAGGCTCGAGCATCGTAATGATGTATCTCTTTGATTTCTGGTTTACCGGTACCACATAGTCGCCCCTGAAAAAGCTCACTTCCTGGGTGACGGTGCGCAGCTTCACATTGCTGTTGAAGTAGTGTCCCTGGGTGGCTCTCCTGGCAGGCTCAAAGCTGTCAATGTAATAAGTTTCAACCGTTATGGTGGTGTCATGCTGCAACTGTTTCATCTGTACACCGTTAACCTCCAGACGCCTGATGACCTCCTCCCATGCGAACGGCACTATGTAGGCATCAGGTACGGTGACAGTCAAGGCCGGTCTGAAGTAGTTGTAGTATCTGATGGTTTCGGAATAGGGCTTTTCATGGTTGTAGAAACCTGATTTTCTGCCGGTGATAGGGGTAGTTGTCTGTTCGTAAGCGTAACCATGATACTGAATCTCATCCCACCTGGTGGTATCCTGCGCCCAGTCAAGAACGTACTCCTTCGCTGCCATCAGATGCCGGTGGGCATCGGCTCTCAGCCTGAGTATCTCCTTGCTGTTCTGTGATCCGAATCTCACCAGCTCAGTGATGAACTGGAGCGTCCCTATGACTCTGTCATGGTATGGCTTGTGGACCAGTGTCTCAGTCATGAATCCGAATGTATTGAAGAGGGCGGTGTAACCGGTTGAGTAGTAAGCCTCCTCCTTGAAGCCTGTTATGGCCCTGATATCTCCTCTCTCAGTGTACTGGACGTATGGCACCATCTCATTCCTGTGCTCCTCCTTCATCCGGCTGTACAACTCCGGCAGCATCTTCTCACGGAAGTACTTTTCCATCTCGGGGTGCATTTTTTCAGGCTGTGTGGCAATGAGCGTCACAGTGAACTGATGGTCAGACCCGTTTGTGGTATGAGTATCGAGGAACAGATCGGGGTCAAGGAACTGGAATATTTCTGCAAAAGCCTTCGCATCGCGCGAGTCCTGCTTCACGAAATCACGGTTCAGGTCCAGAAACCGTGTGTTCCGCCGTGCTCCCTTCTCTTCCGGGCCGTTCTGATTCATCCGCCAGTAGGGGCTTCGCGTCAGCGCTCCTCCTATGTTGTAAACCGGTATGATGGCCACCGAACAGTTTTTAAGGTACTTCTTCATCCCGTTCCTGTTTGAAAGCAGGTCAGCCGCGAACCTGGCGCTGGCATCAATGCCTTCCGGCTCGCCGGGATGTATGCCGTTGTTAATGAGCACAATGGTTTTGCCCTGCCTGCGTATCTCGGCAGGATCGGTCTCTCCGTCGGAGGAGATTATGAACAGATGAAGCGGGCGGCCCACATCTGTCATCCCCATCTCCATGAGGGTGGCCTCACTGTACTTTTTATCAAGGTCACTGTAAAAGCCTATTGCCTCTTCCCATGAAAGGCTCTTGTTCATGTCATATCTCAGGACAGGTGTGTCATTGCTTTGCTGTGCCGATACGCCTGATATGAGCACTATTATTGACAGGATTGCTGTAATTAATCTTTTCATCAGTATATAATTTTGATTTTAAAGGTCTGATGTAACCCATATGACTGAAAATTATATAAAGAGGTGTTAGTCTGTTTGATACACGTGGGTGTCATCAGGTTTTATCTGTAAAATGGTTGATTACTGTTTCGGCCTCTGCCCTCATTTCTGCAATGAGGTCAGGGAATATTTTGTATGTTGATTCAAGGTGCCTCAGGCGTGAAAGCACGTTTGCAACTATCAGGCCGGGCATCTCCGTGGCTGGAATACCCCTCATGGAATAAATCTCCTCATACCGGCCTATGCCTGCCTCTCCGAAGGCATCCATGTCATCTGCCACGGAAATTATTGCTGCCAGTGAGCAGGGATCTGAGTTGCCGGTGTATTCCTTGTTGTCATGCTTCTCAATTGCGTCAAGTATTTCATGCCGTTCTTCTTCTGTCAGGCCAGTTGTTTCAAGAAAAGCGCTGCATATATGCCTGCTCTCAATCCCATGGTCAGGGCCACGGTTGACCGTCAGTCCGGTATCATGAAAGAATGAGGCTATTATAGCTTTGACTGCCAGATTCTCATCAGTGATCAATCCGGCATCTGCGAGACGACTGATAAGAGAGGCTGCATTTTTCCACACCCGGTCATGATGCAGGTGATCATGCGAAGGCATGTCAGTGCCGGAGAAAATCTGAGTGCACTTCTCCCGGAGAAGTTTTCCGTACTTCTCCTCCGCAGTTATGATGAACGGATGCTCCATGATTAAAACCAAAAAGGCAAAAGTAGGAACTTTTGCCTTTTTGGTTCCCTGTAAATAGCAGAATTAGCGGGCAATCATACTTTCGGCAAGGTCGAGTATGGTAGTGTCTGTTATTGTGACTATGCCCCCTTCGGGTCCTTTTTCTATATGGATGCCGGCACTCTGCCCGCGGTCAAAGTTCCAGCCACCGAAATAATTCCTGACGGTCTCCTCTTCCAAATCAAGCTTGTCAGCTATCTTTCTTATGCTCCCGTCAGGAAGCTGGTCCTTGATCTTCCTCAATTGTGAAAATGTTAGAGTTCGTGCCATGATATAAAGTGGATAGATTTCTTCAAATATAGTAAGTATTCATTGAAAGTTGAAATATAAGAGACTCATTCCGGCCGACCGGTCTCATTGCTCATTGCCGGGCTTCCAACTCAATGCCTGGCTCCCCGCTCAATGCGGGGCTCGTTGCTCATTGCCAGGCTCCATGCTCATTACAGGTTTCATTGCTCATTGCCGGGCTTCCAGCTCAATGCCGGGCTTCCAGCTCAATGCCTGGCTCCCCGCTCAATGCGGGGCTCATTGCTCATTGCCAGGCTCCATGCTCATTACAGGTCTCATCGCTCATTGTCGGTCTCAGGCTTTATCTGCAGCTACCACATAAAGCTGACCCTGTTCTTCCCTGCGCACTATTACGTCTGTTCCCCTGGAGATGAAGCCTGTCTCTGCCACTGCCGGGTAAATCTCATTCCCTACCATCACCTTCCCTGACGGGCGAAGCACGGTATGTGCCACTCCATGGCTTCCAACGAGTGATTGAAGCTTGCCGGTGTCAAAGCTTTCAAATCCATCAGCCTTGTCCACCGTTGTCTCCAGAGCCAGGCTGCCGAAGAGCCTGTTCGGGGCAAAGAGCTTTCTCGAAAGCCATAATGAAAAAAGGAATGAAAGCACGGCTGACAGGATAACTATTGCGAAAGCTCCTGTTATCTCTTTTACACCGTCAATCGAAGGTCCGAACCTGAAGACTATCTTGTCAACCATTACAAGGGCAAGTCCTGTCACAATGCCTATGATTCCGAGCACCCCGGTAACCCCGAAACCCGGAAAGGCAAATATCTCCACCAGCAGAAGTATTACTCCTATTACGAATATCACAATATGCCAGTTGGCAGCTATACCTTCGAGGTAGAGTGGTGCGAAGTAGAGCAGTGCCCCGAAGAGGGCGGCTGCCAGGGGGAATCCCACACCGGGCGACTGGAGCTCAAAGTAGATGCCTCCGATGATCAGCATTATCAGCAGCCCTGAGACTACGGGATTAACCAGAAACATGATTATCTTGTCAACCAGTGTCAGCTTCAGCTCCTTTATGGTATACTCCTTTATTCCGGCCTTTTCTATTACTTCCTTCACTGTCTCGGCCTGGCCTTCGCAGAAGCCGTATTTGATTGCCTCCAGTGTGGTCAGTGTCAGTACCTGCCCTGTGTCAACAATCCCCCTGATGACAATCGAGGGGTCTACCATAGCCTGCGCAATCTCCGGATCACGGTGCCATACCCAGGTGGTGTCATTGCCGTCAATAACCGGCTTCTTGCCATGGGCTTCAGCAGTGGCTCTCATCATCCCCCTCATGAACGACTGGTATTTGTCAGGCATCTTCTGCCCGCTCTGGTCAACCACTGTGGCTGCCCCGATACCGGCCCCCGAACGCATATAGATACTGTCAGCAGCCACGGCTATCAGCGCCCCTGCGGAAATAGCCTGGTTGTCGATGAAAACCAACACCGGGATATCATAGTTGAGGATGAGTGTTCGCATTGAATCGGCAATATCAACCTGACCACCATAGGTATTCATGTGAATCAGCATGAAATCAGCGTTCAGAGAGTCAGCCTCGGCAAAGCTCTTCTTTACGCTGCGCCACAGCGGGGCAGCTATAGTCTTCTTCATTTCACACTTGTAAATCAGTGTATTGCTGTTGTGTGATACCTGCCCGGCCCGGGCAATGACTGAGGAATCGGGAACCGTATCATTCCCCGGTGTCACCGACAGGGTGGCACTACCTGCAATTGCTGCTATGGTGCACGGAATAAGAATAAAAATGAATAGTATCTTTTTCATCCGCATATAGTTTTTAAAGGTCGGCTGGAACCACACATGATTGAAAATTATCTGAATTCATGGTTGTATATCTCATACATGTGGGTTTTATATAATATAATTCTGATTTTAAAGGTTTGTTGGAACCCACATGCCTGAACAATATCTGAGTTTATGTTTGTATATCCGATGCATGTGGGATTCATGGGGTTATATTTAGTTCCTTAATGTATTCAATGAATTTTGCAAGAGCCTCCCTCTTCCTCTCATCAAGGCTGAAGTCAATGTTATGGTTGAGATAGGAGATAACCTCTTCAGGTGTGGCTGAGGAGTCCTCCTGCAGGAGTGTGACTGATTCATTCCTTCTTTCGAGTCCTTCGCTCAGCGCCTTGTTGAAAAGAGCGGTAAATTGTTCCGGCAGTTGGCGTGTTGATACCCAGCAGGCAAATACAAACGGCAGCCCGGTAAATTTTTTCCACTCCAGGCCAAGGTCAAGTCTGTACCTGAAATGTCTGGCATATTCGAAACAGCGGTCGCCTATCATCACGGCAGCCTCACCGTGTTTCATGGCGGTGATGTCAAACTCCTCCGGTGCCGGGAACCACCTGTACTCACGCTTCCAGGCTTTCGCCGCGAGGATGCGGCAAAGGGTCACGGAACTACGTGAGCGGTAATCAAGATATATGGTATTGATCTCATCAAACGGGGTGTTGCTTACGAGAAGGACCGTACGCACCTCTCCGTTGGTGCTCAGGCAGTAATCACTTACAAGATGATACTCTTTCATACCTGCAACCATCGCCACTGGTATCAGTCCAATGTCTGCCTTTCCCTCAATGAGCCTGTTGGCACACTCCGATGGATGACACACACCGAGGTCAATCATGGCTGCGACCTCACTGTCACGCAGGCCTATCATGAACGGATAGCTGTTTATGTACTTTACAGCTGAAACCCTTATCTTTTCCATCTCTTATATTCATCCCGCAGGTAAATGCAAAGGTTCAATTTTTTCAGACCAGAACAAAATACTATTTTTGGTTTTTAAAACAGAGGTAAAACCGGGTTGAGGAGAGACAGATATGGATCGTTTAATGGCAATTTCACCGGTAGATGGCCGCTACGGTGAGCGGGTGGCAGAGCTGGTGCCATTCTTTTCGGAGTTTGGCCTGATACGCTACCGCGTACTGGTTGAGATTGAATATTTTATAGCGCTGTCACATGCAGGATTGCCGCAGTTCGAAGGCTTCCCTGCAGAAAAGGAAAAGGAGCTGCTGGCTGTATGGAACTCATTCTCTCCGGCTGACGCTGACTTTATCAAGATGAAGGAGGCGGTTACCAATCATGATGTCAAGGCTGTTGAATACTTCGTCAAGGAGCAGATCACAGCCATTGGGCTGGAGAAATGGTCTGAGTTCGTTCATTTCGGGCTTACATCGCAGGATATAAACAACACGGCTATGCCCATGGCCATCCGTGACTCCGTTAGGGAGGTCATGACGCCCATGCTTGTCTCGCTGCGTGAGTCCCTGATCAGGATGGCAGGGGAGTGGGCTGACATACCCATGCTGGCACGAACCCACGGCCAGCCGGCTTCTCCCACGAGACTGGGCAAGGAGATCGCCGTATTTGCCGATAGGCTTGGCAATGAGCTGGAGATGCTTATGACCATGAAGTACAGCGGCAAGTTCGGAGGAGCTACCGGTAACTTCAATGCCCACAGGGTGGCATATCCCGCCGTCAACTGGCCGGAATTTGCTGACAGGCTGCTGAATGAGAGGCTGGGTCTGGAAAGACAGCAGATTACAACCCAGATAGAACACTATGACGGACTGGCTGCGCTGTTTGACTGCATCAGCCGGATCAATACCATCATCACTGACCTGTGCAGGGATATCTGGAGCTATATCTCAATGGATTATTTCAAGCAGACCATAGTGAAGGGAGAGGTCGGATCATCAGCCATGCCGCACAAGGTCAATCCCATTGACTTTGAAAACGGCGAAGGGAACCTTGGACTGGCAAACGCACTTTTGCGTCATCTCTCCTCCAAACTGCCGGTCTCGAGGCTGCAGCGCGACCTGACAGATTCAACCACCATACGCAACACAGGGGTTGCTATGGCTCATACCCTCATTGCCTGGAAATCAGTTAAAAAAGGATTGGCAAAACTCATCGTCAACCGTGAGAAGATTGAAAGAGACCTCGAAGATAACTGGGTTGTTGTTGCCGAAGCACTGCAGACTATCCTCCGCAGGGAAGGCTACCCGAAACCATATGAAGCACTTATGGCTCTCACACGTACCAATAAGACAATAACCGGTGAGATAATCAGACAGTTCATTGATACCCTTGATGTCACAGAATCCGTCAGGGAGGAGATGAAGGCCATAACCCCGTTCAATTATACCGGATTCTGATACGAGGAGATGAAGAGCATCAGGATACTATTGCAGTACCTCAGGGCCTACAAATGGCTCGCGGTGCAGAATATGGGATTCAACATCATCAGCGCTTTTTTTGCATTGTTTACCTACACCCTTATTGTACCGTTTCTCCAGATACTGTTCAAAAGGGTGGCTCCTGTCCCTGATCCCGGACCCTTTACCCTTTCCGCATCGTACCTCAAGGATTGGGCCAACTGGTTCTTCTCCTCCTCTATTGAGCGCTACGGAGAGATGAGAACACTCCTCATCGTGGTCATCGTATTCGCGGTGGCCAGCTTTTTCAAGAACCTCTTTGTCTTCCTGGCCAACAACTGTATGGCAAGTCTCAGGGCAGGAACCGTCAGGGATGTCAGGAACCGGATTTATGACAAGATACTGCGCCTGCCGCTCTCCTATTTCTCTGAGGCCCGTAAGGGCGACCTGATGACAAGAGTGTCAAATGATGTGCAGGAGATAGAAGTCTCGGTGATGTCATCTCTCTCCATGCTCTTCCGCGACCCGTTTACCATTATTATTTTCCTCGTGTACCTGTTTGTTTCCAGTCCTCAGCTGACCCTGTTCGCTTTGCTGATGCTGCCGGTGAGCGGATGGTTCATTGCACGTATCAGCATGAGCCTTAAAAGCTTTTCATTCGTCGGACAACAGGCGCTGGGAGGGCTTCTTTCAGTGTTCGAGGAGACACTCAGCGGTCTTCGCATCATAAAGGGATTCAATGCTGAGGGCAAGATGAGGAGGCAGTTCGGGACGGCAAATGAGAAATTTACCAAAACCTTCAGGAGAGTGGCGCGCAAGGCATATCTCGCCCACCCGGTAAGTGAGTTCCTTTCAACTGTGGTGCTGCTCATTGTCATCTACTACGGAGGATTCCTCGCGCTCAGGGGCACAGGGAACATGTCACCTGACAGGCTCATTGCATTCGTGGTTATATTCTCACAGATAATACAGCCGGCAAAGGCGATATCGAGCGCATGGTTCAGCATACAGAAGGGGATGGCCTCAATTGACAGGATAAACGAGGTGCTTAACGCCGGTGAGACAATAACACAGAAACCCGACGCAGTCAGGATAACAGGCTTCAATGACAGTATAGAGTTCAGAAATGTGTGGTTTGCCTATAACAATGACCCCGTGCTGAAGGATATCTCGCTCACAATAAGGAAGGGACAAACTGTTGCCATAGTGGGCCGGTCGGGAGGGGGCAAGTCGACCCTTGCTGACCTCATACCACGATTCATTGACCCCGACCGTGGCGCCGTACTCATTGACGGAGTAGATGTGAGGGACGTTAATATAAGGGATCTCAGGCAACTGATGGGTATTGTAAGTCAGCAGGCAATACTGTTCAATGATACCTTTTATAATAATATATCATTTGCCTTTGATGAAGTCAGGGATGAGGAGAGTGTTGTGCGGGCTGCCACAATAGCCAATGCTCACGCATTCATAACTGAGACACCTGAGGGTTACCAGTATATTGTTGGCGAGGGCGGCAACAAACTAAGTGGCGGTCAGCGCCAGAGAATCAGCATTGCAAGAGCCATCATGGCCAATCCGCCGATCCTTATCCTTGATGAGGCCACCTCGGCCCTCGATACTGAGTCAGAGCGGCTGGTGCAGGATGCCATGATTAAGCTGATGGAAAACCGCACTTCGGTAGTAATCGCCCACCGCCTTTCAACCATACAGCATGCAGACATGATAGTGGTAGTGGAAGATGGCAGGATAGAGGAGTGCGGAACACACGAGGAACTCATCAGGAATCCGGATGGTATCTACAGGAAACTGTACGAGATGCAGTCGTTCTAGGTGGGATGCTGACATATTCTGCTGACGCGCAAAGAGTGCCACCAGATGCTCTTCGGTATCTGTGGGTGGGATGTTGGCATATTCTGCTGGCGCTCATCAGCAAGGAGTTGAGGGAGCAGCCCTGTTATGACAATAACTTCCGGCCCTTTCAGCCGGTTTATACCATACGTCTGAACTTCGTGGGTTGATGCTGTCGTCAAAGGAGCAGAAGTTTTCAGCCGGTTTATACCATACGTCTGAATTTTGCAGGTATCTTCGATTCGAATCGCATCTCCTTCCCGGTAACGGGGTGAACGAATGCCAGCACGCTGGCATGGAGTCCCAGCCTTCCTATAGGGCTTGAGGAGGCGCCGTACTTTCTGTCGCCGGCTATACTGTGGCCCAGCTCCTGCATGTGAAGCCTTATCTGGTTCTTTTTTCCCGTTTCGAGTGTCACCTCAAGGAGGGAGTAATCCTTTCCGCTTTTTATTCTTCTGAATCTTGTGATTGCCAGCTCGCCTTTTTCCGGATTGCGTGTTGAGTGCATTACCAGTGACCTGCTCTCATATATATATGATTTTATGACCCCTTCCGGTTCGGTCACCTCGCCTTCGACGAGGGCGACATAGGTTCGTGAAGTGACGTTCTGTTTCCAGTTGCGCTGAAGGAGGCTCTGCACCTTTTTGCTTCGTGCGAACATCATCAGCCCCGAGGTGTCGCGGTCGAGACGGTGGACGATGAATATCCTGTTTGACGGTTTTTGGCTCTTTACGTATGTGCTGAGTATATTATAGGCGGTGAGATACTTTTCATTATCCGAAGCCATTGAGAGAAGCCCCGCGTTTTTGTCAATCACCACCAGGTGCTCATCCTCATAGACCAGGCGCATGTTGCGTGCCATCACTCCTGTGGTGTGCCTTGTGGCGGAGATGGTTATTGAGTCACCCGGTTTCAGTTCATGGTTGAACTGTGTCACCGGCTCGCCGTTGACCAGTACCTGGCGGTTTCGCAGGAGTGACTTGATATTGTCGCGGCTCTTCTTTTTCAGCGAGCTGATGAGGAAGGGCATCAGGGTTGTCTGTCCGGTAACCTCGAGAGTGATGTCAGTTGTCATATTCCGGGTATTGATGCAAAGATAGGGGAGAATGTGGGATTACCCGCTCATTTCATTCGCTTGTGATCCCTGGCGGGGGAACCTGCAGACCATAGCACTCCCTCATGCACCGGGCGGTGCATGAGGGTTGTTTTATTTTCCGTCATCCCTCACCCCCGGGCGAGCCCGGTCCGGTATGCCGTAAAATAAAAAACCTGTTCTGTCAGTGACGGAACAGGAGTGCTACGGTCTGCGGAGAAAGAGGGATTCGAACCCCCGGTCCAGTCGCCCGGACAACGGTTTTCAAGACCGCCGCAATCGACCACTCTGCCATTTCTCCCTTTGCATCCCTTACTCACCGTGGGTGACGGGCGCAGCGGGTGCAAATATAATCTTTTTTTGCTATTCTGCCCGGTGGTAAAAATTTAACCGGAAAGCTTACCCGGCTCCCTTCTCTGCTTCTCAAAACTCCCCTGTAAATGGGTGCCTGACACCATCAACGAGTCTCTTTTCACCATCTTACCGGGGGGTATGAACGGAAAAAGTGCTCAAATATCATAAAAACCGGCCTTTCAGGCATAAAAAAGGTTATAAAAACTTGCTTTTGAATAAGAATGAAATAAATTTGTAGGCAATTAGAAAATTTGGTCTAACCCTAAATTGTACTGACTATGACAAAAAAAGAACTGGTAAGTAGCATTGCAAAAAAAGCAGGGCTTTCTCTTAAAGATGCCAACATTGCTCTGAATGCTTTCATAAGCTCATTTGGTGAGGCCATGAAAAAAGGCCAAAGGCTCCAGCTCCCCTCAATGGGTACTTTCAAAGTTGAAAAGAGAAGTGCAAGAGTTGTTCGCAATCCCCGCACCGGCGCCAAACTGAATGTTCCCGCAAAGAAAGTCGTGAAATTCAAAGCAGCTCCGGCTCTTTTAAAAGAACTCAAGTAAAACTTTCAGGGGTGCGCAGGCACCCCTTTTTATTTTCTTTTCCTGATACCGGCCGGCCCGTTTTTTTTGTGTTCATTAAATACCGGGGCAATTTTTTTGTCAATTATTTTAGTATATTTGTTTGCAACGCTCAAACCTAACTACCTGTTCCGGGAATGAATTGTATTATTGTTGATGATGACCCTGTATGGCTCCGGACCCTCGAGGAATTCGTAGGTAAGTCTTCTTCCCTTACTCTCGTGGGAAGTTACTCTGATTCTCTGTCAGCACGAAACCTGCTGATGTCACGAAGTGATATAGAACTCATCTTTCTCGATATCGAGATGCCGGAGATGGATGGCTTCGATTTCCTGTCGAGCCTCGAAAATCCTCCGCATATCATATTTGTTTCGGGTAGCGAAGAATATGCCTACAAGGCTTTTAACTACAACGGCATAGACTACCTTCTCAAACCGATTACCTACCCGCGTTTCTGCCGTGCGGTGGAAAAAATCATGAAATACTATGCACCCAGGTCTGTGCCGTCATCTGCAGGTGAGGAGGAGATCTTCATTAAAAAGGGTTCTTCGCTTGTGCGTTTGAAGCTCAAGGAGATACTCTTTGTTGAGGCTCTTGAGAATTATGTCAGTGTCAATACACGGGACGAGAAATATACCATCCACTTTACCATGAGGGGCATAGAACAGCAGTTGCCCTCAAGCCTCTTCGTGAGAATCCACCGTTCGTACCTCGTAAACAAAAGCGTTATCAGGTCGATCACCGAGAACAGCCTTACAATAGCTATCGGCGGCAATACGAAGATTCTGCCCGTGGGCAAGTCATACCGCGACGGGATAATGAACTACATTAATATAATGCAGCGCTGATGCCTTCACAAAGGCAACTTTTCCTTGACCATATCGGACAGACCTCTCCCTCGCCACTCATGCTTGAGATTGAGAGGGCGGAAGGTTCATTTCTGTATGACAGCAACGGCCGTGATATCCTTGATCTTATCTCAGGTGTATCGGTCAGCAACACCGGCCATCGCCATCCGGCAGTCATGGCTGCACTGACCGGACAGGCNNTATGCCGGACGCCTTGCGTCACTGCTGCCTCCCCCGCTGGAGTCAGTCTATTTTGTCAACTCGGGAAGCGAAGCCATAGAGGGAGCCATCAAGCTGGCACGCAGGTATACCGGTCGCAATGAGATCATCTATTTCCGCAATGCTTACCACGGATCCACCACCGGGGCTCTCAGCGTCCAGGGCTCGGAGGAGTACAGAAACGCCTTCAGGCCTCTGATGCCAGCCACAACCATGGCCGGGTTCAACACCAATGAGGCTCTGGAGATGATCAGCAGCGGTACTGCCGCCGTCCTCGTTGAGCCCGTGCAGGCCGAAGCGGGTGTGGTGCAGCCGGAAGAGGGCTTCCTGGACGGACTTCGGAGTGCATGCAGCAGGCACGGCGCCATGCTGATTTTCGATGAGGTGCAGACAGGATTCGGCCGCACCGGCAGCCTCTTTTCACTCAGCAGGTACAATGTCATTCCTGACATCCTGGTGCTGGCAAAGGCGCTCGGCGGAGGACTGCCACTTGGAGCCTTCATCGCTTCACGTGAAATAATGTCATCCTTGACCCGTGACCCGGCACTGGGACATATAACCACTTTTGGAGGACATCCTCTCTGCTGTACAACAGGGTTGGCATCACTGGAAGTGATTGTCAGTGAAGGCCTTGCTGGCGCTGCACGGGGAAAGGAAAAGCTGTTCAGAAAAGAACTGGCAGGAATGCCTTTCAGAGAGATAAGGGGCGAGGGTCTCCTCCTGGCAGTGGTACCTGAAAAACCGGAAATCATCCCGGCCATGATTTCCCACGCACCGGAATACGGACTGCTGCTCGATTATTTTCTCTTCTGTTCCACAGCCTTTCGCATAGCGCCCCCGCTCACTATCTCCGAAGATGAGATCCGCCTCGCATGCCAGAGGCTGAAAAGGCTGACAGAAGCGGTGAGCTGACCAGGTTTTACAATTCCTGATGCCTTCCTGAGGTTCTTCAACGCATCCGGTTATCTGATTATGATGCTGACTGGTGATTGGTGACTCCGGACTGCCACTCTGTCAGACTTACTGCCGCGGCACGTCCTTTGAAGATTGGGGGGCAGAATAATCAGAAAACCAAAAATATGGAAAAGGGTAAAATCGGAGTAACCACAGAAAACATCTTTCCAATCATCAAGAAATTTCTCTATTCAGATCATGAGATCTTCCTGAGAGAACTGGTATCAAACGCTACAGACGCCATCCAGAAGCTGAAGGCGCTGGCCCTGGCAGGAGAATTCAAGGGCGAGCTCGGTGAACTGCGAGTAAGCGTCACTCTTGATCCTAAAAAGAAAACACTTACCGTCTCTGACAATGGCATCGGGATGAGCGCTGAAGAGATAGACAAATATCTGAACCAGATAGCCTTCTCGAGTGCTAACGAATTTCTCGACAAATATAAGGATCAGGCCAGTGGGCTCATTGGCCAGTTCGGTCTCGGATTCTATTCGGCATTCATGGTCTCAGACAGGGTCGAAGTCATTTCAAAGTCATATCGTGAGGATGAGCCTGCAGTGAAGTGGACCTGCAGCGGCAGCCCGGAATACTCTATTGAAGAGGCGCAGAGGGAAGAGCGCGGAACGGACGTCATCCTTCACATCGACAAGGATTCAAAGGAGTTCATTGATGAGAACCGCATCGAGGGCCTCCTGAAGAAATATTGCAACTTCCTGCCGGTGCCGGTGCAGTTTGGCAATGAGAAGGAGTGGAAGGACGGCAAAATGGTTGATACCGGCAAGCCGAAGATCATTAACAATACCCGGCCGGCCTGGACACGCAAACCCACTGAACTGAAGGACGAGGATTATGCAAGCTTCTACCGCGAGCTTTATCCGATGAGCGAGGAGCCTCTCTTTCATATCCACCTGAACGTTGATTATCCGTTCAAACTGACCGGAATCCTCTACTTCCCGAAGATCAGAAACAACTTCGAGATCCAGAAAAACAAGATACAGCTATACTGCAACCAGGTATTCGTGACTGACTCCGTGGAAGGTATTGTCCCTGACTTCCTGACGCTGTTGCACGGTGTGATAGACTCCCCGGATATCCCGCTGAACGTCTCCAGGAGCTACCTCCAGAGTGATTCCAACGTCAAGAAGATAAGCGGGCATATCACGAAGAAAGTGGCAGACCGCCTGACAGATATCTTCAAGAAGGACCGCGAGACTTTCGAAAAGAAATGGGATGACCTGAAGCTTTTCATTGAGTACGGCATGATCACCGAGGAGAAATTCTTTGAAAAGATATCAAAGATCGCCCTGTATAAAAACACAGATGGCAAATACTTCACCCTTGAGGAGTATGACAAGATCATCAGGGAGAACCAGACCGATAAGGACAAGTCGCTGGTGCACCTCTATACAACTGACCCGGTTGCCCAGCATGCCTATGTGGCCAAAGCTGCGGAAAAGGGTTATGACGTTCTGGTACTTGACGGACAGCTTGATACACATCTCATAAACACCCTTGAGTCAAAGGAACCTTCATCAAGGTTTGTAAGGGTTGACAGTGACGTGATTGACAGGCTTATCAAGAAAGAGGAGAGCCATACCTCGAAGCTTACCCAGTCGCAGTCGGATGATCTGGTGCAGATTTTCCGCACACAGGTGTCTGACACTGACAAGGCACGTTTCAACGTAAGGGCTGAGAACCTGGATGAGAATGACCTTCCGATGGTCATCACGCAGAGCGAATTCATGCGCAGGATGAAGGATATGGCGCAGTTTGGCGGGGGATATTCGTTTTACGGAGAGATGCCTGACAGCTTCGACCTTGTGCTGAACACCAACCACCCGCTGGTCATTTCACTGGCAGGAGACCTTGATAAGGAACATGCCGACGAGTTGAAGAAGAACGGTGCGGGAATCGAAAAAACGAAGGTCGAGATTGAGTTCATGGAGAAGGAGCACGCCAAGAAGAAACCAGAAGAGCTTCTTTCAGTTGAGAAGGATGATCTTGAAAGGCTCAGGGGCGAGCTGAAGCAGCTTGAGGAGAAGAGGAAGACCATTCTCGGCGGGTTCGGAAATGACCATCAGGCTGTGAGGCAGCTGATAGACCTCGCCATGCTGGCAAACAACATGCTCAAGGGAGAGGCGCTCAGCGCATTCGTCAAGCGAAGCATCAGCCTCCTGTAGAACTCTTTTTCTTTCCGTATCTGAACGCACTGCGTTCAGAATAGTCCGGGACGGCATCCGTCCGG
>MTKX01007353.1_pt3 | contig 22279 bp, 14 predicted proteins | sample 1042771 | NCBI WGS metagenome assembly MTKX01 (sample SAMN06212183, study PRJNA360534) | anaerobic digester metagenome | biome: Wastewater treatment plant; material: sludge; isolation source: anaerobic digester fed with sludge from wastewater treatment plant | place: Denmark: WWTP Randers ... | reverse complement strand
TTCCAACGTTGACGTGGGGTTTAGATCGTTCAAACTTTTGTTTCGCCATAGGTATCCTCCTCTTTCTTAACTCAATTTATCAATAATTTCTTTCATCATATTCTCAGGAACTTCATCATAATGAGAAAACTGCATAGTATAAGTAGCCCTACCCTGGGTAACCGAACGAAGGGCTGTCGCATAACCAAAAAGCGAAGCTAAAGGAGCCTGGGCATTGATAACCTGTAATTCTCCTTTGCTTTCGATACCTTCAATTTTACCCCTTCGTGCACTCATATCCCCAATAACATCACCCAGATAGTCTTTGGGAGTAATGATTTGCACCTTCATAACCGGTTCCAAAAGTATCGGTTGAGATTTTTTTATGGCATCTCGCAAGGCCAGAGATCCAGCAATCTTAAAGGCAATATCGGAAGAGTCTACCGGGTGATAGGAACCATCAATTAAACGAACCCGAATGTTCATAACCGGGTAACCAGCAATAACTCCATTATCCAGTGATTCTTTTACTCCGGCTTGAACCGAAGGAATATATTCTCTTGGTATTGCCCCACCAACAATTTTATCTTCAAAAACAAAATTATCATCACAAGGTTCGATCTCTAAAACAACGTGTCCGTACTGTCCTCTTCCACCGGTTTGACGAACATAACGTCCCTCTCCTCGCCCACTTTTCCGGATTGTTTCTCGATAAGCAACTTGCGGTCGACCCACATTGGCTTCGACTTTAAACTCTCGTAAAAGACGATCGATGATGATTTCAAGATGTAACTCCCCCATTCCCGAAATCAACGTTTGACCGGTTTCTTCATCAGTTTTAACTTTAAAAGTTGGATCTTCTTCGGCTAATTTTGATAAGGCTAAACCAAGTTTTTCTTGATCGGCACGAGTTTTGGGCTCTATTGCTACTTCGATTACTGGTTCAGGAAACACCAACGTTTCTAAAACAATAGGATAACGTTCCTCACAGAGGGTATCACCGGTGGCTGCATTTCGCAATCCTACAATACCACACAAGTCTCCAGCTTTTACCGCTTGAACATCTTCCCGTCGATTCGCATGAATGATCAAAATTCGACTTACTCGTTCCTTTGCTCCTTTATTACTGTTGTATACATAAGTACCGCTTTGCAGTTGACCAGAATAGACACGGAAAAAAGAAATTTTCCCCGCGTGGGGATCCATGCTTATTTTAAAAACCAAACCCGAAAAAGGCTCTTTCTTCATGGGAAGCCGCTTTTCGATTTCATTGGTTTTCGGATTTTTTCCTTCAACTGGCGGCAGATCGAGTGGGGATGGAAGATACCAAACCACTGCATCTAAAAGAGGCTGAATACATTTATTTCGAAGAGCCGAGCCGCCTAATACTGGTATGAATTTCCCGGTGGTTGTTCCTTTACGAATAGCTTGACGTATTTCTTGGGGATTTATCTCATCTCCATCCAGATATTTTTGCATGATGTTCTCATCGATCTCCGATATTGCTTCCAGGAGCTTATCTCGATAGATCAAAGCTTCTTTCCGATAAGAATCTGGAACATCTACCCAGTCAAATTCCATCCCATCACTGTCTTTTCTATATGTAAAGGCTTTCATTTCGATCAGATCAATAACACCAATAAAATCACTTTCTTTTCCGATAGGGATTTGAATCGGATGAGCGTTGGCATTCAATTTTTTACGGATAGCATTGACAACCGCAAAAAAATCAGCACCAACCCGATCTAATTTATTAATAAATGCTATCCGAGGAATCCGGTAATGGTCTGCTTGGTGCCAAACTGTTTCTGATTGTGGCTCTACACCGCCAACTCCACAAAACACCGCAACTGCCCCATCTAACACCCGGAGGCTTCTCTCTACTTCAACGGTAAAGTCCACGTGGCCTGGCGTATCGATAATATTTATCCGAGCATTATTCCAAAAACAAGTGGTCACCGCTGAGCTGATGGTGATTCCTCTTTCTTGCTCCTGGGGAAGAAAATCCATAGTTGCCATACCCTCATGGACTTCTCCTACCCGGTGAATTTTTCGGGTAAAAAACAATATACGCTCACTGACCGTTGTTTTTCCGGCATCAATATGAGCCATAATCCCTATGTTTCTAACTCTTTCTATATTCAATTGTTCGAATTCTTGTCCCTGATTCAGATTGCTATTCAAAAAATGAAGCCCCTTTCTTAAAACCACCGATAATGAGCAAATGCTTTATTGGCTTCTGCCATGCGATGAGTATCTTCTCTTTTCTTAGACGATGCCCCCGCTCCGTTAGCAGCATCAATAATTTCATTGGCTAACTTCTCAGTCATAGTTCTTCCTGCTCGTTGTCGGCTATAATTAACCAGCCATCGAATACCAAGGCTTTTGCTCCGTTCGGGACGAACTTCCATCGGCACCTGGTAGTTGGCTCCACCAACCCGTCGTGCTCTCACTTCAACCAATGGCATTACATTATTCAGTGCTTGAGAAAATACTTCTAATGGATCACGTTTTGATTTCTCACGAACTATCTCAAAAGCACCATAAACAATTTGTTCTGAAACACTCTTTTTTCCTTTTATCATGACCTTGTTCATCAACCGTGCAACATCAACACTGTTATATACTGGATCTGGTTGGATTTCTCTTTTTGAAACCGGACCTTTTCTCGGCAAAACCCTTCACGCTCCTTATGATTTCGGTCTTTTCGCTCCGTATTTTGAACGGCTTTGTTTGCGATTCTCAACACCAGCCGTATCAAGCGTTCCACGAATAATATGGTATCTCACGCCGGGAAGATCTTTCACACGACCACCACGGATAAGGACCAAGGAATGTTCTTGAAGATTATGTCCTATTCCAGGAATATAGGCGGTTACTTCAATTCCATTGGTCAAACGCACACGAGCAACCTTCCGCAATGCCGAGTTGGGTTTCTTAGGTGTTATTGTCCAAACTCGGGTGCACACTCCTCGTTTTTGAGGAGAACATTTCAAAGCAGGAGCACTGCTTTTCTTCTTAGGCTGTTTTCTGCCTTTTCGAACCAACTGGTTTATGGTTGGCATATCGTTCCTCCTTCTTAATATCTTGCTCTCATGAGTTGAATATATTTATTTCCTTATATTTTTTCCTATTTCTTTATACTATCGGACTTTACAATAGTACCCCTAAGTGCAACGGAGCAATTTTATCAGCATTAAAATTGAATGTCAACTGGGAGTTTCAGTATTTGATTAAAAAAAGTGGGAGTTTATCGCTCCCACTTTTTTCTCCTTTTTTTAATTGTCAAAATTACTCTCTTCTTCATCTTTATCGCTATCGATTTGACTTTCAAAATGGCCAAACTCTTCAGGATCCTCGTCTATATCCTCATCTTCAGTTTTGTTTTGATGAGGATGAAGAATTTCTTCGATATCGATTTCTTCTTCATAATTCATCAGTTCACGAAGATCAACACTTTGGTCTCCGTGAAAAGCCAATTCGCTTGAATCTTCCATGTGTTCTTCGGTCTCTAACTTCACCTTCCGATATTCTGGAAAACCAGTTCCAGCTGGGATAATCTTACCGATTATTACATTTTCTTTTAATCCAACCAATTCATCAACTTTTCCTTTTATTGCTGAATCCGCCAAAACGTGAGTCGTCTGTTGGAAAGAAGATGCCGATAAAAAGCTCTCAGTGGCTAAAGAGGCTTTGGTGATTCCCAGAACGACTGGTCTCCCGGTTGCTACCTGTTTGGTACCTGCTAAATAGACTAAATTTTCAACCAAACTTCTGGTTTCAGTTTCGGCGTCCGCTTCTCGTATCAATAAATACTCGACATTATCGTCAGCAATTTTGATTACTCCATCACGATCGATAGTTTGTCCTGCTTTGATCAGTATAGAGCCATTCTCTTCTATGGAAATATCTTGTGCTGCGACTTTCCCTACGACTTCTCGTTCTAAAAGTTCACTTAATCGTCCTTCTATTGAAAAGAAACGTCCATCGCCCAGTTTGACTTCTTTAACATCATCCATGACCAAACGCCGTGCCACTGCCCGGCTTATTTGCTGACCAGAGGCTATGATCAAATCACCGCTTTTCGGACTAATGATGTCCTTTTCCACTTCTTTCCCAAGAATCTCCTCACGTAATTCTCGAATTAAACTTTCTTTAATTTGGAAGGTCTCAATATTTTTCCAGATTACAATCCGATCGATATTATGACCTTCAATCAGGTCTTGATGATGGGCTTCAACTTTTGTATTGGCGGTGAGAATTACTTCTCCGGTTTTCAAATCGGTCACATCTTCAGCTAAAATTGCACCTTTCAGTTTATCCCAGGTTGACTTCTCTCGGGTTCGCAGAATAACCGGACCTAAGTCAGCTATATGTTCAACCTTCTGCTCGCTAATAACATCACCGGCTTTGACCAAAACCGTTCCATTTTGATCAAGAATGTCATCGACGCTCACTTGGTCTTTCAATTCAGCTTTTAACGACCGGTAGCCTCGAATCATTTTGTAAGGTGTCTGATCTTTATTAACTATATAAAAAGGCTTGCAATCGGTAGATAAAATAACCCTTAGCTTCTCTTCGTCAATTGCTTCTCCTTTTTGTACAATCGCTTCACCCGAAATATCAAAAGCCGGTTCTCGTAAGGTGAATCCTTCAAAAAGCGAGNNAAAAGCGAGAGTGCTTTTTCTAAAACCAATCGGTTTTCTTCATTAATTCGACTATTTTCTTGCTCAAAATCTTCAATATGAACCAACTCACCGGAGAGGAGTTCGGTATCACCGGAATTCTCAACCATAACCTTATTCAGACGAGCAATTTGTCGAACAATGGTTTCGATGTGTTTATCGTTGATGTTTACACCTTGTGATAGGTAAACCGATTGAATTTCTTCTACCAGATGACTTTGAACCTCTCTTATTCCCTTGATACGAAGGATATCACGAGGATTAATCGGGCCTAAGGTCAAACGATCACCCGCTTTAACCTGAGCATTTTCATTAACCTTAATCCGAATATCAGGTGGAACTAAATAAGCCCGGGCCGATTGATCGGCTTCATCGTCATCAGGATGAACAATAATTTTTCTTCGGTTTCCAATGGTCTCAATCTTTTCTACTTCTCCATCGACATCGGATAGAATAGCGGCTTTTTTTGGTTTCCGAACTTCAAATAGCTGCTCTACTCGTGGGAGACCTTGGGTAATGTCTTCCCCCGCAATTCGAATCCCTCCGGTATGAAAGGTTCTCATAGTTAGCTGGGTGCCTGGTTCACCGATTGATTGGGCGGCAAGAATTCCAACCGACTCCCCAATATCAACTATTTTACCAGTCGCCAAGTTCCTTCCATAACATTTTGCACAGACTCCATACCGAGCTTTACAAGTAAGAACTGACCGAATTTTCAATTCTCGGATTTTATGTTCCTGAAGTTTCTGAATAACATCCTCATTAATTTCTTCACCGGCAGCCAGTAGAAGCTGATCAGTTCCGGGAACATAAACATCATTGAGAATCATCCGGCCTAAAACTCTTTCTTCAAAATATTCAATAATGTTATCGTTTTCGTCTTTTAAGTCTCCAATAATTATTCCGTCATCAGTTCCACAATCAATCTCTCGAACAATCATGTCTTGAGATACATCGACCAGCCTCCGAGTAAGATAACCTGATTTCGCCGTTCTTAGTGCCGTGTCAGCTAACCCTTTCCGAGCGCCATGGGTAGATATAAAGTATTCTAATACCCCTAAACCCTCACGGAAGTTCGCTCGAATTGGATATTCAATAATTCGACCAGAAGGATCAGCCATCAATCCTCGCATTCCTGCTAGCTGGCTGATCTGTCGAATACTCCCTCGAGCACCTGATTTTGCCATCATATTCACGGGATTAAAATCATCCAGTAATTCCAAAATAGCCTCAGCTACTTTGTTGGAAGCATCGGTCCAAATATCGATAACCGACTGCTCTCGCTCTTCTCCGGTAATCAAACCTTCGTTATAATGGTCGTTGGTATCGCCAACTCGCTGAGTAGCATCCTCAATGATTAAGAATTTTTTTTCTGGGATTTCCAAATCTACAACCCCGATACTGGTTCCCGATTGGGTGGCATAACGAAAACCCAATCTTTTAATTCGGTCAAGGGTTTCAACAGTGATTTGGTTTCCAAATTTTCTAAAACATAAATCAACGATATCCGATAGTTTCTTTTTGGTCATCGGATCATTGTAATAGGGCATCCCCTGAGGAAGAACCTGATTAAAAATAACTCGACCAATTGTCGTCATAGCTACATTAGAGTCTTTCTCCTGAACTTCCCGGATGAAAATCGGCTCATGAAGATCGACTTGTTTGTATTCAAAAGCCAGGAGTGCTTCATCCATATCGAGATATCGCTTCAGAATTGTTCCTTTTGATACTTTTTTCATCAAAGTTAGGTAGTAACAGCCTAACACCATATCTTGAGTTGGTACTGCTATCGGTCGACCTGATGCCGGAGAAAGGATATTGTGAGAAGAAAGCATCAAAATTTCCGATTCAGCTTGAGCTTCTGCAGAAAGCGGAACATGAACAGCCATCTGATCACCATCGAAATCGGCGTTAAAAGCTGGACAAACCATAGGATGAATATGAATGGCATTGCCTTCTACCAGCACTGGTTGAAAGGCTTGAACGCTCAACCGGTGAAGGGTTGGTGCTCGGTTCAGGAGAACTGGATGCTCAGCAATAACTTCTTCTAATACCTCCCAAACTTCATCACGGGTTTTCTCTACCATTCTTTTGGCACTTTTAATATTATGAGCATGACCTTTATCAACTAAACCTTTCATAATAAAAGGCTTAAATAGTTCTAATGCCATTTTCTTGGGAAGTCCGCATTGATCGAAATTCAACTGAGGTCCGGCAACGATAACCGAACGACCGGAATAATCAACCCTTTTCCCTAATAAATTTTGGCGAAAACGACCTTTCTTTCCTCGCAACATATCGCTGAGTGATTTAATNNGATTTAAGCGGGCGATTGCCCGGTCCTAATACCGGACGTCCTCTCCGTCCATTATCAAATAATGCATCAACGGCTTCCTGAAGCATGCGTTTTTCATTTTTTACTATAATGTCAGGGGCTCCAAGCTGTAGCAATCTTTTCAAACGATTGTTTCGGTTAATCACTCTCCGATAGAGGTCATTCAAATCGGAGGTTGCAAACCGACCACCATCTAACTGGACCATGGGACGCAAATCGGGCGGAAGTACCGGAACCACTTCCAATATCATCCACTCCGGTCGATTTCCTGATTTACAAAAGGATTCGACGACTTGTAATCTCTTGATGATTTTCTTCGCCTTTTGACCGGTTGCTTCTTTGAGTTCTTTCCGCAAACTTCGAGCCAGAGTCTGAACATCCAAAGTTCTAAGAATCTCTCTGACTGCTTCGGCTCCAACGCCGCTTTTAAATTCGTTATCATATTGGGGAAGCAATTTCGCTTCGGTTTCTAATATCATTTGGGCTTTCTTTAAACCAGTTGATCCGGGATCGATAACCAGATAGCAAGGTTCCTCAGCAGTATCGGTCAAGATTTCTTCTTCAAAGAGGTCGCCATACACCTCACGCAATTGATAAACTTCCGATTCGGAAATTTCTTCATCCCGTTGGTAAGGAAAAACCCGAACATCGATCACTTCATAGCGATTATTTTCTAATTCTTCTATCGTAAAACTCTCTTTGTATTTTGTACGAAACCGAGTCAATTCCTTGGTGGAGAGTTCATCGCCAACTGAAAAGGGAAGACTGTGGACTTCGGTAATCCGATGAGCGGTCTCGGCTTTAAAGTTCGGATCATACTTTTGATGGATCCGGTATTCGGTGTCTCGTATAACAGTTTCTGGTTCAAGATCGGTCGAACCCGGTTCAATAACTTTATAGCAGTCTTCTTTTTTTCTTCCTGAGGCAAAATAGAGAACTTTCTCCAGGTTTTTGGGAAGAACACCCAAAAGGAGAGCCATTTTACTGGGAATACTTTTAAAATACCAAATGTGCGAAACCGGAGCAGCTAATTCGATATGTCCCAGACGGGCTCTTCTAACCGAAGATCGAGTGATTTCAACTCCACAACGGTCACAGACCACTCCTTTATGACGAATTCTTTTATACTTTCCGCAATAACATTCCCAGTCTTTGGTTGGACCAAAAATCTTCTCACAGAACAAACCGTCTTTTTCCGGTTTGAGGGTCCGATAATTAATGGTTTCGGGTTTTTTTACTTCTCCTCGAGACCATTTACGGATTTGCTCGGGAGAAGATAAACCAATTTGCATAGCTCCAAGATCATTGACATCTATCAAGGGTTTTTCCCCCTTCTTTTATTTTTTCTCTCGTCCCTGCAGATTAACTCCTAATCCAGGTATATCATCATCGGCATCTTCCATCTGTTCGATGGAAATTTCCTTTTTCCTGGAATCAAACACTTTCACATCGAGACACAAGCTTTGCAATTCCTTAACCAATACTTTAAATGATTCGGGAACCGACGGCTTGAGCACATTTTGACCTTTGACAATTGCTTCATAAGCTTTTACTCTTCCGACAATATCGTCGGATTTCACTGTCAGAATTTCTTGTAAAGTATAGGCAGCTCCGTATCCTTCCAGTGCCCATACTTCCATTTCTCCAAAACGCTGCCCGCCAAATTGGGCTTTACCTCCCAACGGCTGTTGGGTAACTAAAGAGTACGGTCCAGTTGAACGTGCATGAATCTTGGTTTCAACCAGGTGAGCAAGTTTCATCATATATATGTATCCAACTGTCACTTCATTGTCGAAAGGTTCACCAGTTCTTCCATCGAAAAGGATCACTTTTCCATGGGGGAGAAGATTAAACTCCGGCGATATCCTGTCGTCAAAAGCAAAAACCGGATAACGGTTTTCTTGACTGATGGTTACATCTTTCAAGGCTTCTAAAATCTCCGATTCTTTCGCTCCATCGAAAGGAGCACTGGCAATAAACATCCGTTCTTTATTGGCAACCCAACCCAAGTGAGTCTCTAAAATCTGCCCAATATTCATTCGAGAAGGAACTCCCAGTGGATTGAGAACAATGTCAACCGGTGTTCCATCGGGAAGGAAGGGCATGTCCTCCTCAGCAAGAATCCTGGCTATAACTCCTTTATTTCCATGACGACCAGCCATTTTATCGCCAACGGTAATTTTTCTTTTCTGGGCGACAAACACCTTAACCAGTTTATTGACTCCTGGTGCCAGTTCATCATCGTTTTCTCGAGAAAATACTTTAACATCAATAACTTTCCCATATTCTCCATGGGGAACCCGAAGGGATGTATCTCGAACTTCTCGGGCTTTTTCTCCAAATATTGCCCGAAGTAATCGCTCTTCGGGGGTAAGCTCGGTTTCTCCCTTGGGAGTAACCTTCCCTACCAAGATATCTCCTGGTTTTACATCAGCTCCAACTCGGATAATTCCTTCATCGTCTAGATTCCGAAGAATATCATCTCCTAAATTGGGAATGTCACGAGTAATTTCCTCTGGACCTAACTTGGTGTCTCGGGCTTCGATTTCATATTCTTCAATATGAACTGACGTGAAAACTTCTTCTTTAACCAATCGTTCGCTAATCAGAATGGCATCTTCGAAGTTCTCTCCTTCCCAGGGCATGAAAGCTACTAAGACATTTCTCCCTAAAGCAATCTCACCCATTGAAGTACAAGGCCCATCAGCAATAATCTGTCCAGCCTCAACATACTGCCCAACTCGAACGATCGGTTTTTGGTTGATACAGGTACTTTGGTTGGACCGCTGAAATTTTTCCAATTCATAGAGATCAATATCACCATCATCATTTTCAATTTCAATAAAAACTGAATCGACTTGCTTAACTACTCCACTATTTCGGCTAACAACTGTAGCACCTGAATCCTGAGCGACTTTGTATTCCATGCCCGTCCCAATAAGAGGGGGCTTGGAAACCAAAAGAGGAACCGCTTGTCGTTGCATGTTGGTTCCCATCAGAGCTCGGTTGGCATCATTGTGCTCTAAAAATGGAATGAGTGACGCTGAAGCACTGATGATCTGTTGAGGCGAAACATCAATAAAATCAACTTTTCTGCTTTCTACCTCAACAATTTTCGAACGGAAGCGAACTACGACGTTTTCATCGCGTATCATCCCGTTCTCATCGATAACAGCATCGGAAGGCGCAATATGATAACGGTCTTCTTCATCAGCAGAAAGATACCTAATTTCATCGGTCAAATGTCGATTTTCAACTTTTAAATAGGGTGTCACAATAAAGCCATACTCATTGATCTTGGCATAGATACATAGAGAGGTAATTAAGCCAATGTTGGGTCCTTCGGGAGTTTCTATCGGACACATCCGCCCATAATGGGTATAATGGACATCACGAACTTCAAAACCTGCTCGTTCACGGCTCAAACCTCCAGGTCCTAAAGCACTTAACCGTCTTTTATGGGTTATTTCCGAAAGTGGATTGATTTGATCCATAAACTGGGAAAGAGGACTGCTTCCTAAAAATTCCTTGATAGCGGCTACCACTGGACGAACATTAATCAGGTTTTGAGGAGTAGCTGAATCGGTGTCGGGTTGGATGGTCATTTTTTCTCGAATGACCTTTTCAACTCGCAGCAACCCAGTTCTAAATTGATTTTGTAGGAGCTCTCCCACCGGTCGAGCTCGTCGATTTCCCAGGTGGTCAATGTCATCATCATAGCCAACACCGTTCAACAAGTTGAGGAGATAGCGAATGCCCCCAACTACATCGGCTTGACTCAAAATCCGTCCCTTTTCCACCCAAATTTTTTCTATACCATGAACCCTTAGGGTCCTTAAGGCCTCTAAGGTCACCATATCGCCTTTTTTAAGGAGGGTTTCTCCGGTCTCCGGTTGAAGCACATCCTGACTTATCGATCTGCCCTCCAACTCGTCGCCAACCAACTCCAATTCATCTTCGCGTTCAATAAATACTTTTATGACCTGATCTTCGTCGTTATACACTCGTATAAATTCGATATTGTATTCCTGGTTAAGCTCTTCTAAGGTTCGAGCTAATTGCCGACCAATTTTGTCTCCTTTACGAAGGAGAATTTCATATCGGGAAGGATTATTTTCATCGATAGCTGCTTGATTGCGAAGACATTGATGTTCTTCATGGTCAAGAATAATATCCTCAGCTCCAACAAACTCTTCAATTCGGACAATGCGTTCTTCCAATTTTAGTTTATTATTCAGTTTATATCGTCCCACCTCACCAAGGTCATAACGACGGGGATCAAAGAACAAATATCTCATAAAATCTCGAGTATTTTCTTCGGTTGGTGGCTCACTGGGACGAAGTCGCCGGAAAATTTCCATGACCGCTTCTTTGGGGTTTGAAGTTGTTTCTCTTTCCAGGGTGGCTTGGATGTAAGAATGATTATCGAACAGTTCGAGGATTTCCTCGTCGTTTGAAAATCCCAAAGCTCTGATCAAAGTCATAGCATTGATCTTGCGCCTTTTATCGACACGAACAAAGAGAATTTCTCCTGGGTCAATTCCAAATTCTAACCAGGCACCACGGTTGGGAATGATCTTAAAACCATATTCCACTTTTCCAGTTGGTGTCACTTCTTTAGTAAAAAATATCCCTGGAGATCGGATGAGCTGCGTTACTACAACCCGTTCCGCTCCATTCACCACAAAAGTCCCCTTATCAGTCATGAGTGGAATTTCACCCATATATACATCTTGTTCTTTTATTTCATTGGTTTCGCGGTTAATCAATCGAACTCGAGCAAATAATGGGGCAGCATATGTCCGACCTCTATCTTTACATTCACGAACCGAGAATACTGGCCTATCCAAACGATAATCGATAAACTCCAGCATGAGTTTCCCGGTAAAATCCTGTATAGGAAAAATTTCGGTGAAAACTTCTTGCAAACCTTGCCTTTTCCGTTCTTGGGGGGAAATATTCGCTTGTAAAAATAGGTCAAATGACTTTCTTTGTATCTCAATAAAATGGGGAAGTTCGGCAAATGAAGTCACCTTTGAAAATGTCTTTCTCTGAATGTATCCAGAATTCACCCAGCACACCACCTTTGTTGAAAATTAAAAGAAATTACTCTTTAAACTAATCAGTTTTTCATCATCATTAAACTGTGGCGAAACGGTGTAAGTTTAAAATGTGGAATGTATGAAATTCACAATGTACAGGTAAAAAAAATAAGAGGACAAATGGATTGATTTTATCATCGATTGGTAAGATAATAATAACACCCACTTAGTAATAATTTGGAACAAAATAGATTAATTTAGTTCCAAAATGAAAGAACCGACAATTTACTATAATATTTTATTCCTGCTTATCTGTCAAGAGCTTCTTTTAAATTTTTCTAAAATATTTTAAATTCTCCATTCCTTGGTCTACTTTATGAAAGAAGTCAGCTTCCCTTTTTTCTCTCTCCTGGTGGAAGAACTTCTTCCTTTTTTTTCCTCTCTCCTGGTGGAAGAACTTCTTCCTTTTTTTTCCTCTCCCCTGGTGGGAGAGCTTCTTTCTTTTCTTTTTTTCNNATCTTTTTTTCCTCTCCCCTGGTGGGAGAGGATTAAGGTGAGGGGGATGCTTTGGTATTTACATCAAACTTTAATTTTTAAAACCAAACATGAATCAGAGTCCTGACTTTCACCCTCATCCCAACCTTCTTTTATCAAGGTGAAAAGTGGTTGTAGATATGCGTCATCCTAAGCCCTCGCTTTTTGAGAGCGTGAGGATCTCCTCTTTTATGTCTTTGTTCTTCATAATTATTTAAAAAGATGAGATTCTCAAGTCGCACAATACGCTCCTCAGAATGACAAATTGGGTAAATGAGATTGCGACGTCGTCAAACCAAAAGATGATTAGACTCCTTACAATGATAGATTTGGTTAATGAGATTCTCACGTCGTCAGTTAAAAACACTGGAATCCTCAGAATATCAAACTAAAATAAAAGACTCCATAACTACTGAGGAAAGGCTATGGCAGCGTAACCAACCACTTGGTCATACTGACCGTTGATATCACCACTGGTAGCATAACAAAGAAGAGTGCCTCGGGACGAATGGCGATTTTTTTGAAACTCAATCAAAGCACCAACCCCTCCCGGTCCACAGATTGATATTTTTTTTCTATGAATACAGTGAAAGAATTCCTCTCCATCAAGACGAATAATATTATCAATACAAATTAAATCCTTCTCCCGAGCCACCGTATCCGATTCATAATGAGTAAAATCGGTACTGGCGATTATTACGATTTTCTTCTGTTGAGAAATTTGGTTGATTACTTGACCAATTATTTGAACGGTTTCCAAGGTTTGGTCTAAAAGAGAAATAGGACATATTTTAAAAGAGAAGGGGATAAAATGCTGTAGAAAGGGGATCTGTATTTCACAAGAATGCTCAAATTGATGAGCTCGATCATCGATGGTAAAAATCGCCGAAGACGATAAAAAAAAGTCTACCATTTCCTGGTCAACCTCAACCTTCCCCAGGGGTGTGATCCACGATTCGGCCGAACTTAGCGAAGCTCTTCTTCCCAAGCCTCGGTGATTGGGTCCGATAATAATAAAAGTATCAATTGGATCGATCCGCGAAAGAACCGCATAAGCCCAGGAAGCGACACCACCTGAAAAAATTATCCCGGCATGAGGACAAACCACTCCATTTATCTTAGTGGGAAAATCCTGATCAATTTTCCCGGCAGCTCCGATTTCCGACTCAAAGACTTTATTAATTAAGCTATCTAATTCATTTTTATTCTCTGGATAAAAATAACCGGCAACCGCTGGTAGCCTATCCATTTTCTTACCACCTCCGTGTACGGGCTATACGAATTCTATATAGCACAAACAACAATACTAAAAGCAAAATTATAAGGATAATCAGAAAAAGATTGGATCCACCCAACATCAAAAATGATGTCCAAATATAGGGGATGTAAGCTTTTTTATAACCATATTGAATTGACTTACGATATAATGCTTTTACCGTTGCAGCAGGTTGGGCTGCCCGAGATAGGGTCGCTTTTCGGTAGTAAAGTATCCCCAATTCTTCTGACCAGGTTGAGCGGTTCTCCTCATCTTTCATCCAAATATTTTCAGCCTCAGCAATCATATTCTCTAAATCATCTTTTTTCTGGTAAGCAGCATAAAAAAGAGCACTGATTTCAGGTTTTTGCCGTTTTTCTGGAGAAAGAGAGGCAGCTTCTCTTAAAAATTCATCGATCTTGTCTTCGGACAATAAAGATGCCAGGTAGGCTTCCCGGTTCATTAAAAAGGTCATAACCAGTTTGACCACCCGATTATTACCGGAATCGGCGACCCAAAGATAACCATTCCCATCGATCCATAACCCTTCAGGATTGAGGAGGTGATCACCACCAATTCTATCGACTATCCCAATCAGCTCACCTTGAGTATTATGAATCTTCAAACGGTTATTTCGATAATCAGAAATAATCACCGTTTCATCTTTTACGATTACATATCGAGGCCGATCTAAATCATCGGGACCACTGCCACCTTTTCCAATACGAAAAAGATAATTTCCCACTGAATCAAACACCTTCACTGTGTGATGAAGAGTATCGGTCATCCATATTCTTCCTTGGGAATCAACAGATATACCCCGGGGATAATAGAATTCATCATCTCCCATTCCCTCTTTCCCAATAGTCCTGATCAGATTCCCTTCTTGATCAAAAATCACAATCCGAGAATTCATAGTATCAACCAGATAGATATTACGGCCATTATCCATCCAGAGACCCCGAGGTTCATTCAGAGTAATTCCCTGAATTTTAAGCTCGCTGATCGGCGCAAAAGTAGAACCATCCAAAATTCGAATTCGGTTGGCTTTTTGCTCAGTAAGATAGAGGCGGTTGGTGGGGGAATCATAAACAATCCCTACTGGACCTTCCAAGCCGGGGATAATTTTTTGGGTNNAATACCAAGCCGCTTTCTTCCTGTACAATAACGCTTACTGGATAATTCAAATAGGGAGTTTTTTGGTCAGTAACTTCTTCAATGCTCAACTCTATTTTTTCGATTTGGGCTTGAACCGAAGAACCAATAACAATCACCACAAAAAAAGAGATGAGACCTGTCAGGCACCAATCGAGCTTTTTACCGATCATCATGAATGAACTCCTCCATCTTTCTTTTTAATCTTTCCTCCCATTCAGACTGATTGAGACCGTTTTGGGGTAGAGGCTCAGAGAAATGAACCTGGATCGGATGAGGTTTGGGAAACCTTGCTCCGCGGGGATAGCTTTCAAAAGTTCCGGTCACCCCAGCCACTACCACATCAGCTTTGGCTTTCATCAATAATTTTATCGCACCGGAGCGAAAATCACCAACTTCACCTTGGTTTCTGGTCCCCTCCGGAAATAGACACACCACTTTATTCTCTTTTATGAGTGCAAATATTTTCTTAACTGCGCTGCGGTCGGCTTCACCCCTTCTCAAAGGAAAGGCTCCTAACTGATTGAGGAAAAATTTAGCAACCGGATTTTGAAACAATTCTTCTTTAGCGACGAAATAGACTCGCCTGGGACAAGCACAGCCGATAACTATCGGATCCAAATAACTGGCGTGATTAGAAACGATTAAGCAGGGAGTTGATTTTGGGAAATTTTTACGGCCACTTACCCGAAAGCGGCAAAAGAGATAGAGAAGAAACAATCCTAAGTATTTGCTGATGTAATAAATCATAAAATCCTCGGCTTTTTAAAAAAAAATAAACCACCAAACCTATGGGTATTGTAATTCTATTCTTGAAGGCTGTAAACCAGATAATGTAAAAAGCAAAAGGTTTACGGAGTTTCCAAATTGGTAAATTCCTTTCTATCCTGAAAATACCGGAATGATTTTTTATGGGTAATCTATATAGAGCAACTAAACAGGATCTCATTCCGGGCTTTCACCCTCATCTTCACCTTCTCCCATTAAAAAAAAACTGAGGGGGTGAGGGGGCGAAAAAAGATTGGCTAAATGAGATTGCCACGTCACTTCGTTCCTCGCAATGACGAGGATTAGGATAAGGGCTTGAGAAACAGGCCCTTATAAATGATTTAAAACGTAGGGGCACAATGTATTGTGCCCAATCTTCATATATTGTAGCGACATGCCATGGCATGTCGAATCTTGGTTTACATCTAAATTGATTNNGGGTGCCGTTTTATGGCGGGGAGGGTGCCTTAAATCGGTCATCCTGAAGCTTCGTATTCAGAAGCCGTGAGGATCTCATCTTTTATAATTTGTGGAATATAAGAATCGTGGAATTGGAAAGGAAGAAATTCTTAGGTCGCACAATGCGTTCCTGAGAACGACAAATTAACAGTTCAAGAAATAGCCTACCCTTAGGGGTTATACGAAGTGGCGACGTACTTCGTTTTTTATATTTTTTTCCCAATATAAAAAACATATCCATAATACTGTTGGTATTTTGAATACAACTCTGCTTCATACTTCATATATTCAACAAAAGCCTCTGCAGCTTTATTTCCAGCATTTTTTTCCAAAAATGCTTTTTGTATTGCTTTCTGCGGAATAAAATAAGTATTTGTCCAGCATTTTTCAGGCAATGTAAATACAGCAACAAGACTATAACCGGCTTTTTGCATTATTGAAATATTGTGCCCTATTGTACCTATTTCGGGAACAGCATTAACCCAAAACTTTTCAATTTCAGTGGGTCTTTCATCGGTAAACCATGACTCATATGTTACAGCAATATAGCCGTCTTTTTTTAGAAAGTCTTTCCAATAATTCAAGCCTTTTTTAAAACCGATATTGGCAATAGCTCCTTCAGACCATATAACATCAAATTCTTCATTTTGAAACGGTAAATTATCCATTGAACCGACAATGCCTTTTATTCTATTCTGCAAACCGAGCTTTTCAGCGTTAGTATTAAATTTTTCAATAAAATCGGGGGAAAGATCAAGTCCAGTAATTGTTCCTTTGGTGTTTTGTGCAAGAATCATTGTTTGACCGCCGGTTCCACAAGCAAAATCTGCAATATTTAATTCATTGGAAAAATTGTCAATAAAACTTAAAGCCCTAATAGTAGATTCAGGGCTACCAGGCCCCTGCCGTTCCAGCCTTCCAAAATAATCACAAATTAAGTTTAAATCAAAATCGTGAATTAATGTTTTTTCGTTTTCCATATGCAAAGCTATATTTGGATTAAGTAAGTCTTTTTCTTTCATTCAATTTCTCATCCCCCTAATACCGGTTTCGAGTCTTTTAACTTCCCTCATGAAAAAGCCTTGGGATTCATTGTTTTTTGCTGACGAAGATTGAAAGAGATATGTCCAGGTTCCACCCAAAGGGCCCAAAAAAATTTAGGTAAAAAACACTTACATTTAATATGGTCGGGGCGAGAGGATTTGAACCTCCGGCCTCTTGAACCCGAGTCAAGCGCGCTAACCAGACTGCGCTACGCCCCGATAGATTTAAACTATAGCAAAAAAAAAAGTTTCCTTCAACCGGTCAAGCATTTTTTTTAACCAATAAAAAAAAGGCGGGCGATTTGCCCGCCTTTTTCACCGGCGTCTATTTGGTTTCTATTTCTACCTTTTTTGCCTTGGGCTTACTCGGTTCAGTTTTAGGTAAGGTAATTTTTAAAATTCCATCTTGATAGTTTGCTTTAACTCCATCTTGATCTACTTCGGTTGGTAAACCTATAACTCTTTCGAAATTTCCTCTATATCGTTCCATAATGCAACAACCGGTATCTTTCTGCTCCCATTCATCCTTCACTTCTCCACGAATTTCGATTCGGTCTGCTGTAACATTGATATCGATGTTCTTTGGATCAATTCCTGGTAGTTCAGCTTTTAACACAAATTCAGTATCGGTCTCAGTCATGTCGATCGGTGGATAATTACTCCTTCGCAGTGGTACATTCGCTAAAGTAAAATCAAATAAATCATCAAACATACGATCGAAATCGGAACGAAGATCAAATACATCCCAGAGCCTTCGAGCAGGCCTTAATAGCCTATCTTCTTTTCTTAATGATAGGGATTTGTTCACCATGTTTCGTACCCCCTTTATTTTTTTTCTGTTCAGTATTCATTATAATCAAAGAAGGTCAAATTGTCAAGACTAAGGTCAAATTTAGTCAAAATTTTCTATAAAATGATATTCTAAAACCTGAGATATTTTTAAATCGGGAATGGATAAATAATATCCTACAATATCCACCAAGCACTCCAGAGGAACCAAACCAATTATCTCCGATCCCTGAATTTCTACACCATAACGACGGGCTTCTATTTTTACCAATTCATAAGCCTGAACAACCGTACTCATTCGGTAATTTAAAAGGTTCATCGACACTTGAACCAGATCTCGACTCCTTAAGTTGACACCGATAGCTTTAACACGGGTTAATCCTCCGTATTCTCCCCTCACTTTTTTAGCAATTTCCTTGGCAATTTTTATATCAGTACTTTTTAAATTTACATTAAAGGCCACCAGAGGATTTCTGGCACCAATTGCCACTGCTCCCAGGGTAGGGTGAAGACGAGTCAGACCATAATCCGGCTTTCGGTCAGCAACTCGATGGATTTCTTGCAGGAGACTTTCATACCCACCTCTCCTTATCAGGGACAAATTTTCATGTTCTGGTATCAAGGCTGCTTCACCATATAAATAAACTGGCATCAAATATTTCTTTGCGATTTCTCTCCCAACACTTTGAGCTAAAACAATACAATCTTCCATAGTTGTAATTCCCCAAGGCGTAAAAGGGATGACATCTACCGCACCTATACGAGGGTGTTCGCCGTGGTGATGGGAGATATCAATAGTTTCAAAGGCAATTTCAAAAATAACAAAGACCGCCTTGCTAAGGCTTTTCTCGTCACCCAAAATACTGATTACTGAACGATTGTGGTCGATATCCGAGGAATAATCGGCTACCAAACATCCCGGGATTTGTCCAATGCTCTCGGTCATTTTATTAATAATTTTTTCATCAGAACTGCTGATATTTATAGCACTTTGGATGATTTTCCTTTTCATTTTCGTTTCTCCCTTCTATTCTATAAATGCAGTGAGAAGTGAGTTTTGAGTGGTGAAGAGTAAAAACTTCATTCTCTTCTTAACTTTATCACATTTATCTTATTTTTCCTCCCTCCTGGTGAGAGAGGATTAAGTGACGGGAGAAGGAACTCTGAATCGTCATTGCGAGGAACGAAGTGACGTGGTAATCTCATGAGTCATCTTTTATTATTTTTAGGATTGAGAAATTGTAGAATTAAAAAAGATGGGATTCTTACGTCCCATAATGCGCTCCTCAGAATGACAAATTGGGTAAATGAGATTGCCATGTCGTCGAACCAAAGAACCATTGAACTCCTCGCAATGACGAATTTAGAATGGATTTGATGACTCAAGCCCCTACAAATAATTTAAAAAGGGGAGGAGTACAAATTTATTATTTCCACGTCATAAGAATGGGATTCTCGCGTCCTAAGTTATGCTCTTAGAAATGACGGATTTGGACACGGGTTCCCACCTTCATCATAAGTTTTCTCTATGATTCTAAACCTTTTTATGCTTAAATAGTAGGAACAAATTTTTGATTCAATCACGCAATTGGAGGAAGGCAATGATAAAGTACATTTTTGGGTATTTTCCCTTAGTTATTCTTGCCTATCTTATCCCTTATACCTTACTGCAAAAGGTTCACAAATTCTATGGAAGTTTTTTATTCTGGATTGGATACACATTAATAGCAATATACCTCATGAAAAAAATGATGGATCGCTGGAAAAATGAAAATTGAACTTATTTGGATATCAATTATTATCTATATGGCTTGGGGAACGCTAATCGCTGTTCTTTCTCGCCGGGGAGGGGCAAGTGGAGTTGTCGACTACTTTCTTGCCGACCGAAAACTAAAAGGATACATCTCATCTCTCTCCTATAGTGCTACGACATACAGCGCCTTTATGCTGGTTGGTTTAGCCGGGCTAACCTATAAAGGTGGCGTTGGGGCTCTCGGCTTTGAACTCATATACCTATCCGGTCTTTTTTGGGCAGTTCTTTTTGGCCCCTTTTATTGGCGAGCTGGAATACATTATAATTGTGTAAGTCCTGCTGAATTGCTGAGCAACCGCTATCAAAATAAAAAAGTTGGCGCCTTATCAGCATGGATTTCTCTAATTTTTCTGATTCCCTATTCTTCGATTCAATTGATGGGAATCGGATACCTATTAGAAACTTTGTCAAATGGAAAAATCCCCTTCTTATGGGGTGCTCTCATCGCAACCTTGATTACTTTGGTTTGGACTGAAATTGCTGGTCTTCGTTCAGTAGCTACGACCGATAGCTTACAAGCTGGGATTATGCTAATCAGTTCAATAATCTTTATTTTTATATTAATAGGGAAATTTTTAGGAGGTTTCGACAACTTTCTTTATCGAATTGAAACTAACTATCCTCTATGGTTATCAGTTCCGGGGAATGGTTATTTTAGTTTTCAAACTTTTTTAGGATTATCTCTTCCCTGGTTTTTTTTCAGCATATCTAATCCTCAAGTGTCACAGCGATTATTCGTTCCCTCTTCGCTTTCGAAAATGCGATCTATGATAAATGGTTTTCTCGGTTATGGTTTTGTTTATACTCTCATTACCATTCTAATTGGATTTTGCGCCCTCCTGCTATTTCCCGGCCTTTCCAATCCCGACCAGGCGACACCAACCCTACTTGCTCAACTCAATATTCCGCCAATTATTGTCCTATTGATGATTGTCGGAATATTTTCGGCGGCCATCTCAACCATTGACTCGTTGATGTTAACCATCTCCTCGATGTTTGTTCGAGATATTGTTCGTGCTCGGCGGGAAATTCCTGAAAAGCAACAGTTGGTTATTGCCCGTTGGTTTATTTTAATTTTGGGTGTCGGAATCTTTCTCTTTGCTATTCAGCGCTTCAATCTTATTGCTGTCCTTTCCGTTGCTTCTTCGGCCGGGCTACTGGCTACTGTTCCATCAACAATAGGCGGTTTTTTATGGAAGAAAGGAAGCGCATCTGGGGCTTTAATTAGTATGATCGGAGGAGCCTGTATTTCCCTGATACTTCAAATAACATCCTGGAAACCTTGGGGATGGTGGCCGGGTGTTTGGACGATTATTATTGCGACTCTCCTCTACATCATCATGAGCTATGCTAAACCTGCAGCAATAAACCAGGAGTTTTTTAAGGTAATTCAAAGCCAGCCTAAAAAAACCTAATTCTCCCATCAAGGGAGAAGAAACTCTTTACTCCGTCAACTTGAGTTATGCCTTCCCGCGTGAGAATCTCATCCACTCAATCCGTCATTGCGAGGAGTCTAACCGTCTTTTGGTTAGACGACGTGGTAATCTCTTAAGGTCAATCATTAATGTTTGTACTCCTCTTTGACTCAATAGGATTATTGTAATTTCCCCTCATTGGAGGAATGAAGTTAACAATTCCCCTCCANNGTTGAGTAAAGTGGTTTGATAAGGCAAACCACATTAAAAGATATTAAATAAAATGTATTCATCCTGAGCGGTATTTTTCCGCGTGAGGATCTCATTTTTAAGTTATTTTGTATTTCATAGATACAAAGGATGGGATTCTCGCGTCGCAAATGACGCTCCTTAGAATGACAGAGAAGAGGAGAATCAAAAAACGAGGGGAAGAAAAAGATTGAGCTTAAGAGATTGCCACGTCGTACCAGACGCTCCTCGCAATTACGGATTGTGTTGAGGGCTTTTTAGAGGATATCCTCTATCAATGGAACAAAAACGACTGATCCATGTTTTTCAATTTTCAACGATCCTTTTTGTTTTCTTCCCCGAACCAGAGTTTGACGAAAATCACCCCCCAAAGGGAGAACAATGATTCCGCCTTCTTTTAATTCCTCAACCCAAACTGGGTATATCTCATTAGCATAAGCAGTTACTATAATTTTGTCGAAAGGAGCATATTCTGGAATTCCCCGACTTCCATCACCAACAAAAAAATGGATATTCCTATATTCAAGACTTTCCAAAACCTCTTCGGCTTTTTGAGCCAATTCTTCGATGCGTTCTATCGTATAAACCTCTTTGCCTAATTCTGCGCAAACCGCGGTTTGATAACCCGAACCGGTTCCAATTTCCAAAATTCGATCGGTTGGCTGAATTTCTAACAATTCTGACATCAACGCTACTATATAAGGTTGTGAAATAGTTTGACCCTCACCAATGACTAAGGGGGTATCATTGTAAGCATA
>MTKX01002758.1_pt1 | contig 22291 bp, 19 predicted proteins | sample 1042771 | NCBI WGS metagenome assembly MTKX01 (sample SAMN06212183, study PRJNA360534) | anaerobic digester metagenome | biome: Wastewater treatment plant; material: sludge; isolation source: anaerobic digester fed with sludge from wastewater treatment plant | place: Denmark: WWTP Randers ... | reverse complement strand
GAAAGATTGCACCCAGCCTGTTGTTTACAGAGAACATTGAAAATCAGCTGGCTTTCTTTGCGAATGAAAAGAAACTGAAAAGCGTGATCCTGGAAGTTCACCCCTTTGTAGAAGCTTATCTTGTCAAGGGATTCGTATCAAGAGCCAAAAAATGGTCCAGAAAATACGGATGCCGTCTCAATGTCAGGATTTCCCCCGAGCTGGCAGTCACCCAGGCCAGGTGGCTGGATGATAACAATGAAAATATAGAGCTTTAAAGCTGATTGAGCGTTTTGGAAAAGGTGTCCTTTAGCGTACAGATCCTGTTGAACACCGGTTTTTCCTTTGTAGTGTCGTAATCAGCAACAAAATACCCAAGACGTTCAAACTGGAAACGGATACGGGATCCGTCCTGTCCACTCACCGCCTGGTTGGCCATGGCCACTGCCTGACTGTCTATGAAAGCCCGTATTATCTTGAGGGATTCAGGATTGAGGTACTCCCTGTAATCCTTATCCTCAGGAATGGATCCCATGTAGGGTTCCAGGAATAACCGGTCAAAAAGACGCACTTCGCCTGCGACAGTATGCTTTGCAGACAACCAGTGTATGGTCCCCTTTACGCTGCGCCAGGTTCCTGTCCCGGGTTTTGTGTCCGGATCAATGGTACAATGAAGTTCCAGGATGTTGCCTTCCTGGTCCCGGATCATATCGTTGCACCTGATAATGTATCCGTATTTGAGGCGTACTTCTCCACCGGGCCTGAGGCGGAAGTACTTCTTGGGAGGGTCTTCCATGAAGTCGTCCCGTTCGATATAGATTTCACGGGAGAACGGTATAAGTCTTTCTCCGGAGCCTGGATCTTCAGGATTGAGGGGGGCTTTCATGAACTCTTCAGCACCTTCCGGGTAATTTGTAATGATTGCCTTCAACGGGTCCAGAACAGCCATAAAACGAGGGGCGGTTTTATTCAACTCCTCCCTTATACACCATTCCATGAGTGAAATGTCAATAACGTTATCCCGCTTTGCGACACCTACTTTTTCTGAAAACAGGCGGATTCCCGATGGTGTATACCCCCTGCGCCTGAGTCCGCAAATGGTTGGCATCCTGGGATCGTCCCAGCCGTTGACCAGTCCTGTTTGCACCAGTTCCAGGAGCTTCCTTTTACTCATAACGGTGTGGGTAATGTTGAGCCTGGCAAATTCATACTGGTGGGATGGAAATATTTCAAGTTTTTCAATGAACCAGTCGTATAGCGGTCTGTGTACGTCAAATTCTAACGTGCACACCGAATGAGTGATCTGCTCAATGGAATCACACTGTCCGTGGGCATAGTCATACATCGGGTAAATGCACCATGCATTGCCGGTACGGTGATGTTCGGCATGAATGATCCTGTACATCAGGGGGTCCCTCATAAGCATGTTGGGATGGCTCATGTCTATTTTGGCACGAAGCACCCTGCTGCCGTCGGGAAATTCACCGTTCCTCATCCTGGTGAACAAATTTGTATTTTCTTCAATGCTCCGGTTCCGCCAGGGACTGTCCGTGCCCGGGGAGGTAATGGTACCCGTGTTCAGGCGAATTTCTTCCTGCGTCTGGTCGTCTACGTAAGCCAGGCCCTTGTTGATCAGGACAAGCGCCCACTGGTACAGTTGTTCAAAATAATCCGAGGCATAGAATTCGTTAGCCCATTGAAAACCAAGCCATTGTATATCATCTTTTATAGAATCAACGTATTCCGTATCTTCTTTTATGGGATTTGTATCGTCAAAACGCAGGTTGGTCTTTCCACCAAACTTTCTGGCCAGGCCAAAATTCAGGCAAATGCTCTTTGCATGGCCTATGTGCAGGTATCCGTTAGGCTCCGGGGGAAACCTGGTAATGATGGATTTATGCTTTCCCTGAGCCAGGTCTTCCTGGATGATCTCTTCAATAAAGTTCAGTGGGCGTTCCTCTGAAGTCTGTGTGTTTTCTGCGTTCATAAGCCGGGAATATTTGTTGGGCAAAAATAATCATAATAATGTATATTTGCTGAAAATATGATATAATGATTCGCTCAATGACCGGTTACGGTAAAGCCGAAGCTTTATTTTCAGGAAAGAAATTTACCGTCGAGATTCGTTCCTTAAATGGGAAAACTGCAGATATCGGATTTAAAACATCCCAAATACCCAGGGAATATGAACATGACTTGCGTAAAAACCTGATTAACAGGTTGCAAAGAGGCAATATCGATCTTTTCATAGCGGTAGACCAGGAAGTGGCTGATCTGGACAATATTTTCAATGTAGAACTTATCAAGCAGTATTATAAGGAATTGCAGGCCATTTTCAGGGATATTGCCCAGGAAGTCAGTCCTTCAGAACTGGCTGTTTCCCTTCTCAGGTTGCCCGAGGTCAGGGAAGTGCAGAAAAAAGAAGTGGATATTGCCGAATGGCAAGTCCTTGAACAATGTATTTATCAGGCTGCGGACAAACTGGATGAGTTCAGATGCCGTGAAGGGGAAATACTGGGACAGGACCTGCTATCCCATATAGACAACATTGAAAGCCACTTGGTCAAGGTGGGAGAACTTGATCCGGAACGTATAGTATCGGTAAGAAAACGGCTGGAAGACAAGTTGGCCGGACTGGGTGAAGATGCTTCCATTGATAAAAACCGCGTGGAGCAGGAGTTGATCTACTATCTCGAAAAAGCGGATATCAGCGAAGAACGCGTCCGTTTGAGCCAGCATTGCACTTATTTCCGCCAGACTATCGTCCAGGAAGAATATGCCGGAAGGAAACTCAATTTCATTGCACAGGAGATGGGAAGGGAGATTAATACGCTGGGCTCCAAGGCAGCTCATGCCGGCATGCAGCAATACGTTGTTATGATGAAGGATGAACTTGAAAAAATAAAAGAACAGGTACTCAATGTCCTCTAAAAGTATATTTTTTTTGATAGCAGCCTTGCTCCTCACGACCGCTTGCTTAAAGCAGCCGGAAAACACATATACCTATGCTGTGGAAGGAGAGATAAGGAATATTGTAAACTTGCCCGTTGAGGGTATAAGGGTTATAATGAACAGAACATATTCCCTTAAAAACGAAGCAGATACAGCCTATACGGATGCCCAGGGGAAATACCACGTATCCCTAACCGTTTCTCTGCGCCAGCGGATTTTTTTGGTGGACTATTCAGATCCCAGGCTTAAGTACCGGGATACCCTGAGGCGTTTTACATTTGAGGATCAGGGAACACTCTACGATACCATGAGCCTCAAATCACGGAACCAGGTCGACCCCTTTTAGCGGGGGGAAGGAATTTGTTCAGGATATTTTACTGTAATCGGCCCTTCTTTTTCCCAGGATTTCAAGCTGTAACCGCAACATCTTGTTTTTTTCCGAGGCAAGAAGCGGATCGTCATCCAGAATTTTCTGCGCTTCACTTCTTGCCCATTCAAGGATTTGTCCATCCTTGGCCAGGCTGGCTATGTGAAGGTCAAAAGCCAGTCCGCTCTGCGCTGTGCCTTCCAGGTCCCCTGGTCCGCGCAACCGCATGTCTGCCTCGGCAATCTCGAAGCCATTACTGCTTTCGCACATCAGTTTCAAGCGCTGTCTTGCCTCTTTGCTCAGGGCGTTGCCTGTCATAAGGATGCAATATGATTTTTCAGCACCGCGGCCCACGCGTCCGCGCAACTGATGAAGCTGTGATAATCCAAAACGTTCTGCACTTTCAATAACCATCACCGTGGCATTGGGAACATCCACACCNNAAGTGGCAATCAATATCTGCGCATGTCCTCTGACAAACATGTTCATGTCATAAGCCTTGTCTTCGGGTTTCTGTTGTCCGTGAACCACGGCAACTGAATAAAGGGGGGCGGGGAAAGCCATGGTTATGTCACGATATCCTGTTTCCAGGTTTTCATAATCCATTTTTTCAGATTCACGTATCAGGGGATAAACTATATAGACCTGCCTTCCCTCCGTGATCTGTTTTTTCAGGAAGGAATAGACGGCGCCCCTTTTTGAAGAGGGATAGTGAATGGTTTGGACGGGCTGCCTTCCGGGTGGCAGTTCATCAATCACCGATACATCCAGGTCACCGTACAGTGTCATGGCCAGCGTTCTGGGAATCGGCGTGGCCGTCATGACCAGGATATGAGGCGGTGAGCCTTCTGTTTTTTCCCACAGCCGGGCACGCTGCTCCACCCCAAAGCGGTGTTGTTCGTCTATGACGACAAAGCCCAGCTTTTTGAAGGTCACGGTATCCTCTATCAGGGCGTGTGTTCCGATAAGCAGGTGCAAGGACCCGTCCTGCAAAGATTCAAGGAGTGCCTTGCGTTCAGAAGCTTTGGTATTGCCTGTAAGCAACCCCACTTTGATGTTCTGTCCCTTCAGAAAGCGGCTTACGGTATTATAGTGCTGGTTGGCCAGGATCTCTGTAGGGGCCATCATGCAAGCCTGGTAGCCGTTATCTGTTGCAATCAATGAGCTGAGCAGCGCAACAAGGGTTTTTCCGCTGCCCACGTCTCCCTGCAGCAGGCGGTTCATCTGTCGTCCACTCCCCAGATCGGCGCGGATTTCTTTGATGACCCGTTTCTGTGCCGAGGTCAACTCAAAGGGCAACCTTTTGTAACAATTGTTGAAAGACTCGCCCACTGTGGAAAACCGCAGCCCGTCCTCGGCCCTCAGACGGACTGCCCGTTGCTTAAGCAGGCCGAGTTGAATGAAAAACAATTCCTCGAATTTCAACCTTGTTTGTGCAGCCTGGAGGTTTTTCAGGTTCTTCGGGAAATGGATCTCTTCCAGTGCCATGGCCAGGGGCATCAGTTTCAGTTGCTTGAGCATGAGTGGTGTTAGTGGCTCCACTACCTGTCCTTCAACACGGTTAAGGGCCTGGGCAATGAGACGGGAAAAGACTTTTTGGGTAAAACCCTTGTCACGGAGTGATTCGGTGGAAGAATAAACGGCTTGAAGTCCTGAACTTCCCCTCAGGCTCTGGTCATCGGGGATGTCCATATCGGGGTGTACCAGGTTCATCCTGCCATTGAACAAGGTGGGTTTTCCAAAAACAATATATTCCGTGTTCACCTTGATTTTATCCTTGATCCAGCGGATTCCCTTAAAAAAAACGAGGTCAACGGTTCCGGTGGGATCTGCAAAGAGAACCACCAGCCGCTGTTTGCGGGAACCTGCCCCGACGATTTTCATATCCCTGACCTCGCCCCGGATCTGGATAGCTGCCAGATCGGGATCGATTTCACTGATTGAATAGAAACGGGTCCTGTCAATGTAACGGAAAGGATAATGACGGATCAGATCGCCAAATGTTTTTATATTCAAACCTTTTTCCAGTTCCCTGGCACGCCCGGGTCCTACTCCCTGGAGAAATTGTATGTTAGTGTCCCATACAGAAGTCATAGCCATGCAAATATAACGATATCTTGCGTATATTTGCGATATGAGCATACTGGGAAACATACTCTGGCTATTGTTTGGCGGTATCATGATCGCGCTGGAATACATGGTTGCAGGCGTTCTCATGTGTATCACCATCATCGGGATACCATTCGGCATTCAAAGTTTCAAACTGGCAGCTTTTGCACTCTGGCCTTTTGTGAAAACAACAAGGACGGTAGAGTCCGGGACCGGTTGCCTGAGTACGGTGTTGAATATATTGTGGATCTTTCTCGGGGGTATCTGGATTGCACTCAGCCATCTCTTCTGGGGGGTGGTGTTGTGCATCACTATCATTGGAATACCCTTCGGGAAACAACACTTCAAGATGGTCACCCTGGCATTTACCCCTTTCGGGAGGGAAATCATCTACAAAAATTAACTTATCATGCATAAAAAGATAATAGTCGGGCTCACCCAGGGTGATACAAATGGGATAGGATACGAAGTACTGATCAAAGCCCTGGCCGATTCCCGGATCAATGAACTGTGCACTCCCGTGATCTATGGTTCGTCACGCCTGCTGGGGTATTACAAGAAATTGTGCGCAGGGGTGGAAAATTTCAATGTTCATATCACGCAAGCTGCTTCTGAACTTCATTTCAAAATGGTGAACCTGATTCCCTGTGTGTCGGATCAGTTCATAGCCGAACCGGGAAAAATGACACCGGAAGGCGCACAGGCAGCCATGCAATCACTCGGACGCGCCGTAGAGGATCTGCGCGGCGGGAAAATCCAGGTGCTGGTGACAGCTCCCTTTAACAAGCAGGGCGTGAACAGGGAGGGATTTGTTTTTCCCGGCCATACAGAGTATCTGGCCAATGCCTTTGGTGTTTCCAATCCGCTGATGATGCTCTGCAGCCATGGACTGAGGATTGGTGTGGTCACAGGTCATATCCCGTTGAGCCGGATACCTGCGGAACTCACAAAAGATAAGATCGTCAAGAAGATAAAGCTGATGGATAGTACCCTTAAGAAAGACTTTACGATCATACAGCCCAGGATAGCCGTTCTGGGACTCAATCCGCATGCGGGAGACGGGGGACTACTGGGAACAGAAGAAGAACAGGTCATATTACCGGCCATAGAAGAGGTCAATCGATCAGGGATTCTGGCATTCGGTCCTTATCCTGCCGATGGTTTCTTTGCCGACGCAGGGTACAGGAAATTTGATGCCATTCTTGCCATGTATCACGACCAGGGTCTGGTTCCTTTCAAGGCTTTGTCATTCCGCCAGGGTGTGAATTTTACAGCAGGATTGCCTGTGATCAGGACATCTCCGGATCACGGGACAGCTTACCGCATTGCCGGAGAGGACAAGGCATCTGCAGAATCCATGCTTGCTGCAATCTTTATGGCTTGTGATATCTACAGGACGCGGCGTAGGAATCAGGCCATAACGGAAGGATTGCATGAAGGTTAATATCTATACCGACGGATCTGCCCTGGGAAATCCCGGACCCGGAGGATACGGGGTGATCCTGCAAAGCGGCAGACACTATAAGGAAATTTCAGCCGGATACCGCCTTACCACCAATAACAGGATGGAGTTGATGGCCGTCATTGCCGGCCTGGAAGCACTCAAAAAACACGGAACAGATGTCTGCATCTATTCAGACTCGGCCTATGTCGTAAGGGCTGTTGAAGAAGGATGGCTTCAAAACTGGAAAGCCAGGGATTTTTGCAGGAAAAAGAATGTGGACCTCTGGAAACGTTACCTGGATGTTGCATCAAAACACAAAGTGCGGTTTGTCTGGGTCAAAGGCCACGCCGGTCATCCACAGAATGAAAAATGCGACAGCCTGGCAGTGGCTGCTGCCTCTGCTCCCGTAGAAACCTTGCTGGAAGACCAGGGATTCATTGACGGGCTTTCATTATCGCCTGCAGGGCATCTGGATGAACTACCTGGTTGGAGGAACGACTGATCAGGACAAAATCCGGGGCCCCGTTATCCCAGTAAAAAGGCACCATCCCATGCCGTATGGCAGCTTCTGTAACATACTCCAGATAATGGGAACGGCATTTTTTATGTTCTTTGAGTTCGTCCCCGGTGAGCTGAATCCTGTATAATGCCCCGTATTCTCCCAGGATCACAGGGAATCCTTTATCGGTGAATTTTTTCATTTTGCCGAAGGTTGACTCCACCCAGTCTTCCTGGCCCCAGGATGTTACGGGGCCGGTTGCTACGGAACCCCAGCGGAAATCATACGGTTCATCCTCCTTTAATGCAAATTCATACGGATCGTAGTAATGCACTTCCACCATGAGCCTGTTGGGGGTGGGATCCTGTGGTATGATGAGTGATCTGTAAGCCAGGTCAATATTGGTAAGGTAACTCTGTATGACCAGGTGGCGCTTGAGGTTGCGTCCTCCCGTTTCTCTTACGGCATCTACAAAAGTCTGGTTGAAAGAATTCTGCACAGACAGATATTCAGCCGGCGGGCTGGAAGACCAGTCACCTTCCATATGGACTTCGTTGGAGCCGGCAAAAAGGAGCCGGTCATCATAATCCTTGAAATATGTGGCAATCTGGGTCCAGACGGCGTGGAGCTTTGCGTTGACCTGTTGCCGGCTGCTTTCCCTGGGATCGTTCATCCAGCCGTTGTCCCAGTGGATGTTTATAATGGCAAACATATCATTGACCAGCACATAATTGACAACCTGTCCCACACGCTGCATCCAGGCATTGTCTATCTTGTGTGTGCCCTGGTCTGTAATGTGCACAGACCAGGAAACAGGGATCCTCACCGAGGTGAATCCCNNAATCCCGCTTCTTTGACCGCCCTGATCAGGTCTGATGTCACCTTTGGATTACCCCACGATGTTTCACCACTCGTTGCTTCCAGGGAATTCCCCAGGTTCCATCCTACGCCCATGAGCTTTGATAATTCCATGGAAGTAATGTCGCGCATGGCGGGATCTTCGCCGTTATTTTCGCTTTTACACCCGGAAATGAGCAGGCAAAACAGAAGAAGGATTGTGAATGTTTTCATAAAGACCTATCTTTGAAAAGGCAATACTAATGATAATCAAAGATATGAAAAAATGTTTCTTTGTCCTGATCACGGGACTTTTATTGATCTCGTGTACACGTACCTTGCTGGTTGACAGTAACAGCGTGACGGTCACCGTGTCTGACAAATCAAAAGTCAGGATCCAACCTGTCAGCCCGCAGATCATCCGGGTGTCCGCTGTTCCTGCACGGGAAAAATTCTCTGCCCGACCCAGCCTGATGCGGGTTCCGGGAGAGACACCCCTGGTCCCGTTCGACTGCCTGGAGGAAGGACAGCGGGTTATAGTAAAGACTGAAGCCCTTCAAGCTAGTGTGAACATACATACGGGTGAAGTGGTTTTCATGGATCCGGAGGGAAACGTGATCCTGCAGGAAAGCCAGGGTGGAGGAAAATCATTCACTCCCATTGAAGTGGAAGGAGACAAGGGATATTCCATCCGGCAGGTTTTCGAATCACCCGCCGATGAAGCCTTTTACGGTCTGGGCCAGCATCAGTCTGACGAATTCAACTACAAGGGTAAAAACGAGACCTTGTACCAATACAACACCAAGGTTTCCGTACCCTTCATCCTATCAAGCAATCATTATGGATTGCTGTGGGACAACAACTCTTTGTCACGATTCGGGAATCCGGAAGACTACAAGCAACTGGACGCGCTGGACCTCAGGGATATTGACGGACAGGAAGGGGCTCTTTCTGCTGTTTATGCCAGCCGAGACGGAAAAACGGAATACCTGCGCAGAAGGGAATCCAGGGTAGATTACACGGACCTTGACAAGGTGAAAAACTTCCCGGAAGGGATCCCCTTCCATAATGCACAGATTATCTGGGAGGGAACGATAGGGGCAAAAGAAAGCGGGATACACCACTTTTTGCTCTACTATGCAGGGTATACTAAGGTTTTTTTTAACGGAGAGGAAGTGGTAGGGGAGCGCTGGCGGACAGCCTGGAATCCGAATAGTTACAAATTCACAGCGGAAATGGAAGCCGGTATTGAATACCCCCTGCGCATAGAGTGGGTACCCGACGGAGGGGTTTCCTACCTGGGCCTTTCGCTCTATACGCCGGTTGATCCCCTGGAACAGGAAAAGCAATCCTGGTGGTCAGAAATGGCCGATATGATTGATTATTATTTTATCTATGGACAGGATAGCGACCAGATCATAAGCGGGTACCGCCTGCTGACCGGCAAAGCTCAGATCATGCCCAAATGGGCCATGGGGTACTGGCAGAGCCGGGAACGCTACAAAACCTCAGATGAGTTACTGGGGGCCCTGAATGAATACCGAAAACGCAGGATCCCCATTGACAACATGGTGCTGGATTGGTTCTACTGGCCTGTAGATTCCTGGGGAAGCCATGAATTTGACAAAGAAAGGTTCCCCGATCCCAAAGCCATGGTTGACAGTGTCCACGCACAGAACGCCCGGATCATGATCTCGGTATGGCCCAAATTTTATCATACCACAGAACATTACAAGGAATATGAGGATAATGGGTGGATGTACACCCGTGCGGTGGAGGATAGTATCCGCGATTGGATATGGCCGGGGTATATCGGTTCATTTTACGATGCTTTTGCCGAAGGAGCCCGCAGGCTTTTCTGGCAACAAATGGAAGATCACCTTTATCCCCTGGGATTTGATGCCTGGTGGATGGATGCCTCGGAGCCGGATATCCTGTCCAACGCCAGTCTGGAATATCGTAAAGCACTCTCTACGCCTACCGCTCTGGGCCCCTCGGCCAGGTATCTGAATGCCTATTCCCTGGTAAATGCCCAGGCCATATATGAAGGTCAACGGGGTTCAGACCCAGACAGGCGCGTATTCCTGCTGACCAGAAGCGGATTCCCGGGATTGCAGCGTTATTCCACTGCAACATGGAGCGGGGATATTGGAACATGCTGGGAGGATATGAAAGCCCAGATTTCTGCCGGCATCAATTTCAGTATTTCGGGGATACCTTACTGGACCATGGACGTCGGGGGCTTCTGTGTACAGGGACGTTTTGAAAGGGCCCGGGAAGGATCACCCGATATGGAAGAATGGCGCGAGCTGAATGCCCGCTGGTACCAGTTTGGAGCTTTTTGTCCGCTTTTCCGCAGCCACGGTCAGTATCCTTACCGCGAAATCTTCAACATTGCCCCTGAAAACCATCCTGTTTACAAAACCATGGTCCAATACAACAAACTGCGTTACCGTTTAATGCCTTACATATACACGCTGGCAGGAAAGACCTGGTTTGAAGACTATACCATCATGCGGGGTTTGATTATGGATTTTGCTGAAGATGAGAATGTTATTAATATATCCGATCAGTATATGTTTGGAAACGCCCTGATGGTATGTCCTGTTTATGAATACAAAGCCAGGAAACGCGATGTTTACCTTCCCCGCCAGAATGACTGGTATGATTTCCATACCGGGGAATACCTGCGGGGAGGCAACTTCCTGACGGCCGATGCTCCCCTGGATAAAATGCCCGTATATGTGAAAGCAGGTTCCATTTTACCGACAGGTCCGGAAATTCAGTATACCTGCGAAAAACCCGGAGCGCCCATCACCTTGTGTGTATACACAGGGGCCGACGCCCGGTTCACCCTGTACGAAGATGAGGGGATAAATTATAACTACGAGAAAGGTTTCTTCTCCAACATTCCTTTTCACTACGATCAGGAAACAGGGATCTTTACCATAGGGGCCAGGAAAGGATCCTTTGAAGGTATGCCGGAGAGCAGGGAGTTCCATATCAGGAAAATCACCCCCCACAAGCCGGGAACGCCTTTTGCCGGGGGAGAATCGCTGACGGTTGTCAGTTATGACGGTAAAGAACAAATCATACAGCTTTAAGTCTTATGAAACGCTTGTATATCATAGCAGCTGCCTTACTGATCCTGGGCTCCTGCCACAGGGATTCGCTGCGGAAAGTCACCGATTTCAACGACGGCTGGGAATTCGCCCGGACCGGGGCTATAGATGACTCATTGATCTGGGAGTCTGTAGACCTTCCTCACGACTGGAGCATTGAGGGACCTTTTGACAAGAACCATCCCGCGACTCCGGGAGGAGGCGCTTTACCCGGAGGCAAGGGTATATACAGAAAAGTGTTCACCCTGGAACCAGGGACGGAAGGGAAGCGTGTATTCCTGGAATTTGACGGTATATACCGCGACAGCCGCGTCTTTGTGAACGGTCACCTGGCAGGACACCGTCCCTGCGGGTACGCTTCTTTCAGTTATGAGGTCACTCCGCTGTTGAATCCTCCGGGAGAGGAGAACAGGGTTGAGGTCACCGTTGATAATTCCCTGCAACCGAACTCAAGATGGTACACAGGGTCCGGGATCTACAGGAATGTCCGCCTGGTGGTGACTCCGGAGGTTCACATCCCTTATTCGGGAACATTCGTCACCACACCCCAGGTTTCGACCGATCTGGCACAGGTCCGGGTCAGGACAACCATTGTCCGGCCTTTCGCAGCGACCGGAGATTTCTACCTGCTTACTAAGATTGTGGACCCTTCCGGACTCACTGTGGCTAAAGAATGCAATTACGCGGAACCTTCACCGGGAGGTGAAATCATCCTTGAACAGACACTGGAAGTAAAGAAACCGGCTCTCTGGGATGTTGAGAATCCCAGCCTCTATACCGTGGAAAGCCAGTTGCTCAGGGGAGGTGCTGTCATAGACAATTACAGTACCACGTTTGGTATAAGAACATTCAGGTTTACAGCCGATTCCGGTTTTTACCTAAACGACCGTCCCTTTAAGATAAAGGGGGTATGCATGCACCACGACCTGGGAGCCCTGGGAGCCGCTGTGAACCGCAGGGCGCTGGAGCGGCAGCTTGAGATGCTGGCACAGATGGGATGTAACGCCATTCGTACGTCTCACAATCCGCCGGCTCCTGAATTGCTGGACCTTTGCGATAGTATGGGTTTCCTGGTCATGAACGAAGCTTTTGATGTCTGGCGCAAGAACAAGACAGCTTACGATTATGCCATGTTCTTTGAAGAATGGTATGAGAAGGACCTGAGGGATTTCATCCTGCGCGACCGTAACCATCCTTGTGTGGTCATGTGGAGCATAGGGAATGAAGTGTTGGAACAATGGAACAATCCTGTGGCCGATACGCTGGATCTGCAGCAGGCGAACCTGCTCCTGAACTTTATGGCAGGAGATGACACCCAGGTCCAGGGAGACCTTCCCTTTGATGCACTGCTGACCAGGAAGCTGGCCAGGATCGTAAAAGAGCTGGACCCAACACGGCCTGTTACAGCAGGTTGTAATGAGCCCGCACCCTACAATAATTTGTTCAGGGCCGGGGAGCTGGATATCATAGGCTATAATTACCACGAAAGCGATTACGCCAAAGTACCGGTGAATTTTCCCGGAAAACCGTTCATAGCTGCTGAAACCACCTCTTCTCTCCATACACGTGGTTTTTACCAGATGCCTTCCGACTCGGTAAGGAAAGAACCAAAACAATGGTGGATGACCTATGATACCCCGCACCACATGTGTTCCGCCTATGACAACATGTGTGCACCCTGGGGAAACACCCATGAAAGCGCCTGGATGCAGGTCCGCGACAACAATTTCATCTCCGGCATGTTCATCTGGACAGGATTTGATTACCTGGGAGAACCCACTCCCTACTGGTGGCCGGCCAGGAGTTCACATTTCGGGATAATTGACCTGGCGGGCTTTCCCAAAGACATTTATTACATGTATCAGAGCGAATGGACCGATACCCCGGTATTGCATGTGTTCCCCCACTGGAACTGGAATCCGGGAGAGATGGTGGATATATGGGCTTATTACAACCAGGCTGATTCCGTGGAGTTGTTCCTCAACGAAAGGTCGCTTGGTATTAGCAGGAAGGATTCTCTAAAACTACATGCCTGCTGGCGCGTTCCCTTTGAACCTGGAACGATTACTGCAGTCTCTTACAGTGAAGGCAAGGAATTCTTACGCCGGAGTATATCCACGGCAGGAGAGCCGGCCAGCCTTAAACTGACCTCTGACAGGGTTGTCCTGGAGACAGGGGGCGAAGACCTGGCTTTTGTAACGGTAGAAATTCTGGATGAGCAGGGTAATCCTGTGCCTTATGCAGACAATATGGTTACTTTCCGCCTGGAGGGTCCCGCCACCATAGCGGCCGTGGACAACGGCAGTCCCATAAGCCACGAACCGTTCAGGGCCGATTACAGGAAAGCCTTTCACGGTAAGTGCCTTGTAGTGATCCGTTCGGGAAAAACAGCAGGGAAAATCAGGCTGACTGCCCTTTCAGAGTCGTTTGCGCAGGAGAGCACCCTGGACCTCGAAACCCGACTTGTCCAATAAGGCGAACATATTTTTTTTGTAAGCTTCCACGCCTTCCTGGTCAAATGGATTCACGCCCAGGATATACCCGCTTATGCCGCAGGCTTTCTGGAAGAAATAGAGAAGGGCTCCCAGGTTGTATGCATTCAGGGAAGACATGTCAATGCGCAGGTTGGGCACACCGCCATCTGTATGGGCCAGCCGCGTCCCCAGCTCTGCCATTTTGTTGCAATGATCTATACGTTTTCCTGCCAGGAAGTTGAGCCCGTCGTTATCCCCTTCATCGGCGGGTATGGCCAGTGAACGGTTGGGTGCGGCAATGCTTATAACCGTTTCAAAAAGATGGCGTTCCCGATCCTGGATATACTGTCCCATGGAATGCAAATCGGTCGTGAAATCAACACCGGCAGGGAAAATGCCTTTATGCTCTTTTCCTTCGCTTTCGCCAAAAAGCTGTTTCCACCACTCGGTCACATAATGAAGTTTGGGATGGTAATTGACCAGCAACTCGATCTTTTTGCCTGTGCTGTATAAGGCATTACGAAGAGCTGCATACCTCACTGCGGGATTATTTCCTGTTTTCAGGGCTGTGATCTTTTCCATATCCCGGGCGCCCTTCATCAGCTCTTGAATATCGATACCTGCCAGGGCTATGGGAAGCAGGCCAACCGGGGTAAACACGGAAAAACGTCCTCCCACGTCGGAAGGGATGATAAAACTTCGGTACTCTTCGCTGTTGACCATCTTGCGCAATGCACCGTGGGATTTATCTGTTATGGCTACAATGCGCCGCCTGGTTTCTTCCTTCCCGTAACGGGACAGGAGGTGTTGCTTGACCAACCGGAAAGCAATGGCCGGTTCGGTGGTTGTCCCGGATTTGGAGATCACCACGCAGGCTGACGACTTGACAGCCATTAGATCTTCCAGCTCGGCCAGGTAATCTTCCCCGATATTCTGCCCGGCAAACACAATATATGGCGTTGAAGACGGCATCAGGGCGGAAAAAGAGTGGGAGAGGGCTTCAATGACGGCCCTGGCACCCAGGTAGGATCCTCCTATGCCAATAACCACAACCAGTTCGATATCTTTCCAATCCAGGCATATGTCCTTAATCTGCTCATAGACAGTCGGTGCAGTCTGCGAGGGAAGGCGAAGCCATCCCAGGAAATCGGATCCCTTTCCTTTGCCTGTCTCAAGGAGGTCCAGGGCCCGCAGTGCTTTCTCCTGCCAGAGGGGATAGGTATCACCGGGAATGAATCCAATGGCAGAGTTTTCTCTATTGGTTATGATTTCTTTCATGGGTTATTTCAACTGTTCGCTAAGTGCCTTGAAAACGATTGCAGGGGAGCGGAATTCATGCAGGATTTTGTACATGGCTTCTGCTATGGGCATATCCACTTTATGCTTTTTATTGATCTCATGGATGCACAAGGCGGCATGATAACCTTCTGCCACCATGTTCATTTCCAGTTGTGCGGCCTTGATGGAGTATCCCTGGCCTATCATGTTCCCGAAGGTCCGGTTGCGGCTGAATTGAGAGTAACAGGTAACCAACAGGTCTCCCAGAAATCCGGAGAGTGACGTGTTCCTGCCTTTATCCGGATAGGTACGGTTCAGAAAAGCCCTGATTTCCTGGTAAGCGCATGAAACCAGCACAGCCTGGAAGTTGTCCCCGTATCCCAGGGAGCGGCTCATTCCGGATGCTATGGCATAAATGTTTTTCAGGACGACGGAGTATTCAAGGCCGTAGATATCTGTGCCAATGCTGGTGCGGATGTAGGGACAGCGGAAAACTCCGGCAAGCTTTTTGGCGGTGCTTTCCTTTTTACAGGTAACACTCAGGTAGGAGAGCCGTTCCATAGCCACCTCTTCCGCATGGACAGGACCTGCTATCACACCCATATTGTCGTAAGGAATTTTGTGGATGCGGTTGAAGTACTCGGTGACAGAGATGTTACGCTCAGGTATTAACCCTTTGATGGCAGTGACTATGAACTTTTCATCCAGCGGGACTGTAAGGGGAATCAACTCGCTGATGAAATAAGTAGATGGAATGCAGAATATCAGAACATCTCCCTGGGAAATGACCTTGTTGATATCACAACTCATAAGCAGCCGGGAAGTATCCAGTTCCACAGCCTGCAGGTAATGTGGATTATGTTTGTCCTGATCTATGAAATTGATCATATTCTGGTCCCTGACAAACCAAAGGACTTCATCCTGAGAGTCGAGCAGAATCTTGACCAGGGCCGTTGCCCAGCTTCCCGAACCAATTATTGCATATTTAGTGTTTTTCTTAAAAAGGCCCTTCATAGTTTTCCGGTTTAAGTCAACAAAGATAAGCTTAATTTGTCTATCTTTACGTTTTAAAAAATCACGATGGTCAATTCCTATTGTTCCGACAAATACCAGTATACCATGGCCAAAACTTTTGTAGATAAAGGTTTGGACAGAACCACCGCCGTTTTTAACATGTTTTACCGTACAGCTCCGGACAACAACAACTGGGCTGTGGTAAGCGGTGTAAACGAAGTGCTGGAGATGATCTCGGGATTTGGAACACAAAACAAATCTTTTTTCAGAAAATTCCTACCTGAAGATAACTATCTGGATTTCTGCAGGATGTTGACAGCCGTACGCTTTACCGGGGATGTCTATGCCATGGAAGAAGGTCAGATAGCTTTTCCCCGTCAGCCCCTTATCACGGTGGTTGCCCCATTGCTCGAGGCCCAGATTCTGGAAACCCCCATGCTGTGCATAATGAACCACCAGATGGCGGTTGCCACCAAAGCATCCCGGGTCACTCGCAGTACGACCCGGCCCGTGAGTGAATTCGGCTCAAGGAGGGCACATGGTCCCTGGGCTGCCCTTCACGGGGCAAAGGCTGCGTATACTGCCGGTTGTGTGAGCACCTCAAATATTCTGGCAACAACGGAATTCGACATTGCCAGCACTGGAACCATGGCCCATAGCTACATTACGGCTTTCGGCTGCAGTGTCAGGAATGAATATGATGCTTTTGATGCATATATCAAAAGCCACAGGGGAGAAGGGATCATTCTGCTTCTGGACACGTATGACACACTCAAGAGCGGTATACCCAATGCCATAAAGGCTTTTAAAGCCAATGGCATAGACAATTCCTACCATCCTTTATACGGAGTACGCCTGGACAGCGGGGATTTGGCCTACCTTTCGCGTAAATGTCGTGAAATGATGGACAGGGAAGGATTCACCAAATGCGTGATCTTTGCCTCCAATGCACTGGACGAATACCTGATCTCGGACCTTGAGCGTCAAAATGCAGCCATCGACAGTTATGGTGTGGGAGATGCCATAGCCACCAGCAAGCACAATCCCTGCTTCGGGAATGTTTACAAAATGGTACAGATGGGAGATACCCCTGTCCTGAAACTTTCCGAAGATAAAGCCAAGGTTATCAATCCGGGTTTCCAGGTCACATACCGGATATACCAGGATAACGAAAGCAAGGCCGATGTCACCTGCCTGCGCGGAGACAGCTTTGCCTGTGCTATTGAAGAAGGCAGGGAAATCCTGCTCAGGGACGAAATCGACCAGACCAGGAAAACAGTGTACGCGGAAGGATCCTATACGGCAGAAAAATTGCAGCACAAGGTGATGGAGAACGGAATAAGGATCAAACCTGATACAACACAGCAAGAAAAACGCGAAAGATACCTTTATGAGTTGTCCCGTATGAATCCCACGGAGCGCAGGATAATCAATCCCCATTATCACAAGGTGGACATATCGGATGACCTGTACGATTTGAAGATGAAACTGATCTATACTATAAAAGAGGAACTGAACCATGTATGAAGAAACCAGAACCCACATAGTGGTGGATATGCTGAATGATTTCATATCCGGGTCCATGGCTTGTCAGAATGCGGAGAATGCCATGACCCACAGCATCAACTACATTAATATGCATCCAGGGGATAAGGTCGTCTACGTTTGCGATACGCATCCTGAGAATCACTGCTCCTTTACGGGATTCGGAGGTCAGTGGCCCCCGCACTGTGTTATCAATACCTCGGGCCAGGAAATCCACCTGTCCTATTACACAAGGGTGAACGATCCCAACATGAGGCCGCATCTGATGCGCATATTCCGCAAAGGTACTTCTCCCAAAAAAGAAGAATACTCAGGATTCAATGCCTTACGCTCAGACGGAAAACCCCTGACGGACATACTGACAAAACAGGTTATTGTGAGCGGTATTGCCACCGAATATTGTGTTCTTGAGACGGTCAAGGACCTGGTGGAAGCCGAATACGATGTTCAGGTACTTATGGAAGGACTCGGTTATGTGAACCAAAAGGACCACCGGGCCGCCATTGAGAACATGAAAAGTCTTGGCGTCAAGTTTGTCTGATAATCCTGGAAAGATATATGCATGCCATAGGTGTAGATCTCGGTGGTACAAAGCTTCATGCTGCTCTCTTTTCCTTTACGGGAGATGTCATAGCTGAACATACCGTGCTTCTGGAAGGCCGTACAGGCAAGCAGGTGGCAGAACTGATAGTAACAGTCTGTGACCTGTTGCTGGAAGAACAGGGTATTTCCGCTGAAGAAGAAAAGAAGGTAGGGATTTGCGTGCCGGGAATTGCAGATACACGTACAGACAAGGTCTGGGCGCCCAACATTCCAGGCTGGGACAGTTTTCCTCTCAAGGAATACATTATCGCTGCAATGCCCGCTACAGAAACTATAATCGCAAGTGACAGAACATGCTACATACTGGGAGAAACATGGCAGGGCGTTGCACAAGGGCATACCGATGCCATTTTTCTGAGTGTGGGCACAGGAATAGGAGCAGGGATCATGGTGGACGGACACGTGTTGCACGGTGCGGCTGACATAGCGGGAGCCATTGGATGGATGGCACTGCAGCCTCCATTTACCGATGAATACAGCAACAGTGGGTGTTTTGAAACGTTTGCATCCGGAACGGGAATTGCCGCACAGGCCCGAAAATTATCCGGCCAGCCCGCTGTATACCTGGACGCCCGCTCGGTTTTTGAAGCGTATATGCGTGGTAATACGGTGGCGATGAGAGTTATAGATAAAGCAGTCGAATGTTGGGGTATGGCTTCGGCAAACCTGGTGAGCCTGTTTAATCCCCGCATGATTGTCTGGGGTGGAGGTGTTTTTGGACCTGCCATGAAATTTCTGGACAGGATCTATTATGAAGCCTGCAAATGGGCACAACCAATCAGTATAAGACAATGCCGGTTTGAAGCTTCGAGCCTGTCCCAGAAAGCGGGGATCCTGGGTGCGGGGCGCCTGGCACTGGAAGCAATGAATGTATTATGAATAAACGTAGTATTCTGGCTGCCGGCTATGCCGGCATCTTTTTTTTCGGAATATCTTTTCTCACCCTGGGATCGGTATTGCCATCCCTTAGGGAGGTACTGCATCTTGACATGGCACAATCTTCTGCCCTGGCCGGGATCCTGCCTTTTGGCGTCCTGGCCGGTTCGGTTGTGTTCGGACCCTGGTGTGACCGCTTCGGGTATAAAATGCCTTTCCAGTTTGCTGCAGCCATGGTGGTGCTGGGATTCATAGGATTGTCCGCCTTTACTTCAGTGTCATGGCTGGGTACCTGTGTGTTCATCACGGGTGCGGGAGGAGGCATTCTTAACGGGGCCTGCAACGGCCTGGTGACCGATGTGTCCGATGACCGCAACAGGAGCTCTAACCTGAGCATTCTGGGTGTTTTTTATGGCCTGGGCGCCCTGGTAATGCCTTTGATACTGGGGATATTTGATTTTGTTCCCTACACAGCCATTCTTCGTTACATGGCTGTTTTCCTGTTCCTGGTATTTGTTTATTTCAGTATAATACGCTTTCCCGAGGCCAAGGTCCGGCAGGGATTTCCCATTAAGGAGGGATTGTCCATGCTTCGACAGCCGGCTTTGTTGTTTTTTAGCTTTATCCTTTTTTTCCAGTCTGCCCTGGAAGGATTGTGCAGCAACTGGATCCCCATTTTTTTACAGGATAGTGCAGGTTACAGGCTGTCACAACAGAATGCGTTATTTCTGCTAACCTTTGTAGTAGTAGGTATGACTGCAGGCAGGATTCTTTTGAGCTGGCTTTCATTCCGCTATAAACCCTGGAAGATCCTTTGGTGGTATCTGATAGTGTTGGCTGCAGGATTTACGGGATTGGCAGCCGGGGTCAAGCCGTTGGTACCTGTGATTCTGATAGGGACAGGACTTGGGGCAACTTTCCCGGTCATTATTTCCTATATCGGGGCCCGCTACAAATCATTGTCCGGGACAGCCATAGGGATAGCCATGGTCATAGCCCTGGCGGGTAATACATTGTTGAATTATTTACTGGGCTTTCTGCCCATTCGCGTTTTTCCCATATATTTGCTTGGGATATGGACCGTAATGACTCTCCTTTATTTTTTGATGACGTATCGTGGAAAGCTTGATAAATCTTAATATTATTGAATATGCTTGCAATAGAATGGCTGGATAAGGTCCGGCACCTTCAGGACAGGATCCAGGAAACACAGATGGATAATATACAAAAATCAGCAACCCTGATGGCTGACAGCATAGAAGCCGGCCGTTGGGTTCATACTTTCGGATGTGGTCACGCCACACTCCCTATTGAGGAGATGTACCCCAGGATAGGGGGATTTGTGGGATTCCACCCGCTGATCGAGCAATCCCTTACCTTTTTTACCCGTATAACGGGAGAGAGCGGTATTCACCAGTTTTTATTCCTGGAAAGGGCAGAAGGATACGGGACAGCCATCATGAGTTCCTGGAATTTTGACTCCCGGGATACACTCTGGATATTTTCCCATACCGGCATCAATGCTGTGAATATTGATGTAGCGCTGGAAGCCAGAAAACGGGGCATGAAAGTGATCGTGTATGGGTCGGCAGCTGAATCTACGGGGAAAAAACCACGTCATTCCTGTGGAAAGAACTTATTTGAACTGGCCGATATTGTGGTGGATTCCTGCGCGCCACTTACAGATGCTTCCGTTACGCTCAAGAACCATTTTGACAAGATAGGCCCTGTTTCCACCATGTGCTTTGTAACATTGGTATGGATGACAGTCACTACTTGTGCAGGGATATTGGCCGACCGTGGAGTGTAATTGCATATTCATCCCTCACNNGCATCCTTGCGGACAGGGGTGTAAAACTGCACATCCATCCTTCACACAACGTCCCTGGTGATACTACAGCAAGGGAACGCCTTGACGGTTGCATAGAGGCCTATAAAACAAGAACTTTCGGATTATAAACTAAATATAGATAGTCTATGAAAAAAGTGATTTTAAGTCTGTTGTTATTGATCTTGACTATTAGTGCCTATGGACAGGACAATAGATCCGCAAATATTAGCTGGTACAGGAATGAATTGTTCCTGGATCCTGCCCGATTCTTTGAAGGAACCTTTGCCCTTGGTTACCAGAGGAATTTTTACAATTCTGCCCTGTCGCTGATGCCATCTGTCACCTTGATGGGAGAGTCCATTTTCCGTAATGAAGATGCATTTTACAGCGAAATAGAAGGATTCGGGATGGAGGGAATATACAAAGTCTACTTCGCACGCATGCCGCGCAAAGCACAAGTTTACCTGGGACCTTATGTAGCCTATCGTTTCCTGAAAGAAAAAAACAGGTTGCCCGATGACGTAGATCCCCAGGACCTGCCCAACATAACCCAAAGCGATTTATATACACGTTATAATACTGTAATGGCAGGGGTTTTATTTGGTATCCATTTCATGTGGGGACGTTTTACCATGGATATCAATGTCGGGGGAGGAATCCGATATCCTACCATTTCAGGTTTCAGGACAAACTATACTTCCATTGTTACAGTGCCAACAGGTTTTGCAGAGTTCGGATATAAGGGTGTGGTCCCCAAAGGTAATTTAACCCTGGGCGTAGCGTTCTAGTCATGAGAAAAGTTCTTTTGTTTTGGCTGGGGACCTTATTGTCTTCGGTTGCTATTGCACAGTATATAGAACAACCGGCCTCGTGGAGCTACAGCGTATTGTCTGTCGAAGAAAACTTATTTGAAATTCGTTTTCAGGCCACATTAAGGGAGCCATGGCACATGTACGATCTGGGGCCTTATCAGGATGGTCCGCAACCCACCCGGTTTACTTTTGATTTGCCGGAAGGTGCCTACCTGGAAGATGTTATGCACATGGAATCGCCTCCGGCCAAAGAATACGACCCTTTGTTCAATATGGAAATCGGTTCGTTCGGAGGGAAAGGGGTATTTATTCAGAAAATACACCTGGAAGTTCCGGCAGCCCTGTTTCGCGCCACTGTTGAATGGCAGGTATGTGACGGGACGTACTGTCTGCCTCCGGAAGAAGAGGAATTCGAGATCCGGCTGGGAGAGGGACCCTTTCTTGCAGGTGTTTCCGGTGATGCAGGTGAGTTAGCAACGGATACTGCTGTTGATACGGCAAAGGAACCATCTCCCTCGCTTTGGGGTATCATTCTGCAGGCGGTCGCAT
>MTKX01001169.1_pt1 | contig 22322 bp, 18 predicted proteins | sample 1042771 | NCBI WGS metagenome assembly MTKX01 (sample SAMN06212183, study PRJNA360534) | anaerobic digester metagenome | biome: Wastewater treatment plant; material: sludge; isolation source: anaerobic digester fed with sludge from wastewater treatment plant | place: Denmark: WWTP Randers ... | reverse complement strand
TTTGGTTAGAATACCGGCCTGTCACGCCGGGGGTCGCGGGTTCGAGTCCCGTCCGCACCGCCCCTACACCCTCAAAACCTCTTGATTATCAAGGGGTTTTGTCTTTTCTGCCACAAAATCCGCCACAAAATCCGCAAAATCTGCCACAAACTTTTTCTCTATTTCTATTGATAAAAATGTAGCAGATCGCAACATAAACCATCTTAATAACAAATTACGGATCTCTCATTACATGAGGCATATCATGATAATATTTGCCTTGAAGTAGTGAACCGTTTTTCTTTCTTTTCTCTCCACCCCATTGCTTGAACGTAAACATTACCTGCTGAGCTTCGCACTGATCCTTGATTCCAATAACCCAGGTTTCTTCCATTTTTCTGGCCATTGGTCCTGACTCACCACCAACAAATACCCAATCGATACCGCTTAAATCAATAACTCCCAAATCTTCTAATAATGGTTCAGCGCAAATAAATTTATGCTTAGCTTTTGTAACTCGTAAGTCATCTACCCTAAACTTACATTTGCTTTCTTCCACAGTTACTCCCATCCAGATGTTATCCGGCCAACAAATTTTATCTGAAATCTCAACAAGTCTCCTACTCCTTTTTGTTAATACAAGAAATGTATGCTGAGAGCATTTGTCCATAGTATCAAATACCTTATAAATGTATGAATCTGGGATTTCAGAGTGGAATAAATCTGACATTGAACAGGTAAAGATTCTCTGAGGCTTCTTCCAATGGGTTGGAGCATCTACAAGATCTTCATGAAGAGTTACTTTAAAACCGTTTAAATACCTTGGGTTATGCCATCTCTGAAATGTTGTTGTTGCTAATTTTTCTGCATAACAATGAAGACAACCAGAAGAAACTTTCGTACATCCTGTCGCAGGATTCCAAGGTTTCTCTGTCCATTCTGCTATTTTGGGTTGTATCATAAGAAGCTTGTGTTGATTAATATAGCCTTAGACCGGTAATTTGAAATAGAATGTTATCCAAAATAAAGCAATAAAACATGATATTATAGGCACTTGGTTTTTAAATTTTATAAAAAATTTTGAAAGCCATTTTTGGCCAAATTATTTTCATTTCCAGAATTTTTTTTCTTCATGATTTTGGTGTCGGATCAGGATCAATCAAGTATTTATATTAAAATAAATTGCATGTAAGTCTCGGTTGAATTTCTTTCTGTAGCACCCTCATGCTAATACCAGGGGGGGGCACCCAGGGGGGAGTGGTACTGGGGGATACCTTTATTCTGATTATTATGTTGAAAATGAACTACAAAGTACGACTCTATATCCTTTCTTTGAAGAAAAAGATTAAAGGGTGCCTGCTTAGGCTTGGGTGTCACTTCCTTTCGTCCTGGTATTTCATCGATAGCGATTGCATTTGTACAACAGGCAAAGTATTGAAGTTAGATAGAATCTATACTTATAAGGAAGGAGATAATGTTGAAATTGTAAGACTTACCAATGTCCTCACAGAAAGAAGATACCTGTACTGCAGTCTTTTTTTCTTTACCAGGAATAAGATAATCACCGTCCGTCATACAATGCTGAAAGATGCGCCTGTAATTTGGAGTCTTTCTGATAATGGAGAGTTTGATGAGATTATGTCCTTCAGGCTTTGGAATACGGTAAACAAGGAAGAAGAACTTCTGGAATTTGATTTCTGATATATATCTTTCGTAACCATCTTAATTTTTAAATGTTATGGAAAAGGTTACGCTAACACGAAAAGAACTCTATGACTTGGTTTGGTCTGAGCCGCTATCAAGAATCGCAAAAAAGTATAAAATTTCTGATAACGGCCTGCGGAAGATCTGCAAGCGAATGAATATTCCAATACCTGCAATGGGACATTGGCAAAAAATCCAATATAATAAAAAGGTTACCATTGTCAAATTTCCAGAAAAGTATGACGGGCAAGACGAAATAGTGCTGCACGAAAAAGGATCAGATGATGTTGATTTGGATTCACCAATTGCTCATCAAAGAAGACTAACTCGAACTATTGAAGATACAAAGGATTTACAATTAACTGTTCCGGATAGAATGTCCTCAAGACCAGATAGTCTTATCAGAAGCACGATGGACTATTATGATGCAGTCCGAAGGTACTACAGAAGTCACCATGGAACCTACCCAGATAGAATCAATGTGCTGAATATCGAAGTTACTGAAGAAAACAGACCACGTGCATTAAGAATCCTTGACACTATAATCAAGGTACTCAGGGCGAGAAAACATGACGTAATAGCAGATCATTTTACAACATATGCAAAAATTGGTGATGAGCATGTAAAATTCAGGATTAGAGAAAAGCAAAGAGTTTCTGATGTTAAAACCAGCTATGGAGGACGACTGATGGAATCTACAGGGGAATTTGTTTTTGTAATCGATATAGGATCTTACACCCGAAAGGAAGTTAAGGATGGCCATGAACCAATCGAAACAAAGATCTCAACAATAATCGCAATGCTTGAGTTGGAAGGAGAAAGAATGAGGACAGAAAGAATTGAGTCCGAAATTCGCAGGAAACAATGGGAAGAGCAACAGAGAATTGAACGAGAACTGAGAGATAAACAGGAGAAAGAGGCTAAAGCCTTCAAGAAACTTTTCTTGAAAGCCGTACGGCTTCATCAGGCAAACATAATCCGGAATTACATTCAAACTGTTGAAAAAGATGCGATGAAAAAAGGTAATATTACTGAGGAGTTTACTCAATGGTTAGCCTGGGCAGAACAGAAAGTGTCATGGTATGATCCTTTGATCAATGGTCCGGACCACCTGTTAAATGATCATCATAAAACACATCTCTTTAAAGAGTTTTTAAAGGAGTGGCAGTAATGCTTATTATTCCCAACAATAAAAATTTTCTCTATGGAAATTATTATCCATTTATACAATGATACTGGAAAAAATTTGACTATTTGGAGTAAATAATTACTATTATTGGAATAAATTTTCATTCAAACACTAACGTTAGTGGAAATAATTGTCTGTTTTTAGTCTCTTGGTGGAAAATATTATCTATTTTTGTATTTAAACAGGATTATAATGGAAAATATTTTACCAATACATCTTCAGGAGATAATTTTCAGTTCATCAGATCAAAAAATCTCAAAGCAGATATCAAAACTTGAGAAAAATGGGAAGATCAGGAAAATTGCTCAACGAATATATTCTTCGAACCTTATTGACCCACCGGAAGCAATAATCCGGAGAAATTTATTTATTGTGCTTGGCAGACTTTATCCGGGCGCAATTTTAAGTCATCGTTCAGCTTTTGAATTTGAACCAACCAATGAAGGCCATGTATTCTTAACATATTCATATACAAAAAAAGTAAATCTGGCCGGTATCATTCTGAGGTTTCTTGAGGGACATAAAGCCTTGCCGGGCGATAATCTAATCTCTGGCGGATTATATGCATCACAGAGAGCAAGAGCATTTTTGGAGAATCTGCAACCTTCAAAAAATGTTAGTGGAAGTTCTAAGTGTTTGGCTGTAACTACAATAGAAAACAAATTAGAACAGATTATCAGGGTAAATGGAGAGGAAGAACTAAATAATATACGGGATAGAGCCAGGGAGATTGCTCCTGAACTCAAAATGGAAAAGGAATTTGAAAAATTAAATAAAATAATCAGTGCTCTTTTAACTACACATACTCCAAAAATTTTATCATCTCCTATTGCTGTTGCCAGGGCATTTGGATTTCCTTATGATCCAGCCAGAATAAAACTATTTGAGGACCTCTTCAGAGCATTAAAGACAAGTGAATTCAAAAACAGACCGGATAAAAATACTACTGCAGAATCCTTCCGCAATTTTGCATTCTTTGAAAGCTATTTTTCCAATTATATTGAAGGAACTGTTTTTGAAATAGATGAGGCAAAGCACATTATAGATTCAAATAAACCATTACCGGCCAGAAATGAAGACAGCCACGATGTACTGGGAACTTACAGGATAGTTTCGAATAAGGATGAGATGTCAGTAATACCGGCTAAAGCTGATGAACTGTTACAGATTATCATTTACCGGCATAAAATTTTACTGGAAGCCAGGCCTGAAAAGAATCCTGGTTTATTCAAGGATAGAAACAATTTTGCTGGCTCGACCTCATTTGTGGATTTTAATTTGGTACGAGGTACATTATTACAATCATTTGACTTACTAAAAGCACTTGATCATCCTTTTGCAAAGGCTGCATTCATTATGTTCGTGATGAGTGAAGTCCATCCATTCCTTGATGGGAATGGATGTATTGCAAGAATTATGATGAATGCAGAATTAGTTAAAGATGGGCAGTCAAAGATTATTATACCTACTGTTTATCGTGATGATTATTTAGGGACACTTAGAAAATTGACGAGACAAAGCGATCCCTTACCCTATATTTCAATGCTGCAACGAGCACATGAGTTTAGTGAATACATCTATGGAGACGATTATAATGTAATGTTGGATTATCTTAAACAATGTAATTCATTCATGGAACACACTGAAGCCAGATTAAAGATTATCAAAAGATAATGCTATTTATTGCAACATGACAGATTGAATAAATGAGAATCCAATCATTTTCTTTTTTGTCTGATTACCCATTTTATTGTTTTGCGAAATTTTCATGCAAATTCCTGCAAAATGGATTTATTGATACTTGCATGAAATAATTTTCAGGTTTGGATTGATATATGGTGATCGTTAGATGTCCCGAAAATGTTAAATACTCGGGACAAAAATATGAATTGATCAGGATTTTAAAATGCGTCATAAAGACTTATTGATGGTGAGTCTGCTTTGTACTAAAAATTCTACGAAGGTATCATTAAGCAATAATTTAGTGAAATATTTCCTTTCCTCAAATCACCTTTAACAGCCTGATTTTCCGGACAGTATTAATAGAATGCCCAGTGATTCCTGCAATGCGCCTGATAGATAGGTTACTTTTGTCAAGAAGATCTGAGATATTCTGATATTTAGTCAGCAAAACTGACGGATTGGACTTTGCCCCATCAACCCGGCCATTGTACACCCCTTTTATCTTTGCAAGCTGAATTCCCTCATATTGCCTAATTTTCCTCTGGTTGTTCTCCATCTCCGCTCCTATGCTCAGCATTTGCAGTAACATTTTCGCAACTGGATTCTCCTTGCCATTCTCCATGGTGAGCATATTAAACTGTTGGATATACAGTGCAATCCCTTTTTCATGAAGCAGTTCCACAAAGTTCAGTACATCGACCACTCTCCTGCCCAGGCGGGAGATTTCCGACACCATGACAACCTGAACTGGAGTTTTATCAATATAATCCATCAAGGTTTTAAACTCAGTTCTGGATCCGGATTTAATGGTTCCGGAAATTTTCTCCTGGAAGGTTCTTCTGACATGCCATCCCTTTTCCTGAGCAGCAGTTTTGAGATTTATAAGCTGTCGTTCATAATCCTGAGACAGGCTGCTTACTCTTGAATAAATAATTGCTTCCATGTGTATCATTTTTAGCGTTACCCTATTATTAATACGTTCTGGCTGTTTTTATGGCGTTTTTGCTTTGAAATCTGTATCAAATTGAAGTATACCCTAAAATTGATACCAACAACCCATACCTTATTCCAACTTTTATTAGTGGTATCATCTACGGCACTTTTCAATTCAAATCAATTGACAACATAAGGATATAAGGTGCACCTTAAATATGGTTTTGGTACTTTAACAACATATGCTGCGACAGGTATACCATCTTCTACTTCAATAAGAAGTAAATACCGATCAGGTGTTTCATAATCAACACAGAAATGCTCCTGGAAAAACTTGGTTTTCTTTTTCATTAGGCAAATATAATAAAAATGTCATAATTATATGGTAACAATAATGACATTATTATATAATTGCGTGGTAATAATTATGACAAATGATGAAAATTATTGAACTTTGATCAATCTCAGAATTATGTATCATTATCATTAAAATGAAATACGAGAGAAAATCACCAATATCGGGACCACACCAGCAGATCCTGTTGGCTATTGGAACAAGAATACAAGAGTTAAGAAAAAAAAACGGACTGTCGGTTGAACGCTTCTGTGCAAAAAACGATATACCGAGAATTTCGTACACAAATCTTGAAGCTGGCCGTAACTTTCATATGACTACTCTTCTGAAAGTACTGGATGCATATCCAGACATTAAGTCCCTTAACGATTTCTTTAAAAGCATTTAAGTTATTAATGGTAGATGTAATACGGATGAAAGAAATTTCCGAAATGCATCATTTTTTACTGAATGATGCTTATGCCGGTGCCACATTTTTAATGAATTATTATTGTGATTAAACGCATATTTGCAAACTAATCAGGCAGGTATAAAGTAAGGCATATATTTTAATTTGATTAATTATCAATCAGTTGCTAATAAACAGATGTGGTATATACAAGTTTAAGTACCTATAAAATCAAATATAGTACATATAATAATGATCCTTCTGTAATACGATGTGCAGCAATAACTTTCAATATTTTCTTCATCCTATACCTAACAGGTGCCATTTCAACTTTAAAGCTATTGCATAAAATGATTTTTGAAAACTGAAGGATTTCTTACCTGATAATCTGTCCAGGGCATTCTGCATTCTACCGGTAATTTGTATGGTACGATTTCCTCTATATCTGTGGTTAAATTTCATAATACAATTTTTGAGTTTTGAATCATCATAACCAGCAACACCGGCACTTGCCTTTAAATTCTTATAATATTTTTCATTACCACTCTCAAGATATCGGTAGTAAATCTGTCTGATAATGTTTTCATCAATCAGGTTATTATCCTTATAATGATTGTTCTGAAATTCTGGATTTAACTTACCGATTTCAGCCATTTCCATGAAGATTTCATCCATAACGCTGGTTTCCAAGTACACTGGTCTATTATTCTTATAGCCTGTTTTAATCATTTTATCCTTAAATGTAATTTTGTTGTAGGTTGAAACCTGAAACAGCATACCTAATTTTTTAGGGTCTAATAGAGTCTCTACGTTTATATCGAAAAGCTTTTTATTTCTTAACTTCCTGATATAGTTCCATGTTAAACGGGATTCAATACGGAAGACTTCACTTCCACTAAAACCATTATTTGAAAAATAATTAAGAATATAATCTTCAGCATGTTCTGATTTATTATAGATGGCAATTTCGTTATCACTACCATCAATTACGAATGATGACCCATTGCTCATAACCGAAACGCTTGTGTTTTTCCTAATTAATAAGTAACGGTCACTCGCTCTGAGTTTATTATTTAAACAGTTATTGAAATAAAAAGCGAACTGTGTAACAAGGTCTTTATTTGTATCTATTGATATTTCCAAGTACATTATATTGTTGTAAATAAGGCCAAGTTCGAATTTAAGTGCACAATAAACTTCATACCAGAATCCTGGGTGAAAAGAATAGAAAATCTCCTTTGAAAAGTCAAATTGAAGCTCATGTTTTAGCACTTTTGTGGCTGTATGAAGTTTCCCTACCAATAACCCATTATAATAAACAATGAATGTATGGTAGAATGCACCGGGTCCGGGTTTTTTATCATGTATTAAACTGATATTCTTGAATACTTGTTCGGAAGGTATATTATCGGGATTTCGGATGTCCTGAAAAGTTGAACCAGACCAATGCCTGAAGGTTATGCTTAACCGGTCAAGATGTATAAGACACCTATAACTATTCTTCCCATACCTTATGTTTAAATCAGTATTCAAAACATAGCTATTTGCTTTTACTGTTATTTTTCACGATTCCAGTCACCATGTTAATAAGGTACCTGATGGTAATGGAAACATTTTTACCTGAATTTTGACTTACACTTTTCAGGAGCCTGTAATCTTCATCAGTCATTCTTACAGTAATAATTTTGTCAAGTTTTTCGGTTTCAATTTTTAAATCGTTCATGTATTACATTCGTTTCTTATAAATAGTTGAGAATTCATTTTTTTCGATGATCTGTCGAAAAAAAATGAAATACATCGTAAAATGGTACGCACTTGTTAGAGAGACAAAAGGAATATAGCTTGAATTTGATAATTAAGTATTTATCTGATTTTTAATGATTTTTGATACAATTGATTCTTCAAGACTCTTCAAGTCAAGAATTTCATCAGCATAGAGTTTGTAGCTTGCATCAACGATATCCTCAACACTCATTGAAGGAGTGTACACTGCTTTAATATACGGCAGCATAAATGGTCCTTCCCTGGAATTAATCCTGGTGGTAATTGAGTATAATTCATTTAGAGTCCATTGTCCCGTAAGAAGTTCTCTGATGACTTCAGATTTGCTTAATTTGAACTTAAGGCCTATGAACGTTATTTTCATTGATTCCGGCAAAGATGGCCTGAATCCAATGATGACGCTGATTTGATCCTCTTGATTCATAACTATTTTTATTTAAGATCCAATTACATTTTTCTACCTACCTATAAATAGATCAGAAGCGGAATAAATTCCTGATCATCTGAAAAAAATCACCGGAGTAATAAGATGTCTGAAAAGTCAACTGGCTTGTGACAATTGGAACCGTAAAGAAAAAAAATGTGGTTTTTCGAATTTTTTTGAGTCTTTTTCCGACAACCACAGTATTTATATGAAAAATAATATCGATTTAACACTATTTGTTATGAAGAAAAAGGGAATTAAAAGAATAAATCTGTGGGTTGATGAAGACCTATTTAAACAGATAAAAAGTAAGTCAGATGAAGCCTACTTAAAGGTTGCAACCTTTACCCGTCAATTGATTCAGCAGGCCATGAAAAATAACTCTATCAAAAACAAATGATATGGAAGAAATATATGAAAAAACCTTAGAACTTTTAAAACAAGAATTTCCGGAATATCAGGAAACACCAGAGGATTTTAAAAAAAATAGTCCTGAGAATTACAAACTCATTGAATACTATGAATCTAAAGTTGCAGAAAGGAAGAATCAAGAGTTCATCGAAAAATATCGTGTTCACAATTATTTCTTGAAGAAACATTTCTCATTCCTTACTGCTGATGAAATTCAAAGGCAGAAAGAGGTTTATACATTTTTAGCAAAGAGTTTTAATATCAGTATAGAAACATATCTTGAAATGCAAAACACGAATACAAAGTATTTTGACGATGTAAAAGTGCTACTGACTTATGAGTATCCATATTATTCTGCTTATAAAATTGGAAGTTCAATTGAAGATTCAGAATTTATTGAATGCAGCCTGTATAAGAACGACATCTATAAGATTATAGATATTTATCTGAAGACCGGTGAAAAGGTCCATGATGTATAATCTGATAAATTTAAAAACCTGCCATAGGATCTTTCGGGTAGATACCCATCAATTGATTCAGCAGGCGACCAAAAGAGGAATTTTGACAGTAGTCATAAAAATAACAGATATGAAAATTTTAAGTTTATGTATGATTTATTTAACGAGAATAGCGAAATCAGTTTCAACTTCATTTATTGGCACAATATTATAGATTTGGCCAAACAATATGGATGGTCACCAAAAGGCACAGTACCAGGAAATTTTACATTAGGAGATATTTGGAACGGAAGTTACTTTGGTAATGATTGGCAATATGTATTACCTGATGATGCAATAAATATAGGTAAGGCATTGGAACTGGCCATTTTGGATTTTCCTGAACCGGGAATAAATGTTCCATTCAAATCCGAAATTATTATTGATGGGGAACCATTTATTGATTTGGATGAATTAATTTCTGCCCACGAAGAATTAGAAAACAACTTTTCAGTAGAATTGTTTTTGAAAAAATTCAGTGGAAAGGGAAGCAAAGAGAGTATTATAAAGTTTATTGCACTTTGTAACGAAGGCAAAGGCTTTATAATATCATAATTAATGCTTTAAAAGAATCTAAAGTTTTCAACAAAATGCCTGAATAGTAATTTCATTATTCCAGGATCATCAAGGCATATATGAATAATATTCCCAGTATGATTCTTAATAAAGAAAAAACCAAAACATTCAAATATTTATGTTGTTAAAATATCTCATTCATTGAGATATTTTTTTTACCTTCATACGCAATTTAATGCATTAACCATGAACCGGATCAAAGAAGTACTCGATGAAAAAGGAATCAAGCAGGTATGGTTGGCCGAAAAACTGGGCAAAAGCTTCAATATGGTCAATAGTTATTGCCAGAACCGAAGACAACCATCTCTGGAGGTACTATACCGCATTGCTAAAATATTAAATGTGAACGTGAAGGATTTGATTATTAATAAATAATTGCATATCAGTGAACCCAGAAAAAACCGTACATACAGGCAGAACCATAATGTTTAAGGAACTCCAGAAAGTCATGAACCATGGATTGGATAATGACGATTATGTTGATGCCATCAAACAAAATGTGTTCAACAAAGCCACAAAATCAGGCGTGTCATATACAGCCAAGTTTTTGAGACGGTTGTATGACTTCGATATGTCTTTGCCAACTTTTAAAGCATTTAAACACTTCTGGTACATCGCAGATGAAAGGGAAAAGCCTCTTCTGGCAATTATTTATGCCATTGGCAACGATTATCAACTGAAAAATAGTATTCCAGTCATAAACAATACCGAGATCGGGAAAAAAGTAACGGTTGAAAGCATCGAAAGTAATATCGAAAATCTTTATCCGCAGAAATATACGAACAACACCCTGAGATCCATGGCTCAAAATATAGCCAGTTCCTGGAAACAGGCTGGCTTCATAACCGGGAAAGTAAAAAACATCAGAACCCAACCAGAGATTAATTACCTGGTCTTGACATTTGCCATTTTTATGGCTTACCTGAATGGCTTACGTGGAGATTTTATATTAACAAGCGACTGGGTGAAGGCTCTAACACTGGATGAAAGAACTATTCGCTCTCTTGCGATTGAAGCAGCGAAAAGAGACCTTCTTCAATACCAGTATGCCGGAAATGTGACTTCCATAACATTTAAAAACCTTTTAAACAAATTAGATATAAATGGCTTCGAAAATTGATCAGCTATTGTCAGCCTTTGAACAGGTAGTTAATGAACCCTGGACAACGGCTTTATCCGGACAGGAAAGAATCTGGTTCCTGGTCTATGATCCATCTGAACAAAGGAAAATTGACCTTCGTCTTGGTGACTTTGAAACAGCGACCATAAAGGCCGGTAAAAGATGGTCGCTCATCTCTATGAAAAAGTGTTTCCCAGACTGGATGGCAAGTCATGAGTATAAGGAAGAATATTTCAACGATCCGGAAACACTCGTAGATCAACTTGAGGTCGAGTTTAAGCAGTATGCCATCCAATACCTAACATCTGAAATTGAAAATCATATTGTGGACGATAATACACTGATAGTGATAAGAGATATTTCATCATTGTTTGGTTTCAATCGTATTTCGGACATATTGAACGGATGCTCCGGCAGCTTCAAAGGAAGGGTTCTTGTATTCTTCCCCGGGGAATTTGAAAAAAATCATTACCGTTTGCTCGATGCCAGGGACGGATGGAGTTACCTGGCCAGACCCATAACCGCCTAATCATATTTTTGTCATGAAGAACAAAGAATTATTTACACTCAATCCAGAAGAGAATAACCTCATCAATGATGGTGTGGTTGAAATCAACACCGCCATAGACGAAAAGGGTCTGCAGATTATTTATCACGAACTGAAAACATTTGTTTGCGAAGGTGAGTATCAGAGAGGTCTTCATCGCATCTTACAAACTTATTTAAAATATCTTGATGAACCGAAGCAACCCTCTGTTTGGGTGAGTGGTTTCTTCGGAAGCGGGAAATCACATCTTATTAAGATTCTGGGATATCTATGGGAAGATTTTAAGTTTCCAAATGGTGAAACAGCAAGATCTATAAAACAACTTCCGGATGATGTAAACGATCTGATTGTCGAATTGAACAGAAAGCAAAAAGTCTTTGGAAGACTTTCCATATCAGGTACTTTAAAGGATTTTCCTTCAGCTGATATCCGTTATTCATTTCTGCAGTTATTCCTTAATAAACTGGGTCTTCCTGCCCAGTACCATCATTTCAAATTTGTTTACTGGGCAAAACAGGAAGGTATATATGATGACCTGAAGGCTATCATAGAATCTCAGGGAAAAAGCTTTAAACATGAGTATGAAAACCTGTTTGTTTCATCCGCACTGGCAAAGGCTGTACTCGAACTAAAACCTGAATTTGCAGAGAATGAGGCAAAGGTTAAAGAGAACTTCAAAGCAAATTTTCGAAGAATTGACAGTATTAATCGTGACCAGTTCATTCATTGTATTAAGAACGAGATACTACCAATGTTTTTTGGTGACAAAATACCTCTGACAATTATTGTTCTTGATGAAGTACAACAGTTTATCGGGAACGACAGTGATAAAAGTATTGATGTACAAAATCTTGAACAGGATATCAGCAGTAATTTTGATGGTAAGTTCCTCCTTGTTGGAACAGGACAGAATGCCCTCTCAGAAACCAGCTTGCTGCAGCGATTGCAGGCCAGGTTCACTGTAAATGTTAATCTGTCTGATACTGACGTTGAAACGGTAACTCGTAAAACCGTCCTGGAAAAGAAACCGTCAGTTATTAAACCGTTGGATCAAATCCTCGAAGGTGCATTAGGTGAAATATCCAGAAATCTTTCAGGAACTGATTTCGCTTACGTTACCAGCGACAGATCAATGCTGGTGGCAGATTATCCGATTCTGCCTTCAACACGTAAATTCTGGAAGAAAATTCTGCAAGTTATTGATACAGCGGGCACATCAGGTCAGTTAAGAAGCCAGCTGAGAATTGTTGATGAAAGCATAAAGAAGGTTGCAAATAAAGATGCAGGTAACATTGTTCCGGCTGATTTGATATTTGAGCAGAAACAGGCACAGCTTCTTCAAAATGCTCTTCTCTTGAATGATACCAACAATCTGATTGTCGGTAAGAAATCAAAGACCGGTGATTCACTTCTTGAAGGCAGAATCCTTAGTGTTATTTTCCTTATCGAACAATTGCCGAAAGACGGATCAGGCAGTCGCATAAAATCTAACGAAACAACTATTGCGGAATTACTTCTTGATAATATCGTTGAATCATCTGATGCATTTCGTTCAAAGATTAAAGGTCTGATAAAGAAACTGGTTGATGAGAATGTGTTGATGGTTGTTGGTGATGAATTCAAACTCCAGACAAAAGTAGGTGCAGAATGGGAAAAGGAATATACCACTCAGGCAGTTAAACTGAATAATTCGGGAGATGATCTTATACAGGGACTGCGTAACGAAAAAATAATATACTTCTTCAGAGATAAAACAAAAGCCGTAAAGATTCTTCATGGTAATTCAAAACAGATAAGAGATTTTGAGATCTGGGACAAGGCTGAACGGCCCATTACCACACATAAGCTTAATGTATGGATACGTGATGGATGGAATGAAAATGAGTCAACCGTTTTAAACGAGATAAGAGAAGAAGGTGCTGATGCTCCACTCGCATATGCTTATGTGAAAAAATTCAGGGATCAGGATCTCCGAAGTGCCATTATTCAGTTCCTGGCCGCAGAAAAAACACTTGATGCAAAAGGGCAACCCTCTTCACCGGAAGAAGAACAGGCCAGAAAAAGCATGGAAACCAGAAAGGGACTGGCAAAGATCGAGATAGAAGATTTAATTGGTAAAATATGCCTGGAAAGTGTTGTTTATCTTTCAGGAGGTACAAAAGTCGAGGCCGGCACAATCAAAGACAATATTGAAGAAGCGTTGCACAGTATTGCTGACAGGCAATTCCCGGATTTCAAAGGCAAAGCCGATTATAAAGACTGGGACAAAGCACTTGGCAAAGCACTTCAGGGAGACCCTGATGCGTTGAAAAAGATTGGCTGGGATAAAGAACCAAAAGACCATCCGGTTGCAATTGAAATTCTGAGGTTCATCGGAAACGGAACCAAACAAGGAAAAGAAATAAGGAATCATTTCATCAGGTCACCTTATGGTTGGAGCCAGGATGCAATTGATACAATAATTCTTCTGCTAAGAAACACAGAGCATATTTCAACACTGGAACCTGATCTGAACCAGGCAAGAATAGGGAATGCAGCTTTTAAAAAGGAGATTCACACATTGACCGCTTCCGATAAGATTAAGATCAGGCGGATATACATGGATGCGGGAATTACATGCCAGCCAGGCCAGGAGTTTCTTCATTCCAATACATATCTGAATCAACTTAAAACACTGGCAGAATCCATTGGCGGAGATGCCCCAAAACCTGAGCCTGTCAATATTCAATTCCTGAAGGATATTGAAAACCTGGATGGGAATGAGCGATTGCTGCGAATCCTGGATGAACAGGAAGATTTGAAGGCTAAGTACAAGGACTGGAAACAAAAAGCAGCATTGATAGAAAAGAGGGAACCGAACTGGTCATTATTGGTGGACCTGGCTAATTATGCCAATTCCGGTGAATCTATGGAAAGACTCAAAAAAGAGATTGATGCAATCCGTGATAATAGGCTGCTCCTTCAGGAACCCGATCCGGTTTATAATAAACTGACTGACATCACTGACAAGCTTAAAACATCATTGAATGAATTAAAGCAGAAATATATTGACCTATATGATAAATTGATGGTGGGTTTACAGTCGAATGAATATTTCAGTAAACTTAATCCGGAGCAAAAGAATTCCATTTTAAGGACACACCAGCTTCTGGGTAAACCTGAAATTAAAGCCTTAGACTCTAAATCTTTGCTTCTGAACCTGCAGAAAGCATCACTCGAAGCCTGGCAAACTAAAATCGCAGCACTTCCCGGACAATTCCAGTCTGCCATAGATGATGCGGTCAAATTGCTGGCTCCTCAGGCAAAAACCTATGAACTCCCGAAAAGAACCCTTTCAAACCAGTCAGATATTGATAAATATATCTCACAAATAAAAAAAGAATTGGAAAACCTCTTGAAAGAATCATCTTCAATAATTCTTAAATAATGGCAGTACTTACACAACAGCAACGAAATACGCTTGAATCTGCTATAAAACAGGCAAGAAGAGTTTCAGAAGCAGGAGCATGGAATGCACTCATGGCATTTGCCGTTGACAATCCTGAACCTTTCCCTCACATGAATCCCGAACAACGAGGTTTGCGAAACCGTTTACGCAGTAAAGCCAGGTTATTGGGTGACGAACTCCCTTCAAGCGGGTATCAGAAGATTGACAACCTGGCCTACGAACTGGCCTATGAATACTGGCATAAGATTCTTTTTGCGAAATTCCTTGAAGCAAACGGATTGCTGATGCATCCCGATGGAGTACCTGTATCCATGGACGAGTGCGAGGAACTGGCAAAAGAAGAAGGGTACTCAGATAAATGGGATATCGCAGCCAGCTTTGCTTCAAAAATGCTTCCGGCCATATTCCGCCCTGAAGATCCCCTGATGCAAATTTCATTTTCCCCTGACGACAGAATAAAACTCGAAGAAATACTTGAAGGACTTGACAACTATATTTTTACTGCTGATGATGCTTTAGGCTGGGTGTACCAGTTCTGGCAGAGTGAAGCGAAAGATGCCATAAATAAAAGTGGTGATAAGATTGATGGCAAGAAGCTACCGGCAGTGACACAGCTATTCACAGAACCATACATGGTTCATTTTCTTATTGATAATTCCATTGGTGCCTGGTGGGTAAGCAGAAATCCTGGAATAAAGCCACCAGTGAAATTTGAGTATTTAAGGTTTCTCGAAGATGGTACACCGGCTGCAGGTAAATTTGAAGGATGGCCTGGCAGGACAGCTGAAATAACAACAATGGATCCCTGTATGGGGTCCGGTCATTTTGTGGTTTCATTGTTTAATGTGCTGGTGAACCTTCGGGTGTATGAAGAAGGACTAACTAAAGAAGAAGCAACTGACAGAGTAATAGCGGAAAATCTTCATGGACTTGAAATCGATCCCCGGTGTACGCAAATTGCAGCTTTTAATCTGGCTTTAACTGCCTGGAAGTTCTGCGGGAGGTATAAAGGACTTCCTGAGATGAACCTGGCTTGTAGCGGCATTGCTCCAAAAGGGAAAAAAGAAGATTGGATTAAGTTGGTTGGTAAGGTCGACCGGGAAGATGATAAGGTAAGGATGGAGAATGGAATGGCAATGCTTTTTGATCACTTTCAAATGGCACCAGAGTTAGGAAGTTTACTTGACCCAACCACCATAAAAGCAGATCTGCATACTGCAAGTTTTGAACAACTTCAACCTGTTTTGAAGAAAGCACTGGCAAATGGTTCAGATAAGGATATTGTTGAGAGGGGAGTAATGGCGGCTGGGATAGCCAAAGCAGGGCAGCTATTATCAAAAAAATATATTCTTCAATTGACTAATGTCCCTTTCCTTGCAAGAGGGAAACAAGATAAAATCTTGCAGGATTATTGTCAGATGTATTTTCAAAATTCGAAGTCAGATCTTGCAACAGTTTTTATCGAGTGCATGATCAAGAAGTCAATTAGAAATGGCACTATTTGTTCAGTAACTCCACAAAACTGGTTAACTCAAAAAACATATTCAGAATTCCGTAAATACATATTAGGCAATTTTAGGATTAAGTGGTTAGTTCAGCTTGGAGAAAAAGCTTTTAGCAGTCCATATGCAGCAGGTGCATTTGCAGCTTTAATTTCTTTATCCAATAAAAAAAGTGATAAGTTTCACGAGTACTTCGCTTTGGATTGCTCCATGATCAATGAAATTGAAGATAAAAGTAAAACCATAGCAAGCAGTATAATAACCAATATTAAGCAACATGTTTCATATGAATCAAATGATTACCGAATTTTATTGATGAATCTTGATAAGAACACAAGCGAGATTCTTTTAAATAAAATTACAAAATCATTTCAAGGCATCAAAACTGGCGATGATTATAGATTTAAGCTTAATTACTGGGAAATATCAATAATTGATTATGAAACTTGGATTATTTCTTATGGAGGCTTCACAAATGATAAATTAGAAGGAGCATCATATATCCTATTTTGGAAAAATTTTGGTGCTGAATTTGCACGTTTACAGGGATTAAAAGCTTTAAATAAGAATGGATATTATTTAACTAATATCCGTAAAGTTGTTGGTAATCTTTACAATGGCTACCCATATACAAGTGAAGTAACGGTACTTATACCCTTCGAGCCTAACTTGCAGACTTGTTTATATGAATATATTATTTCAGGTCATCTTGAAAAATGTGTTAGACAAATAGATACAAACCTTGCCGTTTCTACTGCAAGTTTTACTAAAGCATCTATTGATTTGAATTATTGGCAAAAGATTGCAAATACAAAATACCCAAATGGACTTCCTAAACCCTATAGTGAAGATCCCACTCAATGGCTATTCCACGGTCACCTTAATAAATCAGATCAACCATTACAGGTTACATTATCCCGTTTACTCGGTTATCACTGGCCGGCAGAGTATGATGCCGAAATGGAATTAGCTGATGAAGCAAGACAATTAATCAGTGAGATAAAAAAGTTCGATCATTTATCAGACAATGATGGCATAATCTGTATCCCATCGGTCAATAAGGAAGAAACAGCAGCCAACCGCTTGCGGGATTACCTGAAGGAAGTTTTCGGAGAAGCATGGAATTCAAATACTATCCAGCAACTTCTTGAAAAAGAAAATGCAAAATCTTCCAGCTTTGATAGCTGGCTACGTAATGAATTCTTCATTCAACATTGCAAGGTATTCCATAACCGTCCCTTTATCTGGCATATCTGGGATGGGCGAAATGATGGTTTTTCCGCATTAGTGAATTACCATAAACTCAACAAAGAAAACCTTACCAAACTGATCTATACCTACCTGGGAGACTGGATACGGACGTGTGAAACAAAGAAAAAAGGTGGAGAAAGCGGTGCGGAAGGTTTGCTAAGTGCTGCACAAAAACTAAAGGAGAAGCTTGAACTGATCCTTGAAGGAGAAGCACCCTATGACATATTTGTAAGATGGAAAACTCTGGAAGAACAACCCATAGGTTGGGATCCGGATCTGAATGATGGTGTCCGTCTTAATATCCGGCCATTTATTGAAGCAGATGTCCTGCGCAAGAAACCTAATATTAAATGGGGTATTGACAGAGGCAAAAATCCAAAGGGATCACCCTGGGGTGAAATGCGGGATAACGACAGGCATTTAACACTGGCGGAGAAGAGGGCAGCAAGAGAAAAATTGCATTTATAATTTCTATGTGGATAAGCTATAACATTCATAAAAACATAATGTTACGCACATTATACCAATAAAGTTAATATCATCCATACAATGAACAATCCGTTTAAAATTTCATCTGAAAAATTAAAGGAATTACTTTCTGGATATTCTGCATGGCTTAAATCAGATCCAAAGGAAGAAAAGTATCCTGCAACAATCCGGGAACAATCAAAGAAAATTAAGGACGAATTTCTTAACCAGGAAGTCCTGTCACGTATGAGTGATGATGATCTTTATGAGAAGATTTTCAAGTATTCCAGAAAATTAGAGGGGCCTGTTCACATGAGATTGGGCGAGCCACGATTAAGGGGAGACCTGCAGGAAATCAAGCGAAACTTAATTTATGTCATGACCTCAGAGGATTCACCCTTTATAGTGGCTCAGAACATTCTTGACGGTGAATACAAGATTGAAGTTTTTGCCAAAGCATTCTGGACTCCTATTTTCCAAGCACAATTTCCGGGTGTACTCCCTAATTGGAATAATAAAACAGAAAAATTCTTTAAAAAATTCAATATTAATCTTTCAACATCAAAATTATCGATATCAGAGAAATATCGGATTATTTCAGAAGCCTTTACTTTCCTTTCAGAATTAATAGAGGGCCATGATTTTTATACTATTAATCATTTGATGCATTACGGAACTGTAATTCCTGAAGGTATCCAACTTATAAATGAAATAACTGGCACTAAAACTTCTGACCCTGTAAGCGACNNTCCCTGTAAGCGAGATGGTCAGGAAGTATAAGGTTCAGATCCGAAACAAAGGATTAAAAGATGAATTGTATAAGTGGGAATTACTGAAAAAGTATAATGGACGACCAGATATTGAGTCAGATGACTTTTCAGCCGAGATAAAAGGTATAGATTTTCAAAATCTAATTTATCCCATGGCAAGAGCAGTAAAGGATCATATTGCCAATGACCTTTCTGAAGAATTCCGAGCATGCTTTGTCAAATTATTCAATGAAGAAGAAGATCTCACCACGAGAGTTAAAAACTTTATGGCTGATACACTTACTGTCTACAGAAAGATTGGGGGACAGTTAAATCATCATCAGGACGAAAGAACCATTGCAGCATATCTAACATATCGCTTCCCTGATAGATATACTTTTTTTAAAGACACTTTTTATAAGAAGTATTGTAAAATGGCAGGGATCGAGCCTAAACCAAAGGGGGAGAAATATGCTCACTATATGGAACTGGTTTATGAATTTAGAGATGGCTATGTTGTTATTGATAACGATCTTATTAGTCTTGTGAAAGGGTTCATGAATCCAGACTGTTTCTCTGATGAAAATAATCTTATACTGGTTCAGGACATCTTTTATCAAATGCTTGATAAAGGGAAAGAAGAACCATCAGAAGAAGAAGAAGAAGAAGATGCTGACATTGATTATGACGTTGTTAAAATCCCAGTGAATACGATTCTATATGGCCCCCCTGGGACAGGAAAAACATATCATAGTATCAATTATGCAGTCTCTATTGTTGAAAACAAGTCTGTTGATGAAATCTGTGAAGAAGAAAGGTCATCTGTAAAGAAACGTTTCGAAAAATATATTGAAGAAGGGCAAATAGCTTTCTGCACTTTTCATCAGAGTCTTGGTTATGAAGATTTTATTGAGGGTATTAAACCGGTTGAACCTGAATCGGAAGATGAACAATTATCGTATGCTGTTGAAGATGGCATTTTTAAACAGATGTGCGTAAATGCCTCTTTTTCATTTGTCCAGAAAGATATTACACAGGAAACTGAGAGTGCACTTGATTTTTCAAGTGCATATGATGAATATATTGACTCTGTTAGTGAACAAATATTAAAGGGTGAGGAAGTAAAACTACAAACGATAAGTGGTGGCCTGGTGCTGGTAGATAGCATTACCCTGAAGAATAATATCAAAATTAAGCATGTTAATGGTACCCGTTATTATACCGTTTCAAAAAATCGTTTGGGAAAACTGGCAAAAGCGTTTCCCGATCTTAACCAACTTACCAATATCAATGATCAGTTCAGATCAGAAATTGGAGGAAGTAATTCTTCAGCTTATTGGGCAGTTCTAAATGCTGTAAACCAAAAATTTGCACAATACATAAATAAAACCCAGGCAAGAATAAAACCTGATAAAGAATACTCATACAATGATAAAAAACGGATTATTGAGACACTGAAGAATGATGATTTCAAGAAGGAAAATCCGAAACAATATGTTCTCGTCATTGACGAAATCAACAGAGGAAATGTATCCCAGGTCTTTGGAGAAATAATCACTTTGATGGAGGATGATAAGAGGTTGGGTGCCGATGAAGCATTGAAAGCTATCCTTCCATATTCCAAAGAGAATTTCGGAGTCCCTCGTAACCTTCACATTATTGGCACAATGAATACTGCAGACAGATCCGTTGAAGCACTTGATACTGCCTTAAGGAGAAGGTTTGCATTTATTAATCTGCAGCCTGAACCAGATAAGTTGACAATAACGGATGATGGGATTAATCTGGCTGAGATGCTCTCCGTTATCAATAACCGATTGTCCATATTAAAAGATGCTGATCACACAATTGGACATGCATGGCTTTGGAATGTCAAAACTACTGAACAACTGAAAGAAGTATTCAGAGTGAAAATTTTGCCACTTCTTAAAGAATATTTTTATAATGATTATGAGAAATTAGGCCTTGTCCTTGGTGATTCATTCTTTGAACCGCATGTACAGGTCAATAGTAATGTCTTTGCTGATTTTTCTGGTGGTAACGGACTTGCCATGCAATACGACCAGTCATGGCAATTCCTGCTTAAACCTGTTGAAAAATTAACAATATCTGATTTTAAAACACTAACACCTCTTACCAACCGATCTTTACCTGATGAGGAACAATAAAACCATACAGGTTTTTGAGCATCAGCAGCTTCTGATTGACAACCAGAATTTCCAGAAAGATCATTGGGAAGCTTTGGGTTGGTATAATGATATCCGCCAAAGAGATTATTTCACGCTGTTACCGAAAGGAGTTAAGTTCCGCCATTATGTTGGAGTTATCCAGGTTGGAAATCTGACTATTGAAATTTTACCCAAAATCGGGCAAACACCTGGTGAAAATGATAAAGCCTTATGGCAAAAGGTTCTGATAGACATGCTTCGTGAATGTCATTGGATGCAGGTATATGCCCACGAAAAAGCAGCATTGCGGTTTAAGCCGAACAGCATTCTCGAAGCCTACTTTGAGATATATTTAAACGAGTGTGAAAAACTTATCCGGCAGGGATTAGTGAAGAAGTACAGGACCATCAATAACAATTCAACCACATTAAAAGGCAAATTATTATTCTCCCAACAGGTTCAACAAAATTCAGTTCACAAAGAAAGATTTTACACAAGACACCAGATTTTCGACCGTGAAAATATCTTCAACCAGATACTCTTAAAAGCATTGAAAATCATTCCGGAACTTAGTCAGAGTCCCTACCTTAAAGACAAGGTATCCAATCTATTGATATCATTTCCGGAATTATGTGATATTAAAGTTACGATATCAACATTCGAAAACCTTGTTTTTGACAGGAAGACTATCCGTTATAAAGATGCTATTGAGATTGCTGCAATGCTTTTATTGAATTACCGGCCTGATATAATTTCGGGGAAAAATCATGTCCTGGCCATTCTGTTTGACATGAATGATCTGTGGGAAGAGTATATATTCCGGCAACTATCAAGATTTAAACCAGAGAATTTTCAGATTAGGCCACAGAGCACTAAAATATTCTGGAAGTCAGATAGTTCAAATTTTTATAAGAAAATACGACCCGATATTACCATTTTTGATAAAGAAACAGGTGAAAGCTTAATTATTGATACCAAATGGAAAATTCCCGAGAATAATATTCCCTCTGACAACGACCTGAAACAGATGTATGTGTACAATGAATACTGGTGCGGTAAACAGGCTTTTTTAGTTTATCCACACTACTGTTATATAGATGAACCTGTTTTCTACGGGGGTGAATTCGCACAAAGGGAGGGGAATGCAC
>MTKX01009474.1_pt3 | contig 22337 bp, 16 predicted proteins | sample 1042771 | NCBI WGS metagenome assembly MTKX01 (sample SAMN06212183, study PRJNA360534) | anaerobic digester metagenome | biome: Wastewater treatment plant; material: sludge; isolation source: anaerobic digester fed with sludge from wastewater treatment plant | place: Denmark: WWTP Randers ... | reverse complement strand
ATCATTGCCCTTCCTGCAAGAATCCCGGACAATCGCTTCTATCCTTTCCTTTTCCTTTATCTTTCCTCCTGCAAACAGATCAGGTATATTGATGTCGACCTGAACTGTATCTGAATCATCCTTAAGATAATCAAGCTGCCTGAGTGTTACATCACTGACACTTCCTGCAATAATTACATTTGCTTTTCTGATCTTTTCCGCTAAAAAATGTTCCGGAATAAATTCTGCAAGACCAAGAGAGCCTGCCACAAGGATTTTTTCTTTCATCCCTGCCAATGCAGAAGCTATTATTCTCAGTTCATCTTTTCCCCTGGCATCAATAACTAAAATCTGAACATCATCATTAATATGCTGCCTGATAGTATCAATCAGGCTATCCCGGCCCCCCAGAACCTGTGCATAATTTATCACTGCATTTTTCCTGGCAGTCTGTTGTGAAACAATTGCCGGAATAAAAGACTCAGTCACCGGTTTCGTTGGATCTGATCTGACTTCAGTGTCTGATAATAAAACATTTTTTACATACAGATTGCCGTCGATGACTGTTCTTCCCTGTTCAGGCAGGGCAGGAACGATAATACTGCAATTGATTTTCAGGGAATCCATCAGCCCGGAGAGTTCGGCTCCGATATTTCCCCTCAGTGTGGAGTCAATTTTCTTGTAAATGAATTTTATGTCTTTCCCTGACAATACCTTTCCTGCATTGAATGTTTTCCTGTACGCTATATCTCGCGTGTCCGAACGGCTTGCGGTATTTACTGCCAGTACATCGCACTCATTCCATGATCTGCCAATATTTTCAATATCATTTATAACCAGACTTTTAATCCCTTTCTTGCTGAATTGGACGGCAGTATCTGCGGCCCCTGTCAGATCATCGGCGATAATTATCATCTTTTCATTGATCCCGGGTGCGGGTCCTTTATAATCTATCACTTTCCGTGATTTCTTCCGTTTGGCGATATATGTTGTAAGGATTGGAGTAAGTATTGCTGTTGTTATTGTCGATGCGGCAACCTGAGGAGTAGCAATCTGGGAGATTGCTGTCATTGAAGGGTCAGCCAGGGCAACTGCCGCGGGAGTGGCAACTGCATTTCCGGCTGTGCTCGAAGCTGCAGCTCCGGCTATCCCGCTTCCCCCTGAAGATATGTCAGCAAGGATATTGAAAAAACCTCCGACAAAGGTTGTCAGAATGCCGAGCAAAATCCCCGAGAAACCGGCAACTATCAACATTTTAAGATCCAGTCCTGCACCAAGTGCAAACGCAAAAAACGGGATAAGGACAGGTCCTCCGGATAACAGGAATTTTCTCATGTCCTGATCAAGATTGCCTAAGATCATTCCGATTATTATCGGAATTAGAACGCCCATAAGACTTCCCAATGGTATTGTCGCCAGACCGGTGGTTCCAAGAGCTATCATTGTGAGGAAAGGACCGTCATTTATCGACAGAACAGCCACTGCCCCTACATCAGTTTCATCTCCCATTTCCCCGGCAAGAGCAGTATAAAGGCCCCCGTTACTATTGGTCATTGCGGCTATCACTGCAAGGGAAGATAAGCCCAGCCAACCTTTGTCTCCACATAGTTTTGCAATTAGAAGGCCAATAATTACTCCGATGATGAACTTTGAAAAAGTAATTACAGCACCTTTTTTCAAAGCGCGTGGAGCAGCCTTCAGACTTATTCCCGCACCCATGCAGACAAGAAACACACCGATAAGGGCAGATGAACCGGTGGCAATGGCAGTTGTAAATCCTCCGATCTTAAGAGCCCCGGGGATAAACGTGTTTATTAAAGCTCCGATTATCAGGGGGATGATCATCATCCCGCCGGGGACCTTTTCAATTTTTTTTTTAATGTTCATCAGCTGAGTTTTTTGGTGAAGCCTTTTCAGCTATTTCGACATCCCTTGCTACTTCCGGTCTGATCCTTGCCCAATGGAAAAGATTATTGTCATTCCTGTCATAACTGCTGCCGTTGTAATGAGTAAGAGGCATGTCTTTATAAATGGGCCTTGTTATTTCAATTACCTTATCCCAGTTTCCCAAAGCTTTTTTAAGATGAGTGATTGCTTTTTCCCGATTGTCCTCACCCCCTTTTAACCGGTAAGTCTGAAGGGCAACTGCACCTTCAAGCTTTTCTGCAAGGTGAAGTCCCAGATATGCCCAGGTCTTTACATCAGCAACCTCGTACATCAGAGATACGTTCCTGCTTGTATTGATGTTCTTAACAAGCTGCAATGCTTTAGAGCAATCATTCCTCAAAAATTCAGACAGTTCCGGCGGTGTGACTTTCTTTTCCCCGAAAGTCTCACCTTTTAATAATCCTTCAACATAATCCTTAACAGAAATATAATCAGGATCCAAAGCCGGCTGAGAGATAAGTCTGTTCACAGAGATATATTTTGTGCTGTCTCCCTGCAATGCCAGGAAGCCTTCTCCATAGAGTGTAAAGTCCCAGCCGCAATCATACAGAGAGGCCAGCCGCAACTGCGTGGATGAAGCAAGTGAAAAAGCCTCAGGGAGAGAACGTGCTATCTTACCATAACGTCTCAGGAATTCATCTTCGAAAGTTTTATCGGGAGTGGCCGGATCATAAAGGAGCCTTCCCCATAGTTTATAGAAGAGCCACTGGCGCTCAAATGCATATTTCCAGTCGACCGGTGATTCTAATGCAGTAAAATAATCGAGTGCAGGGATATAAGTTTCTGAGCCGACAAAATACCCTCCGTTATATGTCTGGCTGTTCAGTTTTATATGGTCACGGATGAATTGAGGAACTCCCCACCGGAGAGCAAAGAAATCCTCATTGCGGGCTGTATAAGTTATTTTATACCCTTCCGGCTCAGGATTATAGAATGTGTCGTACATTTTACCCCCGTGCACTTTTACAAGTTTAGGTGTAGAATGGGCGTGGGACCAGTTGTATTTAAGATCTGCATAGATCGGACCTTCAATGAAATCAAGGCTGGCTTCTTTCTCGATAGCTTTGCGGGTAAGCCTCTCAAGATCCACACTCGTTGCCCCCAATGATTCAGTGGTGCTTGAAAAAGGGATCCTGTGTACAAGTTTCACTTTACGGCCGGCGAGACGCATTCCTTCAATATAAGTCCCAAACATCCACTCTTCTCTCTGCTGCGGTGTCATACCGGCCATTCCCTCCCCGATCGTGAAACCTATCCCTGTAAGGCCGGGATATTCCTGCAGGACCTGAGTCACACATTCGCGCATATATCTCCGGACTATTTCAGAGGTATCGCCTGCGCAGTAGTAATGAGGATAAAAATTTGTCAGGGCTACATTATGAGCTTTTGAAAACTGTTCGCTGACAAAAATATTGAAAGGGAAAATATATGTATCGATGGCACGCTCTTCTGCCATTTTTATAAGTTCATGGTGAAAATCCTCCCACTCCTTCATTTCCTGATCATTGAAAGGGCTGGCTTCAGGGAAATTCTTCGGTCTGATCATATAAACAAAGGGATGGAGATTGAATATCCCAAGAGAATTGAAGCGGTTCTCTGCCATCATGTCAAGGAATGCTCTCCAGTAATCAAGGTCACGTACTGTCTCATAGTGCTGATCGATAGCTGAGCTGGGCCGGTATGAATCCCATGGAGTGTTATGCTTTATTGCCCTCAGAGGGTAGTAAGGCTTTTCAGCCCTGTCACATACTTTTCCAAGCCTGATGCCATTACGAAGATCCTCAGCAAGTGAAAGTGCACCATATATCATACCCCTTGCATCACCTCCGGTTATTGTAATATTTTTCCCATTGGAGACCAGAGAGAAACCCTCGGCCGGAAGATTCTCCGCTATGCGAAGATCTATTATGCAGCCTGCTGCATTTTTTGCTTCAATTACTGTATAACCTGATTTAAGCAAAGCTTTATTCAGTTTTCCAGTCGCATAAAGAGCCTGAGGAGAAGATCTGTCGGATCCCACAAAAACAGTCCTGGTGCCTTTATCCTGATTACAGCTGATAATAAGAAATCCCGTGATGCAGGCAATGATTATTATAAAGGACTTTTTCATAAGAGTTGTTGTTATTGATCTGAGATTTAACTTCATTTTGTATTGAAACTACCATGTAGTTAATGATCTCAATTTAGCAATTATTTTTCGAAGGCTGTAAAGAAAAAGCCTTAAACCAGTTGTCCGGTTTAAGGCATTTTCAGGATTGTATCTAAACTATGAGTAAAAGGAACTTTAAAATTTATCCTGCCAGACGGTTATTTGACAAGTTCCACAACAGCATATTTTGATATCTTCCAGAACTGTTCGGGATCCTTTATTTCAATACTTTCAACTGTTTTTTCATCCTGCCTGATAAGCTCATATGATCCGCTCGGATGTTCGGTCACAAGTTTTACATTCTTGGCATTGACAGGAATGATCTTAGTCTGTGTGATGTCGATCTGAGCAAAGAGAGAGTCATTGAAATCTTCAATCAGTGCTTCTTTCCTGCCTATTCCAAGGAATCCTCCTTCTTTTGACAGAATACCCCTGTCGCGCAGGTCCTTAAAGGTACCTGATATTAAAAATGCCTTGTTCATCTCTGCGATCTGATCATTGATAGTCTCAGTCTGCTGCGCGATTGTCTGATCAAGTCCGGTTACTTTTGTATTCAGCTGATTTATCTCGATATCCTTATTGGCAAGGGCTACCTTCATTTCATTTATATCAGATTCATACTGTTTAACTGAAGCTTCAAGAGTGGCAACTTTATCTTCCAGGGCTTTCATAGTTACGCCAGCTTTTTTTAACTGGGCATTCAATGAAGCTATTTTCTGCTTGTTGGCTTCAAGAAGCGTGTTGATATACTTAATATCTTCCCGTATCTTGTCTTTCCTGCTCTTTGATATCTCTGAATCGGATGATTGAAGAGTTATCATTTTTTCTTTCTCCTTTATCTGTGCAAGATCCTGTTCGATCTGATCAAATGTCTGAAGCCATTCATTTATCACGGAATCGCGTTCAGTAAGCTGAAGCGAAAAAGCCGTTTTCTGATCTTCCATAAGAGCAAGCTGCTCATTATGATCTGTCTTGTGCAGGTAGTACCCTAGTACTCCTAATGCGATCAGTACAGCCAGGGCAATAAGTGCAGCAGTCCAGGCACCCTTCGATATCCCTTCCATTCTTGCGATCTCAAGCCTTCCGGCTGAAACCTGATCAGGATTTGGTTTGATTTCTTTGTTTTCTTTGTTTTCCATTTTATTTCCTCCTATCTGAGTTTTAAATTAGTTCCCGAATAAACGTTTTCCTGAGTTACTGATTAATATTGTGTTTCTTTAATATCCGCCAGTAACAACTGAAAAAGGAATATATTATTGCTCCTGGCGGAATTTTCAGGGATAAAACCATTCATTTCTTTTATATATACTTTATCCAAATTTTAAACCAGATGAGTTTGTTTTTATATAATACTGATTTATAATTATTTATAAGAATACAGTAATTATGTTATTTGTTCAAAATGAGAAATAATTCTCATTTTGAGAAATAATGTCAGATGCCTTTCCCTTTCTGTAATATCCTGTATATCGTCGATACACCAATATCAAGCTTTTCTGCAGTTTTCCTGATATCGTTATCGTATTTCTGAAGGGTTGCCATGATTATCTTCAGCTCATACTCTCTGAGTGTAAGATCATTGCTGATAGTAACCGGGAAGGGATCAGGTGAATCAAGCATGAGATCGGCCGGTTCGAGCTCGTCTTTATCCGAAAGTGTAACAGCAAGCTCGACAACCGATTTTAATTCCCTTACATTCCCGGGAAATGAATAGCTCATCAGTTTCTTCTGTGCCGCCTCTGTCATGCGCTTCAGGGGAATATTATTTTCCTTGCAGAATCTCGAAATAAAATGCCTGGCTAATATTAATATATCCCTCTCACGTTCTCTAAGGGGAGGCATTTCAATCGGAAGACCGAATAACCTGTAATAAAGATCCTCTCTGAATTTTCCTTTTCTCACCTCTTCTTTCAGGTTTTTATTAGTCGCGACTATCACCCGGCAGTCGGTACTGACCGGCTTATTGCTTCCTACCCTGACGACTTCTTTCTCCTGCAAAACCCTCAGTAGCTTTGACTGAAGGTTGAGTTCCATCTCTCCTATCTCGTCAAGGAACAGCGTCCCTCCATCAGCCTCTTCAAACCTTCCCGTCCTGCGCGATGAAGCCCCTGTGAAAGCTCCTTTCTCATGACCAAACAATTCACTTTCTATAAGCTCCGAAGGAATCGATGCAATATTAACCGGCACAAAAGGCCTGTCTTTCCGTGCAGAATTGAAATGAATAGCCTTTGCCACAAGTTCTTTACCGGTCCCGGTTTCCCCGGATATGATGACTGTTATGTTCGTGCCGATAGCCTTCTCTATCAGACCGTATACTTTTTTAATGGCACTGCTTTCGCCAATGATCGTGTTCCGGAAACTATACTTCTGCTGTACTTCCTTCCGAAGGGCTGCCAGTTCTTTCTTAAGACCAATCCCCTTCCTGATATTCTGAACAGTAATAAGGAGACGTTCCTTTATATCTTCCGATTTAGTTATATAATCGTAAGCTCCTATTTTCAGCAAAGAAACAACAACATTTATATCATTCTGCTCAGAAATAAGGACCACCTGCGTATCAGGACTATCCTGACGGATCCTCTTAAGAAGTTCCAGCCCGTTTATGTCAGGCAGCCTGTAATCAAGAGTAATTATATCGGGCCCTTCATGAAGATTGTCAAGCAGGTCCTTCCCCTTATGAAAACTTTTAATTTCATAATCAGGATTCAGAGAGAGTGTGTGAACAAGGAGCCTGTTATACCATTCGCTGTCCTCGACGACAAATATTTTTAAAGTGCTTTCTGTCATTTATGAATTAAGAATGGTTTTCAGCTGTTTCCGAATCTGAAGCAAATTAAAAGAATAATCAGATGATAATAACAGTATTCAGGTGATTTTCTTTATATGTTCGCTTATAAGTGAACTGATATTTCCGAATTCAGCTTCAGCTCTCTGAATAAGCCCTTCCAGTTTCCCTATGTCTGTCCTGCCGCCAGCCTTATGTTCAATATCGCTCAACAAACGGCTTAGTTCTGTTGCCCCCAGATGACGGCATGGTGGCAATAATTTATGAGAAAGGTCGGCCAGTGTCTGCCAGTGCCCTGATAAGAATGCCTCACGGATCTCAGTCAGTCCTCTCTCTGTGGTTTCAATGAATGTGACAAGCATCTGCTTTACGAACTGTTCGTCGCCTCCGGAAATGTGATAAAGATTCTTCAGGTCTATCTTTTCTTTTACAGCCGAATGATCAATATCCGAGGGGTTCTTTGTTTCTTTCCCCGACATGGGTTTTCCTCCGAGTGCAGAAATGACAACCTTCAGCAGTTTCTCTTCTGTAAAGGGTTTTGAAAGAAATTCATCCATCCCGCTCTCAGTGTATTTTTCCTTCATATCTTCCTCAGATGCAGCCGTGATACAGATGACAGGCATCTCCTTCGCACTTATCTTCAATTCATTCCTGATGAACTGAGTTACCTTCAGCCCGTCTATCCCCGGCATCCTTATATCCATGAACAGCAGGTCAAATTTCTCTGTTTTCACCATTTCAATCGCTTCCGCTCCATTTACAGCAACATGGCATTTAACTTGCCATCGCTCCAGGATGGTTTTAAACAATAACCTGTTATATTCTTCGTCATCAACAACCAGGACCTTCAGTCCGGCCATCGCGGAAGGTATCCTCAAAGGCATTTCGGTTTCCTTCACAAGATTTTTCTCATCACCTCTCTTAACAGGGATTATACATGTTATTCTTGTTCCCTGGTTCCTGATGCTTTTACATTCTACTGATCCGTTATGAAGATCAACAAGCTTTTTAACGATCGACAAGCCAAGACCGGTACCTCCATACCTTCTTGTAATGCTCATTTCAGCCTGGGTGAAATCCTCAAAAATATATTTCAGCTTGCTCTCTTCGATTCCTATCCCTGTATCAGTAACTTCAATTACAAGATCTGTTTTATCCTGATCTCCTGAAATACATTTGACACTGTAAAGTATTGTACCATCTTTAGTGAACTTCACTGAATTACTTACAAGGTTGATTAGTATCTGTTTAAGCCGGTAAGGATCACCAACCAGGACCTCAGGACACCGGGGATCAAGAGAATAACTTAGCTCTGTACGGTTCTTCACTGCATCCCTTTCGAAAAGAACATACACATCTTCAATTATATTCTTTATCCGGAAATTGACCTGTTCAAGCGCCATCTTACCATCCTGAAGTTTTGAAAAATCGAGAATATCGTTGATAATTGCCACAAGATGATCAGATGATGACTTTATCACCCTGAGAGTGCTCAGGCTTTTCTCATTCAGCGGTTCATGAAGCAGCTGCTCCGTAAAGCCTGAAATAGCAGTTACAGGAGTTCTTATCTCATGACTCATGTTAGCCATGAACATTTCTTTAATCCTTACAAGTTTCTCAGCCTCATCCCTGGATTTTGCCAGTGCTATCTGATATGCATCCGATTTCCTTACATACCTTACAGTTATAAAAACAACGGCGATGGCCAGAAGAGCGCCTGAGACAGCGAACATTGCCAGCCACCTGTAAAACCTGGCAGCCAGAATACCGGCATTGGAAGCTTTGCCTTCAATACTCACCGACACCTCACTTTCCATCTTGGAGATAAGATCATAAAACCTGTCTCTTATCTCACTTCCTGTGACAGCCAGTTGCTTTTCCCTGGCAAGGAGTTTTTCCTTTATCTCCTGATCCTGCTGTTCAATCCTGCTGATGTTATCCCTGAGTTCCTGTTCATCCAGCTCTATCTTTCTATCCCTGCCGAAGACTCTCCCCAGTATACCTTTCTCCTGCTCCTGCTTCTGATTATTCACTGTTACACTGTCGATNNCGGTTCGGATTAAGAGACAGCATCTGTTTCCAGATCACTATATTATCTTCAATAAGAGTGCTGATAGTATCAACCTGTTGCAGCATTATAGTATCATCACCGCATTCTTCCCTCAGCTTATTGACCTTATCATCAATATTCGAAATGATTGAATAAAATGGCTTCAGGACTTTTGTATCATTTATTAAAGTATATAACCTGATGCTGTTTTCAGCCTTTTCAAGCTCCTTGGAGATCTCTCTGATTGATAAAAGTCTCTGGTCGGGTTTTGTATCGACCCTGATCAGGGAAACAACTGATGACAGATTTATATAAGATAAATAACCGGTAGCTGCCAGCAATAATACTGCCAGGAACATTAAGAACCCGATTTTGACCTGGAGAGGGATTTTTCTCATTGCAGGATTTAAAGCATAAGTATCCTCAAAGCTATGAAAATTTATTGTCAATGAACTGCTCAAGATAGAGGCAGCATAAAGCAGGAGCATGCGGATCTTTTATTACGAAAGAATCATGCATGCAGTTTTTGTTCCGGCCAGGTTCTCCTGATTGTGAAAGAAGTACTACAAAAGCATCCCGACAGAGCTTCTTTATGAGCTTTGATATGTGTTCCCCGTTTATCTCATCGCCGGTATAATAATCAATAAATGCAACAACATTGCACTTATTAAACTCTCCTGACCTGATCTTTAAAAGGCATTCACCGGGGTCGGTAAATGACAAGAGCCTTACTGAACATCTGAATTTCTCCTCAATCAGGGAACAGGTATTAAGCAAAGTCCTGGTGAGGAGGATATTGTAATATTGATTATCCTCCATTACCAGAACTGTGAATGTCTTTCCCATCTCAGGCATAAATAGATTACAATAACTTAAATCCAACATTATGCCACCGATTGAGATCTTTCCCTGTTAATCTTTAAATGGCTGACATTAAATGAATTAATTTTTCAATCCTGATATTTTCAGGGATTTTGCCCAAATCCATATTCTCAATTTGAGAATTCCGGATAAAAACATGACACAGAAACCAAAGCTGCATAAACAATAGAAGTTTCAATTTTCACTGAAGTAATAGATAACTTAAATGTCAAATGGCATATTTTTTGAAAACTCAATCTTGTATAATTGATCCCGGAATAAAGTAATTAATTGATCAGTTGATGCTTAACAAACAAACTGATCAAAGAATTAAAAAATATTGACCATGGATATGAATACACAATATTTTGCTCGGTCGGCTTACAGGGCAATGTTTTTTGCATTCGTTGTCCTGGCGGGTCTTTCAATAAATTTCAATGCGTCGGCCCAGTATTTCGGCAGGAACAAACCAGGTTACAAGACATTTAAATACGACATACTGCAGACGCCGCATTTTGAGATATATCACTATCTTAAAAATGATTCCTTACTGAACACCCTTTCACAATGGTCTGAGAAATGGTACCTGGTTCATCAGAAAGTTTTCAGAGATACCTTCAAGGTTAAGAACCCTCTGATTTTCTATAATAACCATGCTGATTTTCAGCAGACAAATACAATAAGCAGCATGATTGGTACCGGAACCGGAGGTGTTACGGAATCTATGAAGAACAGGGTTATACTGCCTGTTGCATCGTCTCTTGCACAGACTGACCATACTCTTGGGCATGAGATGGTGCACGCGTTTCAGTATCATATGTTCCTTAAAAGCGATACATCTGAAAAGATGTCACTTAACAACATCCCGCTCTGGATGATAGAAGGCATGGCTGAATACCTGTCTATCGGGAGCTATGATCCGCACACAGCCATGTGGATGAGAGATGCCGTCATTAACAATGACGTACCTACGCTGAAGAAAATGACAACCGATTCGAAATACTTCCCTTACAGATACGGACAGGCTTTCTGGTCACTTGTCGGAAAAACATGGGGCGACACAATCATTGTACCCTTGCTTAAAAAAACTGCACAATATGGATTATCAAGAGCAGCCGATTCCCTTATCAAACTAAAGGAAAATGCGCTGTCAGACCTGTGGAAGAGCTCTATTGAGGTGCATTTCAGGCAATATATTCAGGATAAATCTGACTCTTTGGCAGGTAAACTGCTTATATCGGAGAAGAATGCAGGAACCACCAACATATCTCCTTCACTGAGCCCGGACGGAAAGTATTTAGCATTCTTTTCCGAGAAGAATGTTTTCACCCTCGACCTCTTCCTGGCAGATGCCGTCACCGGTAAGGTGTTAAAACGACTTTCAAGTACCGTCAGAAGTAACGAAATTGATGATTTCAACTTTATTGAATCAGCAGGAACCTGGTCTCCCGATTCTAAAAAATTCGCTTTCGTCGTCTTCAGTAAGGGTAAGAACAAGCTGGCCATTGTTGATGTCGGCAAATCGCGTATCAGCAAAGAGATAACTCTTAACGGAGTCCCTTCATTCTCAAATCCTTCATGGTCACCAGACGGGAAAAAAATTGTTGTAACAGGCCTGGTTGACGGAATAAACGACCTTTATCTTTATTACCTTGATTCGGGAGAAGTAGAGAAACTTACCGTTGATTTCCCTTCAAACCTTCATCCTTCATGGTCGTCAGATGGAAATTATATAGTTTTTTCCCAGGAAAAAATCAATTCAGAGTCAGGCAGGAGAAAATACAGTTTTAACCTGGCAATTCTTGATGTGAAAAGCAAGCAGGTTAAAGAGCTGGATGTTTTTCCGGGAGCTTATAATCTTAATCCGCTCTTCTCAGCTGATGATAAATCGATCTATTTTCTGTCGGATGCCGATGGATTCAGGAATTTATTCAAATACGACCTGGTAAACGAAAAAGTTTACAGACTAACAGAATACCCGACAGGTATAAGCGGTATAACTGACTTCTCTCCTGCAATAAGTGTTTCAGGAAAAGATAACCTGATAGCCTATACTTACTACTTTAAAAGCAATTACAAGATACTGGTTGCCCCCGAAAACAAGTTTAAAGCCAGGGAGATTGACAGGCACTATATGGATTATGATCCGGCTACTCTGCCTCCCCTTAAAAATGTATCCGTCAATATAGTGGATACCACCCTTCAGAAAAGACTGAAGTTTGCAGATCTGCCAAAGGATTCACTTAAAATAATACCATTTAAGTCGAAATTCAAGCTTGACTATATCTCAAACAATGCAAATATAGGAGTATCGACAGGTCTGTATGGCAATAACCAGGGCGGAAGCATAAATATGATCTTCAGCGATATGGTTGGCAATAACCAGCTGTACTCTTCCTTATCACTCAACGGACAGATTTATGATTTCAGCGGACAGGTAGCCTATCTTAATCAGAAAGGAAAAATAAAATGGGGGGCTTCCATCGGGCATATTCCTTATCTCTCGGGAAGAATGGCCCTTACCTGGGACACAATAAGTGTCAAGGATCCGAAAAATCCTGATGAATACATTGATCTTCCTGTAAATAACCTTATTGTAGATTATCTGCGGCTCTTCGAAGACAATATTTCTGTTTTTGCTTCATACCCGCTATCACAGACAAGAAGGTTTGAAGCCGGAATTTCGGCATCGTGGTACTATTACCGTATCGACAGATTTAACAACTATTATACACTCGATGGTTATAATATTGCATATTCAAAAGAGAAACTTCCTGCACCTTCAGGCAGCAATTATCAGCAGGTTTCCATGGCTTATGTAGAAGATAATTCCTACTTTGGCCTGACCTCTCCGATGCGGGGACACCGGGCAAGGTTCCAGGCAGATAAGTATTTCGGAGCCGCTGATGTTTTAACTGCACTTCTTGATTACAGGCAATACTTTTACATGAAACCATTCAGCCTGGCATTCCGGTTTTATAATTACGGAATGTACGGGAAAAATGCTGAAGGAGGTGTTCTGCCTGAGCTTTACATCGGATATCCATGGCTTATAAGGGGCTATGACAATATATCAGGAGGAGGCAACTACTCCCTGGAAAGAAACACTTTCGACGTATCATGGCTCAGCGGTTCAAGGATAATGGTGGCAAATGCCGAACTAAGGATCCCTTTTACAGGGCCCGAGAGATATGCCCTCATAAAATCAAAATGGTTCCTGACCGAAGCCAGTCTGTTTTTTGATTCGGGATTGGCATGGAACAACGACAGCAGGATAATGTTTGATTTCAGCCCTGTATCAATAATGAATTATAAGGAAAAATATCCCGTTTTCAGCACAGGTGTCTCTATGAGGGTTAACCTTCTTGGATATCTCGTCATAGAACCATATTATGCATTCCCTTTGCAGAACGGAGGTTTTAAAAATGGCTCATTCGGAATAAACTTCACCCCCGGTTGGTAAGAATGCTAACCGGTTTTAAAGTTGTTCCTTTACATCAGTGGGTTTTGTCCTCCACCAGCTGGCCAGTGTTGATCCTGTGATATTCATTAAAGGTCCAAAAATGGCAGGAGCTAATCCTACAGTTGCCACCTTGCCCATCTGAAGGGCCAGCCCTGAAGCAAGTCCTCCATTCTGCATCCCTACTTCAAAAGCAAGTGTACGACGGTCCTTTTCCGGCATGCCTGTAAGCCATGCAACAGTATATCCAAGCGAGTATCCTGCCAGATTATGAAGCAAACTGGTCACTAAAAGAAGGGCTCCAACCTTTAAGAGACTTTCATGTCCCGCAGCAGTAATAATTGTAATTATAACAGCAATACCTGTCATGGATACAAGTGAAAGCAGCTTGCTCAACCATACCTTTTCCCCCTTAACGAGATACCTTAATGATAATGCCGCTATGCATGGCAGAATGAAAAACCATGCAACCGATTTAGCTAATGCTATAAGAAAGGCTGAGAAATCGGCGTTGGCTGATTTCACATAGACCAGGTTGGTCAGCAGGATAATAATGAAATACCCTGCCATTTGAATTGTTTTTTGCTTTTTTACAGAACGAGAGCCGGAAAAAAGATTGAATATGAATCCTGCGACTATCGGGAGTATGATCATCTTCAGAATATCGAGCATCATACTCCAGAAACTGACCTCAATATACTGTCCTCCAAGGATTTTCATCAGGAACGGAGTAACAACGGGTGATAATAAAGTTGATATAGCTCCGATAGTTATTGCAAGAGCAAGATTAGCGTTGGCTATGTACGACATTACGTTTGAGGCAAGGCCGCTTGGCACGCATCCGATAAGTATTATTCCTGCTTTTATTTCAGCAGGAAAATTAAATATATTCGCTATCCCGAAACCTACGAGGGGCATGATTGTATAATGAGAAAAGATCCCTAAAAGAACTCCTTTTGGCATCCTGATCACGCCTGTGAAATCGTTCAGGCTCATCTGAGAACCCATCCCGAACATTATTATCTGGAGCAATGGAACAATAAGATTCTTCAGCTGAAAATCTCCAACCGAAAGAAATAACTGCGGGTAGAACATCGAAGTTGTAACAGCCGTAAATATCCAGACCGTATATGACAACCCTTTTACTTTTTTATAGCCCCGCATGCCAAGAGCCAGTAAAATGAAAAATCCTACATAAAGAGGTCCAGCTTTTGATAACCTGCCGCTTAAAGAAATTATCAAAGCCAATACAAGGCAGACAGCTGATATTATCAGCGCTATCTTAAATAAATTTATCCTTTTCAAATTAAAAATCTTAAGTTTTAGCCCTTATTAACTCCATAATCTGTCGTGAGAACGCTTCTGATCCCATTCCGGTGTGGGTTCAAAATAACCTTTAGCTGATGGCAGAAGATGTTTTTTAATCTCTTCTTCATTCAGTTCAATACCCAGACCGGGTGCTTCAAGAGGCACGTTGGCAAATCCTTTTGAAATCATTGGCTGATCACCAGTCATTATTACAAGATTAGCCCACCAGGGGACATCAACTGAATGATGTTCCAGCGCAAGGAAATTTTGTGTTGCAGCAGCACAGTGCACATTTGCCATAAAACAGACAGGTGTTCCTGCCATATGCAGCGCCATAGCCACACCACATTCTTCAGCATAGTCACCGATCTTCTTTGTTTCCATTATACCTCCTGCAGTCGCAAGATCGGGTTGTATTATGTCCACTGCTTTCGCATCAAGAAGCGGTTTAAATCCATCTTTCAGCATAAAAATATCTTCCCCCGTACAGGTTGGTGTCTTAAGGGCATCTGAAACGGTTTTCCATCTTTCGGTATCGAACCATGGGACCATGTCTTCAACCCAGGCCAGCCTGAATCTTTCCATTGCTTCCCCGAATCGGATTGAATTATTTATGTCAAAATGTCCGAAATGGTCTGATGAAAGTGGTATTTCATACCCTACAGCATTTCGTATCGTATCAACATATTTTTCGAGATCTTCAAGTCCTTTGTCCGTGATCTGAACCTGGGTGAAAGGATGAAGGGTGTTACCGTATCCCATATAATCGCGCAGGTCATACTGAGCGAGACCGCCCCAGAATTTATTGTTAACTATGTTCCCCTCGGTCTTGTTTACAAGGTGTATTCCCAGATCCATTTTCAGCCATGTAAAACCCTGTTCATCGACTCTCTTTTTAAGTTTTTCGGCAAAACCCTGGGGATCGTTTACTCCGGGTGTATCAGCATACAGGCGTATCTTGTCACGGAATCTTCCGCCCAGCAGCTGCCATACAGGAACGCCATAAGCCTTCCCGCAAAGGTCCCATAATGCCATTTCGACAGCACTGACACCGCCTCCCTGACGGCCATGATATCCAAACTGTTTTATTATCCTGAACAGCATTTCAATGTTGCAGGGGTTGAGTCCGAGTAACCGGCTTTTCAGCATCAGGGCATATCTTTCATCAGCCCCGTCTCTTACTTCACCGAGACCATAGATACCCTGGTTTGTATCAAGCCGTATTATAGGCTTCCTGCCACTATCGTTTATCACAGCTACTCTCATATCAGTGATCTTCAGCTCAGAGGGACGGGAAGCTCTCTGAACCTTTGATGTCATCTGTTCCAGGGTTTCCTCAACAGGCATATTCATAAAACTGCCAATAGCAATACCACCCATTGCAGCTTTCCTGATGAAACTGCGGCGGCTTCGCTCACTGTCCCCGGTATGATCCTGGTTCTCAGTGATCTGCTTTAAAATACTTTTCATAGGTGTATATTATTAGGTTTATCTTCTTCTCCTGTAAATTATCACCTGTTATTCGGCAACACAGGACAGAAAGTTACAAATCTTTTAAATACCATCTTTAGCATATAATGCCAGAATGATCTATCTTAACAGTAAAATGACTGATTTTTTTAAAATATAATTCACTGTTCAACGTCTCCAGGATTAAAGACAATTAAAATGAGTCCCAAGGATCTGGAAAAAATAACATCGGCGTATAACCGTGAGCATAAGATGCTTCTCGGTTATATAAGGAAGAGGATCCCCGATTATCCTGAAGCCGAGGACATTCTGCAGGATGTCTTTTACCAGCTCACAGTGGGCTTTAACGACATCAGAAGGATTGAAAGTCTGACTTCATGGCTGTTCCGTGTAGCTGACAACCGGATAACTGATCACTTTCGAAAAAAAAGACCGGTTACCTTTAGTTATAAAGATTCATTTTCCGAGAGTGAAGAAGGGCCCCTCACACTTGAAGAGATACTACCGCAAACCGGATCAGCACCTGATGATGAAGAACTTAAAGAAATGATCTGGGAAACAATTGAAACAACTCTCGCTTCTCTCCCCGAAGAGCAAAGAAGTGTATTTGTTGATAATGAATTTGAGGAAATGAGTTTTAAAGAGATCTCTGAAAGAACCGGTATTGGTATCAACACTCTTATATCAAGAAAACGGTATGCTGTCCTTGCTCTCAGGAAGAACCTGGAAAATTTGTATAAACTTTTAAAAAATAATTAGTATGAAAGCAAAGAATGTTTTTAAGTATATCGGAATAGGAATTCTTGGCACCGCATTCCTTTTCCTTGTGATATTTGGTGTCCAGGCGCTCTGGAACTGGCTGATACCGGATCTGTTCGGCGGACCTGAACTGGGTTACTGGCAGACAGCCGGATTGTTCCTGCTCTCGAAGATCCTCCTGACGGGGGTCGCACCAGGGCAGCACAGTGACCATAGGAAATCAACCTGGAAGAAAAAATTCAATGAAAAATGGGATCATTCCGTCAAGGAAAGTCCGGATATTGTTTCCTGAACCAATTCAGAAGGTTTTTTAAAAACCAATATTCAGAGTAACAATCCGGAAAAAATTTTTCAGATTTTCACATGTAAAAACGTATCTTTAAGAAATCACGCCTCTCCAAAACCAAAAGTAGATGGAACTGGCAATTCTTAAAGATATTGTTTTAATATTTGCTCTCTCGACATTCGTAAATCTTGTTTTCACAAGAATAAGGATCCCGACTATTGTGGGCTACCTTATAACCGGTGTAATTGCCGGGCCTCACCTTTTATCGCTCATAGAAGCCAGACATGAAATTGAGCTGATGGCTGAAGTTGGAGTAGTTCTGCTTCTTTTCACAATCGGGCTTGAGTTCTCACTTACCCACTTGCTCAAGATCCGCAGAGTAGTATTTGTTGGAGGACTTATCCAGGTTTTACTGACTGCTTCAGCTTTTATTTTAATTGCTCATGCCATTGGAATGGAATGGAGAGGCTCATTTTTTATAGGTTTCCTGGCTGCTTTAAGCAGTTCCGCTCTCGTACTCAGGATGCTTCAGGAACGGTCAGAACTAACGTCAAATTATGGCAGGACTGTGGTGGGGATACTTATTTTCCAGGATCTTCTGCTTGCTCCCCTTCTGCTTTTTGGTGATCTGCTGGCTGGAACAGGTATTGATCTGCCCCACGAAATAATAATACTTACAGGTAAGGTTATAATCATTCTAATACTTGTTTTTGCCGGAAACCGGTGGCTCATACCCTGGCTGTTGAATCTGATTGCCCAGACAAAAAACCAGGAGCTGTTCATGATGAGCATCTTCCTGATATGCTTTGCTGTTGCACTGTTTACTTCAAAACTTGGTATGTCACTTGCATTCGGAGCTTTCCTGGCCGGACTGATGATTTCCGAGTCGGAATACAGTCATAATGTATTCGGGAACTTTCTTCCCATTAAGGATGTTTTTGCCAGCTTCTTTTTTGTATCAATAGGGATGCTGCTTGACATGTCTTTTGTTGTTGAGAATTTTAAACTGGTTATTGCAAGTGTTTTGCTCGTTATAATACTAAAGAGCATTATCGGGGGAGGTACCGGTTTTCTACTGGGACATACGCTCCAGGGAACCATCCTTGTGGGATTCGCGTTGAGCCAGGTAGGGGAATTCTCGTTTATCCTGGCCAGAATCGGGTTTGAACATGCTATCCTGTCTGATTTCTACTATCATCTCTTCCTTGCTGTTGCAGTCATTACAATTGCGCTTACGCCTCTCCTGCTTTATCTTTCATCACCTGCAAACAGAGTACTTTCCAGATTGAATCTGCCTGAATTTCTGGTAAAAGGCCTTTTCCCCCTGAAGGAGACAGAGATCCCGGGAATGAGCAACCATCTTGTAATAATCGGTAAAGATGCCAGTGCACTGAAGCTGTCATTGATGGCGAAATTCGAGAATCTCAGGCATGTGTCAATTATTTTCGACCCTGCAATAGCCCGTGAAAAAATAAATAACAATGAGTTTGTAGTTTATGGCGATGCAGTCAATGAACCCATTCTAAAGAAAGCTCATGTCGATACTGCTGATATTGTTGTTATTTCTATCGGAAGTATAGTGCCATGCATGGCAATAATTGAAAAAGTCCGGCAACTTAATAAAAATGCCTACATCCTTGTAAGATCTCCACTGATAGAAAATGTGGAACAACTCTATAAAATAGGAGCAGATCAGGTGCTGCCTGAAAAGCTCGAGATTGCTATCGATATGATGAACAGGATCCTCGTAAAAAAATTAGTTCCGCAGAAAGAGGTCAACAGGATCATAACACGTATCAGGAATAGAAATCTTGGTGTATTTACTGAAAGAGATGTGGTAAACAAGCCTTCAATACTTGACGAATTTTCCAATATTAATATTGTGGCAGTTAATGTCGATAAGGGTTCCAATGCCGAGGGAAGATCGATAATTGAAATTGAGCTCAGGAAAAAAACAGGAGTGACTCTGTTGGCTATTAAAAGGGGTAACGGTATAATTGAGCATCCGGTGCCTGAAACAAAATTACAGGTAAACGATATTGCCTATCTTCTTGGGGATCCGGAACAGATAAACCGGGCATCAGAACTGCTGCAACAAATTTATAACCTTTAGGGATTCTTATTAAACGATCCTTATCCCTTTTATCTGGATTGAACGTTTGTTAACAATCTATTTATGAAAAAAAAGAGGGTGTCCTCTTACTTGTAAAACAAGCTTCACCCTCTTTCAGTAATGCTAATTTATATTACTTTATCTGCGCTTTGCACCTGCTTTTGCAGCCTGGTTTGCCCGGGATTGAGTACCAGCCCTTCTGGCATTATTTACACCTGAATTTTTAACGGCCGTTCTACTGTGAACTGCACTTCTTTCACGCATCTGATTTCCGGAACCGGTATGTGCCTGAACCGGGTCCTGAGTGCGGGTCCTGGTCCGTGTCTGGGTCATGGTGCCGTTCTGAGACTGAGTCTGGGTCATCGTTCCCGATTGGGTCTGTGTCTGAGTCATAGTACTCGATTGGGTCTGTGTCTGAACAGGATCCTGTGTCCGAGTCTGGTTCCTGGTCCTGTCCTGTTGCATCGTCTGTCCTGTAACAATTGCACTACATAAAAGTACTGCTGCACTTATAAGAAATAACTTTTTCATTTTTTCTGTTTTTAAATTCATATCAATAATTTCTTTTTCAAATATGCAACCATGAACATGAACGTTTCATGAAAATACCCTGCAAATAGAAAATATTATAAAAATTTTTAGTTATGGATTAAAAGATCCTGAAAAATCCGCTTAGAAGGAATATAAATCCTTCAGGTCCTGGATACTCAAGGCTTTTATAGGTTGGTAACACATAAGCAGCTTCAGCCTCTATCGTAATTGAGTTTAAATTAAAGGCTACTGGTAATCCTAACTCTACCTGCATGATATTGAATTCCTCTTTGTATGAGACAGAGTATGTCGGGACGCTTGTTGTTGTTGTGGCAGATGTTGATGAGCCTGAACCTGCTCCATAACCACCGGAATAACCTGTTCCGTGGCCTGTTGATGAGTTTCCGGTTTTGTCACCTGAATTCCATGGATTATTATATTGCTGCGTTGTAGTAATTGTAGAGACTCCGTTGGTAATTTTTGTAGTTATAAGGTTACCGAATAAAAGATTAACATAAGGATCAAAGGATATAAATGCTTTCCCATTAAAGAAATCAGGAGTTTTGAAATATCTCGAATTCTTTATTTGAAAATATGTCTGGGGATCTTTCATCAGAAAGCCCCCAAAAGATAATTTTGAATACAGCAGCTTCCAGTCAATACCGATCACAATATCGCTATAAAAGAAACTATTGAAAAGGGAATCGGTAAGTGTTTTGTCAACCTGGTACCTGTAAGCACCAAAGGACATATCGAGCCAGGAATTAAAGACATGGTTATAGCTGAGCGAAAAATTATGAAAAGCGAAGAAGGGCTTCACCCCTGAAAGATGAAAAGACGATGCTGAAAGAAAAAATTCATTGTTGAATCCATATGCCAAACCTGAATACATAAAAGGCTGATTATGCGAAATTGTCGATCCCAGATAAACCATATTGCTTCCAAAGCCTGCAAGAGGATATAATGAATGTTTTGATTCTTTCACATCAGTATTGACAGTGTCTCTTAATCCAGTTTCGGCATAAGCTGATAAAACTTTATATGGAAACAGCAGATAGAGGAGTGTGAAAAATAATATGCTTTTTAATGTAACTTTATACATGATGTATATTTAATTTTCTTTATGGGCGCCCCATAGCTTTAGCTCCCCCTGGTCTGCCAATTCCTTTTGGAATGGCTGATCCGGCTGGCCTTACAACTGACTGCGGACGGGCACCCCGGGCCCGACTCAGGTCAGGATTACCGCTCCTTACCTGCTTGATCGCAATATTCTTTCTTACATTTTCTGTTTTCTTCTCATTATTAACTGTGGATTCTTTTCCCTGCTTCAGAATGAGAGTGTCCTTTTTAACTGAAACATCCTGAGCTGCTGAAAGAGCAAACGGAAGGATCATTAACGTAATAATATATAATATCCTTCTGCAAATCTTCAAAATTCTGTTCTCAGCAGCCATTATTTATAATTTTTTATAAATGTATAACCTCATGGATGAAGATCTGATGAAAAAAAGATCCGGGCTCTTTAAGGCCCGTAATAAAAGCAAAAAGCCCTGATTTCCTGTCAGGGCTCCGGATCATATTTTACAAAAGACACCTACTTTCTGCCAGCTCCCGAACTTCTCTGTGTTCTTGCTGCATTTCTTTGAGGAGTAGCATTACGAGCACCTTTGTTCTGTGTGGCAGTTTTATCCTGCTCCTGGTATTGAAGACGTTTCTGGGCTGCTTCCTGTTTTTTCNNTTCATTTCTTTCTGTTGCTGTTTGAGAGCCTTTCTTTCGGCATTTCTTGCCTGTTTCTGGGCTTTTGTCATCTGACCCTGGTTTTTGTACTGTTCCTGAGTCTGGACACCTGCCTGCCCCCTGGTCTGTGTCATTGTTCCTGCCTGAGTTTGAGTTTGAGTCTGAACAGCTTCCTGTGTACGGGTTTGTGTCTGAGTCCTTGTACCCGACTGAGTTTGAGTCTGGTTTTGCTGAGGAACCTGAGCTATAACGGCAGCACTTACAAGAAGCCCCGTTATAACCACAATAATTTGCTTTTTCATTGCTTTCACTTTTAATGGATTAACATAAATTGCATAGCCAAATTATAATTGGCAAAATGAAAATCAGATGAATTTTTAGAATATTTTATAAAAAATATTGAAAAACAAAGTAAAACCTTTCGGATCAGTGATGCCTGTATCAGAAAAAGTTGGAATAATATATCCGGGTTCTGCCTCTAATGTAAGTTTACCAAACGTAAAACCTGCAGGCAGCCCCAAATCAAGCTCCATAAGGCTGAAAAATGTAGAAGTGGTAACTCCTGAACCACTGCCACTTCCTCCTGAAGAAGATCCTCCTCCTGGTTTAAATGGAGGAGTTACACCAGTCGATGTTCCATCAGCAGTAGTGGTCCTTGTAAGATTTCCAAATAACAAATTAAAATAAGGATCAAAATAGAAATATGCTTTACCCCCTGCCAGATCCGAAGTCTTTATGTAGCGTGAGTTCCTGAGGGAAAAAAAAGCCCCGCTCCCTTCAGAAAATACACCTCCGGCATTTAACTGTGTGTAAAGAATTTTCCAGTCAAAGCCAAGATTAAGGTATCCATAGAAAAAACTGCTGAAAAGCGATTCAGATAATTCTTTGTTAACCTGATACC
>MTKX01021785.1_pt2 | contig 22418 bp, 19 predicted proteins | sample 1042771 | NCBI WGS metagenome assembly MTKX01 (sample SAMN06212183, study PRJNA360534) | anaerobic digester metagenome | biome: Wastewater treatment plant; material: sludge; isolation source: anaerobic digester fed with sludge from wastewater treatment plant | place: Denmark: WWTP Randers ... | reverse complement strand
CGGGATGGACGAGCAAGACCTCAAGATGGCTATCTTGAAACCTGAAAGGCAGGATCCCGCCGCTCTTTTTGCTCATAATTTTTTTATCTCACTTGTATCTTGATCGATGGCTCTTGTCTCTGCCTCTCTCCCTTCTCAAGACGCTTGTCGTGGTGGACCATCTAATATCCGATTCCGGCAGCTCAAAGCGGGCGATCACCGGGGCATGATCGGACTCGGGATAGAAGATCTTGGGAGCAAAGACTATGGATTCATCATGCAAGAGCTCGTTGTGCACCTCAGAGCCCTTGAAGAAGGCGAGCATCGTCCTTGATACCAGAATATGGTCCAGCATCTTGCCCTTGCCGTTATGCAGAAGAGAATAGCGTGCGGGCTCGGGAATGTTTCTCTCTGTTGGCACCATGACCCTCATGGCCAGGTCCATGTTCCCCGTGTTCTCCACGTCACCCCGGATAGCCTCTATGGAGACTTCATCGAACTCCTCGTTGAAATCCCCGCAGACGGCAATGAGAGCACAGCGATTGTCATCGAATAGATTGTCTATCAGAATGCGAGTCTCAAGAGCCTGGCCAATACGTTTCATGCTGGATATGAAGACCCCTTCTGCCCAGCCGAATGCCGTCTTCCAGGTTCTCTCGCTTAGCTTATGACCCTGGATGTTGGTCGGCCGGCGGGATTTGAGGTGCAGGTTGATCACATCCAGAACCGCTCCATTGGGCAGCCTGACCTTTGCGTGGAGAATGGGCCTCTCCCAGGAGATCTCCCGTGCCTCCAGCTCCTCGGGCAGGGCAGTGACCTTCTTGTAGCTCGGCGAGGGGGCATACTCATGCTGATATTGATGCTGCTCCATGATATCGAAACGGCTGAGGATGACCAGATTGTGATGGCTAAGGTAATTTCCATCCCGGTCCACGGTTGAGGCCCTGTTGAAGCTCTCATAAGGAGTTCCTTCTAAGAGGCGGTCCAAAGCCTCCAGGCGAGGCCTTCCGTTGCGCTCGTGCTGGGCGCAGATCTCTTGCAGGCAGAGAATGTCAGCGTCCAATCGGATGAGCTGAGGCCGCAGGACTGGTATGCGTTCATCCAGGCTGGGGCTTCTATCTGGCCGGTCGTCCAGGCTCATGAGGTTGAATGTCGCTATGCTCACCTTGATTGTCATCCGATCTCTCCTAGCTACTCCTCTTGTTCATACTATCCTGTCGAGGAGAGGATTTATCCTTTATACTTGTATGGTTGAGGCAAGATCGCAAATCATGCAGAGGTTGCTATGAATCTGAAGCTGGCAATTTTATTGATCATGATAATAGTGATCTTTGAGGCGTTTAATCCTGGTGCTCTGGCCGTCCCCGATGAAGCAGTAGGGCGAATTGTGAGCGTGATCAGCGCAGACTCACTGGGAATAGAGATGGTGATCAATGATCCCAGGACTACAGGGGTGGACAGCGTGAGGCTGGCGGATATTGCCGCTCCATCCACAGTGACCCCGCAGGGAAAGGCGGCCCGAAAAGCGGCTGATCTATTGCTGAAGGATCAGATCGTTTATATCGATATCGATGAGAACAGCACTCTAGGCCGCAATGAATGGGGGCAGATGGTCTGCGTAATCTATCTCATAGATTCCCGCTACCGTCCGATATGGCCTCCAGTGAACAGAATGCTAGTGGACGATGGCCATGCCGATCTTGCGGAGGACGGCAATAATGAGTTTAACTCATCTGCCTGGTGGGAGGATCCCATTCCCCAGGGATCGAAGGGGAATATATCAAAATATAAGGAGATTATGACAAGTCCGAAGGCATCATCCGAAAGCCAGAACAGCGCGAGCAAAAGCAGCGTTCTGGACATGGAGAGCAACGCCGGCCGGATCAACATCGGTTATCGCGCATAAGCTGGGTACAGATGCAAGCCCGGCATAGATTAGTCAACTGCCGCGCCCTTAAGAACGCAGTGGTTGACTAATCCNNGATCAGTTCACCTCAGTGGTCTCGAATAGATATGCTCCCAGGAACAGCATTGCCGCACAGCATACCCCCAGAACGGCAAAGTCAGTAAGGGGCGAGAAGGCGCTTATGCCTATCAGGCAGTATCTCAGTCCATCCACACCATAGGTGAGGGGATTGAAATAAGCCAGGATCTTGATAATCTCCGGGAACTGGTCTAAGGGATAGAGCGCTCCGGAGAGGAAGAAGAGCGGGAATATCAGGAAGTTCATGATCAGGCTGAATCCGGACATATCCTCCATCTTGGACGCAAAGGCCAGACCCAGGCCGATGAACGTCGTTGCTATGAGAATCATAAAGACCAGGGATAGAATCAGCCCCTGGATGCTGGGAATGCCCATGCCCAGCAGTATCCCCGAGAGCATTATGATCAAAGCCTGAAGAATGCCAGTGGTCAGGCCGCCAGCGGTGCGTCCCAACACTATCGCTATCCTGCTCACCGGCGAGACCATTATCTCCTTCAAGAAGCCAAACTCCCGGTCCCAGAGGACAGATAGGCCGGCAAATGTCGCCGAGAAGAGCAGGGTCATGCCTATGATTCCCGGGGTGAGAAAGCTCATGTAGTTCACTCCTTCGGGAATTCCAGGAATTCTGCCGATATTGTTAAAGCCAATCCCCAGAAATGCCAGGAAGAAGAATGGAGAAGCAACCGAGCCGAACAGCCGGCTCTTGAGCCGGAAGAAGCGCAGCATCTCCCGAAGCCAGATGCTATAGATGGCGTACAGATCGCCTTTGACCTTATCTGCGATCATCTGCCGCCTCTGGGGAGAGCGATATCTGCACCCCGATCTTTGCCGCCGTTCTCTTTTATCTTCTTGCCAGTGTATTTGATGAATACATCCTCCAGCGTTGGTTTGTGCAGACCGACAGAGGTTATGACCGCATTGTTCCTGCTCGCTTCCAGCACCACTTCTGCTATTCTGGACTGAGCATGATCAACATGAAGCTTGATGCTTCCATTATCCGAGCTGATGGACTTGATCCAGGAGAATGACTGCAAAGACCGGACGAGGGCGTCCCCGCCGCTATCAGTCATCAGGGTTATGGTATCCGAACCGATGGTATCCTTAAGGCTCTCCGGCCTGTCCAGGGCCACGATCCTGCCGCTGTCCATGATGGCGACCCGATCGCACAGATAGTCCGCCTCCTCCATATAATGAGTGGTGAGGATCATGGTCACATTCATCTCTTTGTTCATGCGGCCGATGTACTCCCAGATGTATCGCCTGGTTTGGGCATCAAGGCCGATGGTGGGCTCATCTAGAAACAGGACATGAGGGCGGTGCATCAGCCCCCGGGCGATCTCCAGCCGGCGTTTCATCCCACCGGAGTAGTCCTGCATCTTGGTGTCTGCCTTCTCCTTCAGGTCGACCAGCTCCAGGACATCGGCGATTCTGGCCTTTCTGAGGGCAGCGTTCATTCCGTACATCCTGCCGTGAAAGTCCAGGTTCTCCCTACCGGTGAGCATGCCATCCAATGCAGGATCCTGAAAGACGACCCCGATAGAGGATCGCACCTCGTTCCTCTCCCGGACGATGTCGTAGCCCCAGACCCTGGCCTCGCCTGAGGTGGGGGTGAGCATGGTGGTCAGCATCTTGATAATGGTGCTCTTTCCCGCACCGTTGGCGCCCAGAAGTCCGAAGAGCTCCCCCTTTCTGATCTGAAGGTCTATATTGTCTACAGCGATCGTCTCACCAAACCTCTTGGTGAGGCCTCTTACAGAGATTGCCGCATCATCTGCTGCTTTTGTGGGCATATCCCCGAGATTGATATCCTTTGCCAACTCCTTGCCCATCATCGCTCCTGTCTGTCATCCATCTATCATTATCATATCCAATCTGGTCAGCCAGCACTTGAAGATATAAAAGAGCAACGGATAGAGAAGATGTGATCTCTTGCATTGAACTCTTGCCTGCCACATGAATTCAAGCTGTATATGCCCCTTTCGGAATCAGATTTATAAATGTGAAGCGTCCTTCCATCCTTTAATAGGGGCATAACAAAAAAAAGGCATTAAGATCTGAGGCCATGTAATTAGATCAAAAGAGAAAATATAAATCAGCAAAATAAGGGTATTGACTGGGATCTCGTTGAATTAATGTATTGGAATATAAATCTAATAACAATAAATAAGTCTGATTAGGATAAAAGGCATATAGCATCAGGTACGGGAGGATATCCATGGACTATGTCAGGATCGGTGGAGTTTGTCTGCTTCTCATAGTTTTAGCTGCAGCTCTGCCAGCAGATGTATTGGCGCAAGCCTCTGAATCATCAAGCGGGGCAGCCCCAAGCATAAGCCATAGCCTGCTTTCAGGAAGCAGTGCACAGGAATCGTCGATTTCAGCAGAAACACTGTCTAAACGAAACATCGGGTTGAAGCCTCTGGGAAGCAAAAGCAGCACTCCGTCTGGTGCTGCTGCATCAGATCAATCCGCAGCCCAGGCGTCATCTGCCTCGGCAGCGCCTGCAACTCAAGCGGCTACCGCTCCTGCAGCAGCAACTGTAACAACATCACAGGTGAGCTCTTCTGCGCCTGCACAACCGGAATCAAGCTCGCAGAACGCTCCCCCAGCTGAACAGACCAGCAGTGCATCTCAGCAGGAGTCTAGCGGGAGCGCCACCACTCCAGCATCTAATGACATCATCACTCCAGACCAGATCTCTCAGGATACTATCGCCGCAGATGCGAGCACCGATAGCGCTGCAACAACCCCAGCAGAAGCTACCAGCTCCGGCACCTCCTCCGGTGGATCCGCAAGCGAGGTTGTCACTCCTCCAGAGGACGTTGCAGCAGGAACGGTAGTTTCAGCCACTGATTCTGCGGCTGATGCCTCCACTGCGTCAGCCGAAAATGCAACCAATGAACAATCAACTGATGAGCTGACCGCAGAGAATGAATCGCAGAATGAGACCGAGACAGAATCCGAAGAGGCTGAGGAAGAAGAGATAGAAGAGGGAGATAATAGAATCTGGAGAGAAGGCAAGAGTCCATATAAATACACCTGGACGCCAAAGACTTTTTCTGGATTCTTCTACGATCTGGAGAATGAAGTGGGCACAGAAAGGCTCACAGTAGACCTGGAGCCCAATGAAAGGTCCCTTGAAACCGGCAAGATCTCTTATTCCACTAAGCCTGAAGCTACAGACTTCGAGTTCGATGACTGGGGAGAGTATGAGGTCATAGGCTTCATGGCTGAGAAGTACTTCGCGGGCTATAAGGCAAGCGACCTCATCAATGACGACAGAAGCCTGATAAACGACGGCCAGTTAAGGCGTGTGCTGGTCGACAGCGACGAGGAGAAGACTGTAACCACCGGATCGGTTCTCCCTCTGGAAGAGGGCTATGAGCTACGCATTAAACAGATAGATATCGATGGCAATAAGGTCTATATGGCTTTAGCTAAGGACGGGGATGAGATAGACAGCAAGGTCATAGACCCAAGCAATCTTGATAGCTCCACCTACAATTATGAGGTTGAAGTTGCCGGAGAGGATACATCACTGATCCTGGCCCATATCTCCAATGTCTTTGCCAGTACCGAGTCCGCCCTGGTGACCATCGACGGCCTCTTCCAGATCTCCGATACCTATGCCTCGGTGGAGGACGGCGACAAGTATGGCAAGATGGAGGTCAAGAGCGTATCTGATGAAGGAGTCGAGATGGAGAACGAAGACTCGCTCACCCTGAGAAGAGGAAGCACAGTGGAGATCTTCGGAGATGTCTCATTCCTGGTTGCCGATGCCGATGAACTCCGGTTTGCCCCCTTGGTCAAGAAGACGGGAAGCTATGATGTCAGAGGCACAGTGATCGATCCATCAGAGACGAGCGAGTTCACCTGGAATCCTTACAACTTCGAGGGATTCTATTATGACATAGACGATGACGTCGGCACTGAGAACATGACCATGAGGATCAGTGGCGGCAGCAAGATCGAAGAGGGCGACCTGGAATACTCCACAAAATCCCAGCCGGTGAAGTTCGAGTTCAGCGATTGGGGGAAGTACGATGTAATCGGCTTCATGGCGGACAAGTACTTTGCCGGCTACAACGACGAGACGGAGTTCACCGATGAGGCCAGCATTATAGGGGAAGGCCAGTTGAGGCGCGTCCTGACGGACAGCGACGACAGCCGCACCATTGCCAGCGGATCTGTCCTCTCTTTGGAGGAGGGCTATGAGCTGCGCATCAAGCAGGTGGACCTGAACGGAAATAAGGTCTATCTCGCTTTGGCCAAGGACGGAGATGAGGTGGACAGCAAGGTAGTCACTCCATCCAACGATCCGACTGACGGTTCGTCCAATTACCTATACAAGATAGATATGGGCGGGGAGAAGGATGTTCCACTCATCTCTGCTCATGTCGAGAGCGTGTTCAGAAGCACTGAATCAGACCTCGCCACCGTGGACGCCATATTCCAGATATCCGATAGCCCCGAGTCGGTTGAAGAAGGGGAGATGCATGGTAAGATGAAGGTGGATTCCCTGGATTATGACGGCATAACCCTGACCAATGATGGTACCATAAGCCTGTCCAGGGGTAAGGACGTCGATATCATGGATAACCTGAGGATTCAGGTTGCAGACAGCGATAAGAGGCTGCTAGCCCCAATTGCCACCAAGACGGGCGAGGGAACCGCAATTGTCCCTGACGGTCTCTGGTGCGGTTGTGGACAAAGCAGCCCAGATTGCCGTCCGCTCTGGAACTTCAGCCCTATCCGGTGTAGCGATCTCAATCGATGGCAACACCATTGGAACCACCGATTCAACCGGATCGATCAGCTACATCCCAAAGAGCACAGGCACTGTGAAGGTTGTTGCCAGGAAGACCGGCTACAATGATGCTACCGCCGATATGGTGGTAAGAACTGTGGAGGAGGCCTCACAGCTTACCGCTGCTCAGAGGGCAAATGTCACACTGGCCAATCAGCTTATTCTCAATGCCCCGGCGGAGGTGTCAGCTGGAGAGAACTTCTTGATAACCGTCACCGAGGGGATAAACCAGACACCTGTGGCAGGCGCACAGATCCTCTTGGATGACAATGAGATAGGAAACACCAGCTCTCAGGGTACCTTCACTTATGCAGTCAATTTGACCGGAGAGCATTCCCTGAAGGTGGAGAAAGAGGGATACAGTTCCGCCAGCAGGAAGATAATGGTGACCTCGGCATTGGAGGTTATGGACTTGACTCTGCCCGAGACGGCTAATGCCAAGCAGTCCATGAAGATCTCGGCTGTTGTGCATAACAAGGGCAGCGAGGTGGATACCATCACCCTTAATCTGATGGTAAACGATACCCTCGCCGAGAGCAAGGATGTGACTGTAGAGGCGGGCGAGAACAGCACGGTGCAGTTCAGCTACAATCCGGATGAGACGGGATTGCATAGGTTCAGCCTGAATGGAAAAACCGGGACAGTGAATGTGGAGGAGGCGCAAACCAGCAGCTGGCTGATAGGCCTAATCCTCGTTTTGCTCATTGCCATCGGGGCAGGAATCTATCTGTATCAGACCGGAGAGCTGGATAAGCTACAGCGGCAGGTCAAGAAGATGATGCAAGGGCGATAATAATCGCTCTTTGCATCTTTTTTTTTAATGGCCGAACACCGACAATATAGCTTATACTCCGGTGTGATATTCTTCCCCACAATTTTTTGGGCTCGTCCCTTAATGACGTCATCCAGCATCCATGATGCCCAGCGCGCAGATGATCAAGGAAAGGAAGCCTGGAGGCATTCATGAGAATGTGCAGTATGGACCTATATCGAAAACTATATATCTCGGCAATCGACTATATACATGATGGCGAAAGTCGTTACATCCCCTCTTACACTTCATTTTAATAACGGCTTTCCCCTCCCTCCTTCCTCTCCCTTCTTTGCTTGCATCTGGAAGTTCTTATGCGGCCATTTTTTCAAGAGCGTTTTATCAAGCGAAAACATTTTTTTTGATATCGTCTTTTCCTTTAGTATTGTTTCATCTTAGCAGGTTTTTGAGCCAATACAGTATCTATCAAGCTTTACAGAAAGCTGGAACCCGTACATTGGATTGATATACCCAAAGATATCTAAGCAGAAAAGATCTGAAGTGTTGGATCAGCCAAGGGCAATCGCTTCAAAATCAAATGGCAGCAGCACTTGATCCAGGCTTCTATTGCAGCATCTTCCGATGATGGAAGAGATGGATGAAGGGATGAGAGGCTCTGCGGGCAGATCCAGCAGAATAGTGATCAATGTAATTTAATCGCATTCGACAAGAGGCGAGAAAGGAATAAAATATGAATGATCTGGACGGACTCACATCAAAGGAAGTGGTGGAGCGCCAAAGCCAATATGGGCCCAACGCATTACCCCAGACTCGACATCGTTTGATTCGGCTCATCCTGCGCCAGTTTTCGGGAATCTTCAACTTGCTGCTCCTGGCCGCATCAGCGGTGACCTTTGCATTGGGCGAGGTGATTGACGGTGCATTTATCCTGTTCTTTGTATTCCTTGGAACCGCCTTAAATTTATATCAAGAGTATAAATCAAATGCAGCAGCGGATAAGCTCAAGTCCTATTTCGTCCGCTCGATAACCGTTCGACGGGATGGCAAAGATCAAGAGGTCCCCGTGGTTGAGATCGTTCCAGGAGATATACTGAACCTGGAGTCCGGCGATATAGTCCCTGCGGATGCCATAGTTCGAAGGGCGCATAATCTGCTGGTTGACGAGACGACCTTTACAGGTGAGAGCATTCCGGTATCCAAACAGGCTGCCGATTCATCAATGCAAGAAGCAGATGACGAACACCGCCTCCTGCAGGGAGTGGTTATTGTGCGCGGCAACGCCCTGGCTCTGGTCACTGAAACCGGCAATAAGACTCGCTTTGCCGCGATTGCCAAGACCGCCTCCGAGGTTCAGGCGGAAAGCGAGCTTACAAAGGGCATCGACCGCATCAGCACCTTCATACTGCGAACAACCATCATCACTCTGCTGTTCATCATCCTGGCAAATGTGCTGATCGAGGGCAAGAGCACCGATATTCCCCAGCTTCTGATATTTGCAATCGCCCTGGCAGTCTCGGTAATTCCCGAGGCCCTGCCCCTGGTCCTGACGTTTTCCCTCTCTCGGGGAGCCCTCCAGCTGGCCAAACGCGACGTGATAGTCAAACGTCTCTCCTCAGTGCAGGATCTGGGATCGGTGAACCTGCTATGCACTGATAAGACCGGCACCATCACTGAGAACCGCCTGGTCTACCAGGGAAATTACCTGGATCCCGACTCCCGCTTCCATCCACTGCTGCTGGCCCGTCTGGCNNCTGCTCACGGCCTTGAAGAGCGCAGTCCAGAGCCGTTTGATCGAGCTGCAGACGAGGCTCTCACCCCTGAGCAGAGAAAGGAACTGGAGGCTTTCAGGATTCTGCAGGAGGAGGCATTCGATCCCGCTCTGCGCAGCAATGGGGCGATAGTCAGCCTGAAAGACGGCTTACAGCTTCATATCCGCCGGGGCAGCCCGGAGTACTTCTTCGATCAGGGGCTGGTCAACAGGGATCGACTGGGATCATGGCTGGCGGAGGAGGAGAATCACGGCCGGAGGGTTTTGGGTGTCAGCTATGATGATGGCAGTGGACCTCGATTTGCCGGTTTTGTATCCTTTGTTGATAACCTGAAGGACACAACCATCGAGACCATCGATCTAGCCAGGGAGCTGAATGTGGCCATCACGATCATCACTGGCGATGCCCTCAAAGTGGCAGAAGCAGTGGGTAGGGAGGCTGGTCTGGTATCAAGCAGCGATGAGGNNGAGGTCATACGGGCAGCGGAGTTTTTGGCCCTTCCTGCCCAGGAGCAGCATAAACGTATCGGCAAGATTCGGGTCTTCGCTCGCACCACTCCCGAGCAGAAGTTGCAGCTGATAGCGCAGCTCAAAGAGCAGTATACAGTCGGCTTTTTAGGCGAGGGGATAAACGATGCCCCAGCGCTGAAGGCGGCCCATGTCTCAATGGTGGTACAATCGGCGGCAGATGTGGCCCGTGAGACTGCCGATATAGTCCTGGTGAAAAACGACCTGCGGGTCATTGTCGACGGCATACGCCTCGGGCGGGAGACGCATGCCAACACACTGAAATACATCCGGGCGACCCTTGTCTCCAACTTCGGAAACTTCTATGCCGTAGCCATCGGATCGCTGTTCATCACCTTTCTGCCCATGCTGCCAAAACAGCTTCTGCTCCTCAACCTCCTCTCGGATTTCCCGATGATGGCCATAGCCTTTGATCGGGTCTCGGCAAAAGAGGTGTCACGGGCGCAGAGCTACGACTTCCGGTCGCTCTATATTATTTTTGTCACATTGGGGCTGGTCAGCACCGTATTTGATTTCATATACTTTGCGCTGTTCTATCGCATATCGCCCGAAGTGCTTCAGACCAACTGGTTCATCGCCAGCGTGATCACCGAGCTGTTGCTCATGGTCTCCATCCGGTCCATGCTGCCGATAGAGAAGGCTGGCTGGCCCGCGCCGATCGTTGTGCTCATCTCAGCTCTGGCTTTCGTAATCACCCTCGCATTGCCGTTGATTCCTCAGACTGCCGCTCTCTTTGAGTTCACCATGCCGACATTAGATCATCTGGCTCTCATCATGGGGCTTGCTGTGTTTTACCTCATCGCCACCGAGGTTGTTAAGCGGCCGATCGCCCGTTTCCTGAACAAGGACCAGTGATTAAGGGGAAAGATACAAGAGCATCAGAAAGGATGGACAAGCCATGATACCGGGAAAAGCCCTCTGTACGCTTATTCTATTGCTCTATATAGCCCTCGCCTCGGGCGCTCCTGATGAGGCTTCAGGTAGAGTGGTTCTTGTTACAGATGGAGATACCTTTGACGTCGAGATCGATGAGCATGATGGCCGCATCCAGGAGGATACGATAAGGATCAGGCTGGCAGACCTCGATGCTCCTGAGCTCTACGGCGAGAGGGCCTGCAAAGAGGGCGAGTGGGCAAGAGACTACACCTACTCCTGGCTCATGGATAATATAGTGACTCTGGACATCGACGATGTGAACGGCCAGGATGAATACGGTCGATGGATAGCTGTCTGCTATCTTGAAGACGGCAGAAACTTCAATAAGATGCTGGTGGATTCAGGAAATGCGACAATAAAGGATTTCCGGAGCAATGAGTTCGATCCATATGCCTGGATGGATATCAAGGTCGAGGATGTGGTTCCGGGAAAAACCTCTGAGAAGGCTTCGGACTCCAGCCTCTGGAGATTGCTGACAGAGCTGCTGGAGTTGATTCTCCGGCCATCAACGGCATCGTAGCCATAATGCGAATTTATCGGTCTTGCTCGGTTCATCAGTCTGTTATGCTGATTCCCTGCAAGGTCAAGATCCAGACTATTCGCCCATCATCTGCAGGACGAGCTTACGGTGGCGTTTGCGGTTATCCAGCTCCAGGAAGACGATCTGCTGCCAGGTGCCCAGAATCAGCCTTCGCGCAGCAAAGGGCACAATCAGGCTCGGTCCAATGAGCGAGGCCCGGATATGAGAATGGCCGTTGCCATCGTGCCAGCGCAGATTATGGGAATAATCGATATTCTGTGGCGCAATCCTCTCCAGGGCATCCCCCAGGTCCGCCACCAGACCGTCCTCATACTCGATGGTGGTCACCGCTCCCGTAGCCCCGGGAACGAAGATCACCATCGCTCCCGCCTTCAGCGAAGTGCTCTCCAGGCTCTTTTGCACCTCATCTGTTATATCCACTACCTCGCCCTTATCGGTCTCAAATTCGATGTATCTGGTCTCGATCAATGCTCCTCTTTCATCAGAGAGACGAATCACGCATTTCTCATTTGCGGTCATAAACGGATCTTTCAAGATGATTAAACTACGAGCATGAGCGAGCTTTAACATCTAGAAAACATTTCTATATCTTGCAGTACTACAGTATTATCATGATAGTAGCTGAATTCTCCATGGTCCCCATGGGATCGGGGACCAGCGCAGGAGACTACATCAAAGCCATCCACCATATTTTAGGGGAGGCAGAGGTGAACTTCATTCCAGGTCCCATGTCCACCGCAGTAGAGGCCAAGAGCCTCCAGGAGCTATTCGATCTGATGGAGAAGGCCAACGATAAGCTCGTTCAGATGGGGGTTAAAAGGATAATCACCACTATAAGAATAGACATGCGCCTGGACAAGGAGATCTCCATGCAGTCAAAGCTGTCCAGGGTGAGATCGGACAGCAATTGAGCTGTTTCGAGCCCAGATGTTGCAGCAGTGGTAGATGAGAGAAAATGATACATACAATTGATGCAAATGAGTGGTTATGATTAATTCATCTCCAATGATACTGATGCTCTCATTGATTCTGATTCTTGTCGCCTGTGCAACTGCCGACGGCCTGGCCGCTCCTTCCTCTGGTCCAGTCTGCCCGGATGACATGTTCCCCTGCAACGGAACCTGCATCAATATCACCTCGCCCTGCAATATGAGCTGTCTGGATGGCATGTTCCCCTGCAATGGAACTTGCTTCGATTTGTCGACAGACACTCAAAACTGCGGATCGTGCGGAAATGTCTGCTCTTTAGGAATGGTCTGTATCAAAGGTGTTTGCACCTGCATGGCGGGCCTGGATGTCTGCAATGAAAAGTGCACTGACACCAGCATCGATCCACTGAACTGTGGTGCATGCGGAAATATCTGCCCTGCAAATGCGATCTGCATCGATGGAAGCTGTTCCGATATGTCTCCTCAGATATGCATCGATGGCGATTGTTCCTATCCGATTACTATGCAGCTCCGGAACCTATGATGAGGATCGTCCAATCATATCGATTTGATGAATAGAATCGGGCAACGGTCTCTTGGCATATAGCTTCAATCGGAATCGTCCCCATTATCCTTTAGGGCAGACACTTCGGGATAATCGCATTGAAGCTCTAGACTCTGATCTTCATAGATGCCGCTTTTCATCTCTCTTATGAATGAGTTGAGCTTCAAAATGGGCACCATCGGCACGCCCTCATAGGATTTTATCTCTTCTTCGATCAGAGTCACCACAACTGCAATACCCTCTGTTCCCGTCAGCGTCCGGTAGAATTCGCATCGTTCCTTATGCTGCTCAATAGCTCTTCTTAGAGCCGATAACCGGGAGCGATGGCCTGACCATTTCTTACACTCCACCAGAATCGTACTGTCCATCCTGCGGGCGATAACATCGTACTGCCTGCGTTTTCTCTTATGGGTTTTCACCGCATTTATCTCAACTAAAAAATCATTCTGCTCAAAGATGTAAGCGGTCAACTTCTCGAAATTTTGCCAGATTACCTCTCTTGAAGCCCTCTCCAGGTCGGAGAGGCACTTGATCTGAGCAAAATCGCTGATCTCCTTCTCGCTCTTATTCTTGCCTTTTCTTGCAGGCCTGAGGGGGATTGAATTTAATCCTTCAATCTCAAAGGCCATCTTTTAAATCCTCTCCATTGCATGCTTAAAAGTGACTGTGGGAATATAGGTCCGATTGAGGCTCCCAATATTTAAAATAGATCCGGCCGAAGGCCCGAACTACTAAACCATCCATACTACCTTCCAGGTTCTACAATGCCCGCAACATGCAGAGTTCGAGCTGAGATATAGCAGTCAGCGTTGATGCGTTGATGCAATATATTCATATATTAGATACCCGGAACGTATATGCTGGCAGGTGCTACTGATGGTGAATATGCTGACCATTGTGAATGACGCTCGCAAGAATGGAGTTCTGGATGAGGTGCCACTATTATGTCGACCAAGCTGATCGCATCCCTGTGCCCCTATTGTGCTGTGGGTTGCGGCCTATTCATCCAGGTCGAGAAGGGCAAAGCCACGGGCATCAAATACATGACCGACCACCCAACTTGCCTTGGCGCTCTCTGCCCCAAGGGAAACTCCGTTCTGGAGCTTTTGAATAACCAGGAACGCCTCGTGTATCCCCTGAAAAGGTCTGGAAGCGATTTCATTCCCATAAGCTGGGACGAGGCCCTGGAGCTGGTGGCTCAGGGTCTGGCAAGGAACCTGGAACGGTATGGCCCGAAGTCCCTGGGCTTTCTCGTCTCCTCCCGCTGCAATAACGAGGAGAACTACCTGATGCAGAAGATGGCCCGGCTCCTGGGATCGCCCAACGTGGACAACTGCGCCAGGCTCTGCCATTCACCCACTGTGATGGGTCTGGGCGCCTCCTTTGGCGCCGGCGCCATGACCAACAACCTTCTCGACCTGGAGAACTCCAAATGCATTTTCGCCATCGGCACCAACTTCACCGAGGCCCATCCAATCGTCTCCCGCTGGGTAGAGAAGGCAAAGGACAATGGGGCAGTGGTGATTGTGGCCGATCCCCGGATCACCTCCACCACCTGGATGGCGGACANNGTCGATGAAGGTCTGGAAGATGCTGATTTTATTAGCTCCCGCACCACCGGCTTCCAAGAGCTCAAAGAGAGCCTGTCGGTTTTCTCAATAGAAGAGGCGGCAGAGAAGACGGGCCTGGACGTTGCCGAGATCGTAAAGGCAGCCAGGGTCTATGCAAAGTCTTCCGCCTCAGCTCTGCTCTATTCCATGGGCATCACCCAGCACGTCTCTGGAACTGATAACGTTATGACCTGCGCCACCATTGCCCTCATCTGCGGCCAGATAGGAAGGCCTGGAGCCGGAGTCTGGCCCATGCGCGGCCAGAACAATGTCCAGGGGAACTGCGATGTGGGGGGAATGCCGGAGTTCTATCCTGGCTACAGGAGATCGGTGGATCCCAAGACGATTGAGTTTTTCCGGGCGGCCTGGAATGCCACTGACCTGCCCCTCGGCCCAGGCCTGACCTCGACCGACATGAACGATGCAGCAATAGACGGACGCCTCAAGGCCCTTTACATCACCGGAGAGGATCCGATAGTATGCGACGCCAATGTCAATAAGACCCGCCGCGCTCTGGAGAGCCTGGATTTCCTGGTGGTGCAGGAGATATTCATGACTCCCACAGCGAAGATGGCGGACGTCATCCTGCCTGCTGCCGCCTGGGCGGAGAAGAGCGGCAGCTATACCTCCATGGAGAGAAGAGTGCAATGGATCGACAGGGCCATAGAGCCTCCGGGGGAGGCAAAAGAGGGAGTCTGGATCATCTGCGAGATCGCCAGGCGGCTGGGACTGGGAGAAGTGATGGCTTATGATAATCCCTCCCAGGTGTTAGAGGAGATCCGCAGCCTGGTGCCCCAATACAAGGGCATGAGCCAGGAAAGGATATCGAGGGTAGGTGGGGTTCTCTGGCCCTGCCCGGATGAGCAGCATCCCGGAACGGAGATACTGCACCTGCAGAGGTTCTCCACCTCAGACGGCAGGGCGAGGATCTTCGACCTGCAAAACACTCCTCCCGGAGAGGTCACCAGCCCGGAGTATCCCATTCTGCTCAGCACAGGAAGGATAGTGCTTCATTACAATGGCGGCTCGATGACCATGCGCAGCCCGTCACTGCAGGAGCGGGAGTCAGAGCTGTATGTGGAGGTCAACCCGCTTGATGCCTCAAATCTCAAGATCGCTGAGGGCGAAATGGTAGCAGTGAAAACCCGCAGGGGAGAGGCGGAGGCCCGGGCAAAAATTTCGGATAGGGTCATGTCGGGGATGGCCTTCATGCCCTTCCATTATCACGGGACCAACCTCTTGACATCCGACGCCCTTGATCCCGTATCCAGGATCCCGGAATACAAGATGGCCGCCTGCAGAATTGAGTCCAGGAGATGATTTGGCGATATTCATGCCGCTTTATCGTTCCCTGCTCTCCTGAAAAGCGATCTTGGCCTGCCTGGTGATGAAAGAGCCTTCCGGGCCCTCTGGGCCATCGCCCATCTGACGGGGAAACGGTCATCGGCATTCCCGGGACAGTCAGTTACCCACAACATTGAGACAGCCGATGATATCGCCGTCCTGCAGAAGGGGTCCAGGCTATTGTACGGGATCAGAGACATCAGGTTCCTAATCATCCAGGATGATGGATGCAGTGGCAAAGCCTGAGCCCAGGCGGACCAGTCCCCCAATGGCCGCTGCTTCCAGCATCTCCTCTTTGCTTACTCCTGCCATTTTGGCCACTTTCTTATGAAACTCGACACAGGTGTCGCATCGAATGGCCACAGCACATGCCAGTCCGACGATCGCCTTATCTTTGGATGATAGCGCACCGTCCTTCATGATCTCATTTCTCAAGGATGCAAAAGCGGAATTGACGCCTTCGTCCAGTGCCTCTGCAAATATGATCGGTTTAGGCTTCTTTTCAGTCATCTTTCCTACCTCCTAATCTAATCGAAATTCTTCTCTCTCTGCTTATCTGCTATCCTCTGAGCTATGCAGAGCTATAAAGTCGTATATAGTAAAGGCGAATCGGTATATATACATAACACAGCTGCACCCAAAAGGGAATTTAAGGACTGCTGCTTTTCCCAGCCATTGCATATGCTGCCAGCAAAAACCTATATTTTATAAGAGGCGTCTACTACTGTTAACATGCCAGTATAATGCCCGCGTATTGCCAAATTGGACCAGATATCGATGGAGGAGCGATCATGTATACAGCAGATAAGAAGAGGGAGCGAATTTTAATCCTCGGGGCGGCAGGCAGAGACTTCCATAACTTCAATGTATTCTTTCGCAGCAGGCCCCAGTTCGAGGTGGTGGGATTCACTGCCGCTCAGATACCGGATATTGCCTGCCGCCTCTATCCGCCAGAGCTCAGCGGCGAGCTCTATCCGGCTGGCCTTCCCATCTGGCCGGAGGATGCTCTTGAGGAAATAATCATCAAATGCCGGGTGGACAGATGCATTCTATCCTACAGCGACCTGAGCCATGAGGATGTGATGCACCTGGCAGAGAGGATACTGGCCACGGGCACAGACTTCGGATTCCTGGGCGGACGGAATACTATGCTCAAGTCAAAGAAGCTGATGATAGCGGTCTGCGCAGTGAGAACCGGAGCCGGCAAAAGCCAGGTTGTTAGATACATTGCAGACATCATTCCCCAGGCCGGGCTGAAGGCAGTTGTGGTGAGGCATCCCATGCCCTATGGAGATTTGGCTCGACAGGCGGTGCAGAGGTTCTCCTCTCTGGCGGATCTGAACGCCGCTGATCTGACCATCGAGGAAAGGGAGGAGTATGAGAGGCATATAGACAAGGGCACAGTGGTCTATGCAGGAGTGGACTACCAGACTATTCTTGATCAGGCGGAGAGGGAAGCGGATGTTATTCTCTGGGATGGGGGAAACAACGACACCCCATTTTTCAAGCCCGATCTGTGGATCACCGTTGCCGATGCTCTCCGACCAGGGCATGAGATATCCTATTACCCCGGAGAGACGAATTTTCTGGCTGCAGATCTAATTGTGATAAACAAAGCCAACTCCGCTGCAGAGGAGGACATCATAACTATACAGGCCAATGCGTCAAGGCTGAATCCAAAAGCAGGAGTGGTGGTGGCCGGATCAGAAGTCACGGCAGAAGATCCTAAAGCAATATCCGGCAAGAGAGTGCTAGTAGTTGAGGACGGTCCGACCATAACCCACGGGGAGATGGCCTATGGTGCCGGCCAGGTGGCAGCCAGGAGGTACAACGCAGCAGAGATCATAGATCCCCGGCCTTATGCCGTCGGATCCTTAAAGGAGATCTTCTCGAAGTTCAGACATATCGGAAGGGTTCTTCCGGCCATGGGCTACTACCCCCAGCAGATCAAGGAATTGGAAGAGACTATAAATAAAGCTGAATGCGATTCGGTGATCATCGCCTCGCCCATAGACCTGCGCCGGCTCATCCAGATCAACAAACCATCCACCTATATTCTTTACGACCTGGTGGACATGGATCGGCCATATTTGAGGGAGAAGATCGAGGAGTTCATATCCAAATCCATATCCAAATCAATGCGAGACTCCGCATCAAAGGGGGATTGAAATTGGCAGGACCGACAGTTCTCGCCTTTGGCGGAAATGCCCTGCTCCTCGATCCTCACAATCCCGCAACTCAAGAGAGAACCGCAGCAGCATTTGCCCGGGCGGTCAGGATGCTTATGGACCGAGGAGAGGGAATGGTGCTTGTTCATGGCAACGGCCCTCAGGTGGGCATGATACTGCTGCGGATTGAGGCCACGAAAGACTGCATACCGCCCGAGACTCTTGATATCATGGTTGCCGAGACCCAGGGGAGCATTGGTTACCTTCTTTGCCGATCTATGAGAAACGAGATTCCTGAGAGGGAGATAGCAGCATTGCTGACTCAGGTCCTGGTGGATCCCGATGATCCAGGCTTTGCCAGCCCTTTCAAGCCCGTCGGCCCCTACTATGCCATGGAGGAGGCGGAAGGGCTTGTCAAGTCTCAGGGGTGGAGAATGTTGGAGACCGCGGGCAAGGGATGGAGAAGGGTGGTTCCTTCGCCCCGGCCGCAGGAGATAATCGAGCTGCACACCATAATGGATGCTGTGGGCCATGGCCATTTGATTATCGCCGGGGGAGGCGGTGGGATACCGGTGATAAGAGACGAATGCGGTGGGCTTCATGGAATCGAGGCGGTGATCGATAAGGACCTTACCGCGTGCAAGCTGGCAATGGCCACCAGGGCGGAGAGATTTGTCATCCTCACCGATGTGCCCCATGTCTCGACCGGTTTTGGCAGCACATCCGAGAGGCGAATCGGCAGGATGAAGGCCTCTCGAGCCCGAAGGCTATTGGCTCAGGGAGAGTTTCCCCCTGGCTCTATGGGCCCGAAGGTGGAAGCAGCGGCGATCTTCGCCGAGCGCACCGATCTATCCGCATTGATTACCAATATCGAGCTACTGGAGAGGGCGTTGGGAGGGAAGGCGGGGACGTGGATCGATCCCTAATGGATAGAGAGAAGATTTCTTCAGGCAGGACTTGGGGGCTCTTCGCTGAATTTTGTTGGTGAGTTCAGGCAGAGAATATGGCTTCTATTCCTCTGTGTCTCGGTGTTTGGGTCAATGCATAGCGGTTCACCACAGAAGCACAAAAGATGCAGAGAATTTTCGATTCAAGCTCACCCATACTGAATAGCGAAGAGCCTTAAAAAATGGTTTGTTAGTTATTGCAGGGAGAAAACCATAATACCGCAGAATTTGCTGTTGAGAGCATCAAACAGCGGTGGATTTTAGTTGAAAAAATATTATTATGCGGCCTGATATTGCTCCGATAAAGGGGTAAGCAACGGAAGCCGTAACGGAGACTGATAATTCATTTGCAGAAAATCTGTATGCATCTGCATCTCGTTATGCATCCATGGGGAAGGCATAGTCGGCACAGATATTTATCGTATTAAACGCATAATGCATCTGGCATTCAGGAGTGTGGCATATTATGGTGGCTGATCCGAGCAAGTGGCTTTTAGAATTTTCTGATAAGGGAGGTGGCCGCCCCTGGGGAGACGGAACCTGCATGGCCATGCGGCAGGGCGAGAGAGAGCCCTGGGACGAAAACTGCCGTGTAATTCCATTGATTGGCGGATACGAGGGGATGTCATCAATAAGAGAATCCCTGGAGGCAGCAATTGACCAGGCCCGGCAGGGCAAGAAAGGGCACGTCTATATCGCAAACTGGCGGCTTAATCCCTTGAGAGATCTATCGGAAGACAATCCCTGGATCGTCCAGAACCGGCCCTGGAATGAGAGCGATTCTGCAGTGAAGGATCAGACCATAATCGGATTGATCCTCCGTCTCATGCAATCCGGCATCACTGTCAGGATACTGTTATGGATGCCGATGAAGGCATCGATAATTGCGGGGCTCGGCCCGCATATGAGCGACCACAATTACATATCCGATGCTGTCAGCAACGAATGCAAAAGGCTGAGCCGAGACGACCCCAGTGCAATAGATCGTGGCATTGTGGCTCTGGATATGAGGGTGGCACCACCAGTATCCTCTACTCATCACCAGAAGATGATAGTAATTCGGGTGGGCAACATAAACGTGGCATATTGCGGGGGCATGGATCTGGCATTCACCAGGATGGACGCGCCAGACCCATTGCATCTCTACAAATTCGATCCAAAGGCTTCGCTGGATGATCTGGTCGATCTTGCAGGATTAAATCCGCCTCAGTTCCTGGGAGGGGACTGGCAATCAGGAGAAATGCTGTCAGAGGCAATTGCCGTCAGAAACGGTGCTTATCAATGGCCGAGGGGACCGGACGCTATCTATGATGCACTGAAAGATGCAACTGGAACCACCGTTCCGGAAACGGATCTACCGAATGAGGTCTACGGGAGTGAATATCAAATCTGGCATGATCAGCTACTGAAGCTCGAGGGGCCGATCGTCAAAACTCTGGAAGAGCAGTTTTCTGAGAGATGGCAGGACGGAGGAAGAGTCTATGAGACGGGTTTTTGGGGCAGTTTGCATCTGCTAAACAGTCAGGTCATCTTCAGCTCAAACACTGCCATCAAGGACGGAAAGATATTGCCTCTGCCCGTGTCCTCGGAGTCCGATCAAAAACAGCAATATGCGGGCTCATCTATAGTGCAGATGTGGCGTACCATTCCCCTCCGCCCGGAGCGCAATAAGCCACCGTTTTTAAGAGGGGAGTTTACCATAATGGCTGGAATATCCAATGCCTGCCAAGCTGCAGAGGAGTTGATCTTGATCTTTGATCAATACTTCTTCAGCGGACCGCTGGCCAGGTTGCTCAACCACAGGATCAAGAGCGATAAAGAAAAAAAACTCTGCGTAATTCTGATTCTTCCGCCCTATGCCGATGAGCATACGCTTGAGGAGCACCATGCAAGAAAGCTGGCCCTCGACGACCTGATTGAGGGCCTCTCGAAGGATCAGAGTCAGAGCATATTCGAGCGGGTGGCTGTGTACGACCTGTGGCACCCCAATCGAGTTCCAGGAGGCATTTACTGTCATGCCAAGGTTCAGATGTATGATCTCAGCCTGCTGGTCTGCGGTTCTGCAAATCTGAACCGCAGATCCTTTACCTGCGACACTGAGCTTGATTGCGCAGTCCTTGATGACGACCTGGTTATAAAGCACTACCGCAGGCTGTGGAGAGTCCTCTTTCCGGATATCGCCTGGCCGGAGCATATCGACTTTTCTGAAGGGAATGGCGGTTGGGGAAGGCTGTTCTTTGATGCCTTCAAGAATGCCGCAAGCTCTGACAGTTCATTCCTGATACCAGATCCCTGGTGGAATTCCACTGTCCAGATAAAGCCGGTCAATACCAATGGCAAGACTACAGCAGAGATAGTTATGAAGCCGCCGAGGCTTCCTGCCAACCCCGCCGAGGCAAGGAAAGGACCGGAGAGCTGGACGGGAATCAAAAGAGAGCAGGACTTCAAAGATGATTATCTGGAGGAGGCAAGGACTGCTCTGAACAATCCCGATCTGCAGCCGGAGGATATCCAGTGGTCGCCGTTGAGTGACGGTCTGGCAAAAGTCAAGGATGCTTTAATGGATCCAAGCTCTATCAATATAAAGATGGAGTCTGAGATCTGCCCTGATTCAATCATCGCCGATGGAGACCCTGTGGCTCCTGGGAGGCTGGACCAGATAGTGTTTCTCATTGAGAACTGCGGCCAGGGAGACAATTGGCCGTATAGGGTGGCATGAGAGCCTTGGATTTTTGCCTACCACCAGCAGGCATATCCTTTGTGGCGATCGGGCATGTTGGCTGCAGCAAAAAAAGAGCTTTCCAATAATAGCCGGGCCAAATCGGTCTGCCCCATCCGAGGGATATCATTTCCGTCCACATAGAACTTTCCAGAATCAGCACGAGGAGCCCATTGATGATCTTCAATCGAGTGGTCTTGCCGCAAGGAGGTGCCAAATGTCAGGGATAGGGATTCAGCGTCCTGATGCAGCCGAAGATCATGCGCAACATATGGGGAACCACCGGCCCACTAGGCCGATGATTCAGGCCACGGCAACAGCAGAAGATGCGACAAGAGATGCTGCTACGATTAAAATGATCTTGTATCTCTCCGGATCATGCCCACGGATCGGGCCTCCTCATCGCCCAAAGCGAGGACATTCAGCCTCCAGTACTGGCCGCAGGCAGAGGGCTATAGCTAGCTATTGCCTCCAATAGATCGATTTTGGGCTTTGACTGTATGTTTCTTTACTTCAATTATAAAAAAAAGCTTAAGCCCCCTTCAGGGCTTAAACTGATACTCCTGGGTGGGGAACTGTGCCTTTGTCGTGTTCCACGCTGGTTTCATGGTGGAGATTGATTCCTCCCGGCAGGAGCAGTCGAATATTCCCTTCCAGCTTGCGTACTGTACATTGAAGTTATAGGATGGAAGGTCGAAAAAGCCGCCCATGCAGCAGGGGAGCCAGTCCTTCTGAGAGGTCTCTCTGTCCTTGACTATCTCCAGCTTCATCGTCTTTTGAACCTGGAAGTTGCCGATGTAGTCATTTTGAACCTCGATTAT